>Ga0114903_1000558_pt1 | contig 19907 bp, 24 predicted proteins | sample MalvirDeepMed_s2_FD_87289 | JGI IMG/M metagenome (GOLD analysis project Ga0114903, IMG submission 87289) | Marine viral communities from the Global Malaspina Expedition - Malaspina viral metaG DeepMed_s2 | ecosystem: Environmental > Aquatic > Marine > Oceanic | place: Mediterranean Sea... | reverse complement strand
TCTCGGTGCAGACGCTCTTGGTGATCTCAGTCACGTCCTCGATGGATGTTCCGCGCGGGTAGCTCAGGATCATATGCGAGGTCTGGCCGTTTCTCGTGCCGTTCCACCAGTCCTGGGACCACTCCAGCGTCAGGCTGTTCAACTGGCGGTCCGTGGCAACTTCCTGCGGCCCGATCCGTCCACTCGGGTCGATAACTCTCGCAGCCTTGTCGTCCCGAAGGATGTAGTTGAGCTGACCGCGCAGGCCGCTCCGGCTCTCCGTGCCGCCCTTCTTTATCAACTTAAAAACAGCGTGCCCGTGCTTCGCGCCGACGCGGCTCATACGGCTCGACGAGTGATGCCGACCGCTTGCGCGCCGGGTCGAAGAACCGCCTGACCGCCCTTTGCGGCCAACGGCGCTGCTGCCGTTCTGCTTCCGCTCATCGCCAAAAAGCCGGCCCATCACACGATCAATGGAAGAGTGGCCCCTACTCATCATCGCCTCCATCAACGACGCTTAGTGTGTCGCGTAACCGAGTGGATTTGACATGGGCGTTATGGAGCATAGCCCCGATCACGCCGCGCAGTTTCTGAAGCTCGTCGTTGGCTCGGTGCATCTCGGCCACCTGAGCGGCAGTCGGATCCGCTCGGCCGGTCTTCTGGACCGATGCAGACAGAGCCCGAGCGATCTGGTTGAAGTTGCCCCCAAGTCGCGAAAGGTGCTTCGTTGCCCCCGCTAGGAAAGCCTCCTCCTCGGGGGAAGGCTCGTAGTAGCCTCCGCTCCGGCGCACTAGGTCGCGGATCAAGGCCGACCTCGATGGCGCGACGCCTCGCCGGACCAGTCCATCAAGCGCCTCGCACTCGCGCTGCGTGATCTTCGCAGTCACCGTCATGTACGCAGCGCGGTCTCCCTTCTTCGATCCCTGACCATTGCGAATGCGATGAACTGTAGACGGCGCGCAGCCGACCTCAGCCGCGATCTTCGCGGCCGAAACGCCCTGCGACAGCAGGGTCCTGATGCGATCTCGGCGAGCGGAAGTAGACAACACGGGGCTCCAAAATGCAATTGCGGTATACAACACACATATCCTGCAACTCAAACACTAGACAGAGCCCCCCTCTTTCGCAACGTTTCTCCGCGACCAGCGGAGATAAAAAGGTGCGGGGGGCTCGGTGCGTCTAGTGTTTGTCAATTTCAGCCCGACGATCGCAGATCGGGAGGGCGTGGTATTGAAAAGCGGGTTGCCCTCGGCAACCCTCAATACCCCTTCATAGCGCCAGAGCGGGCCTTACAGTGCGAAAAGCGAGCGGCCGGTGGCCAGGACCCGCGACCGCCAGAGCGGGCCCATCCGGCCCGCTTTTTCGCCGGTGCCCCTGGCCACCGGCGCGACATCGGGTTCATCTCGACAACCGGTTCATCTCGACAACCGGTTCGGCGGGATGGCCGGTGCTGTTCGATAGCTGGTTCAGTGCGATAGCTGGTGCAGTTCGATAGCTGGTTCTGTTCGATATTCGGTTCTGTTCGATGGTGGGTTCTGTTCGATAGTTGGTGTAGTACGATAGTCGGTGTAGTACGATGGTTGGTGTTGTGCGATAGCTGGGTCTGTTCGATAGTTGGTTCTGTGCGATAGTCGGTTTAGTAGCTCTTAACCGACTGTTGCACTGGTGCAACCTATGGATACAAATCAACCTGTCGGATAGACCGCGTTGTCGCATATCTCGTCGAGTGCAACATAACGCACAGTAGGTGCCGAGCGATATGTTCGACGAATCGCGTAAGTTCGATGAGTTGCACTGATTGAGCCGGTCCAACCTGTCGAGCAGACGATACTGATGTGAAAGGCAGACATGGCATTCAATGTGATCTCGATGGTGAACGCCAAGGGCGGACCTGGGAAAACAACGGTCGCGCAAATCCTGATTAGCGCGGCCCTGGCATCAAGGCGGCAGGTTGTCTTCTTCGACGGCGATCCGACCGCCAATCTGATGGAGTGGATGGAGGCGGCTATCGAGGCAGGCAACTGGACAGACAACTGCCAAGGGTTTCGCGTCACGACCATCCAAGAGATCGTCGATGCCTTAAACGATCTGTTGGAGCAAGATTTCGACGGTCTGGTCTTTGTAGACACGCCCGGTGTCGGTGACATCTCGACACTCACCATGATCAGAAACAGCAATTTCGTCGTGATACCGACAAGCCTCGGAACGGCGTCGGTCCGCACCACGATCGCAACGGCCGAAGCGATCCGAGAATACGTGGACATGTTGCCTGAAGATCGTCGGCCGGTCGTCAAGATCGTGCGGAACAACCTGCCTCGACAAATGACCAAGGCGCATTGGGCAGTCTACGACAAGCTGAGCGACCACCCGTACTGCGCAAAAGCAGGTATCTCTAACCATTCCGTAGTCGAAACATGGAACGCTGAGGGACCACTTTTGGCCCGCTACAGGCGTGCAGCTTCTGGGAAGGGCCTTAGCGCTGTGCACTCCAAAAGCGTTCTAAAAGTCCTCGAAGATGGAATGGGCGTTATCAATGAACTCTTCGAGGAGGCCAATGCAGATGAGTGAGAAGCGATTCGAGATCCCAGATGATATTGACGAGCCGGACAGCCCCATCTTCAAGAAACTCACCGTGCGCGGCATAGCGGCAACTTCGGCCCCGGCTGGAAACGTCGCCGCTGAAGCCGACAAGGGCCCCGTAGAACCTCGTATGGAAGCCGAAAAACCGGCCCGACCGGAGCCCAAGGCGAAGCCGAAAGGGCAGTCTGTTAAACAGCCGAAATCCGGTGATTTTACGCGATCCTACCTCAAAGCAGGGATTCCTAGGTCCTTGTCAACGCGCGTCAGGGAACTCTGTGACCGCGGCGGCTTCACAGAAGACTATGCTCTGAACTGGCTGCTTCCGAAGGCAACGCAGGCAATGAGCGACGTCGACATGAAGGCTATGCCGTCACCGTTGCCCGCGCCGGACATGATGGAACCTACACAGAGAAAGTGGCTCCAAGTCGATACTGGCGTGCTTGAAGAGTTTCGGGCGACCCACGATCCCCTTGAGGCGTACTCCACCGCAGACTGCTTGCGGCACATCTACATGGCAGCGTTCAGCGCGGCGCTGGATCAACTTGCAGACAAGTTGAACAAGTGACCTGGACCGAACGTCTAGCCTGACTGAGCACAAGGTCGGCTCTGCGACGAACGCGCGGCCGCAGGGCAGGAGTCCGGATGCTCAGCGTCGCCCTTTTTGGGCGATCGCTGCGATCAGGACGCCGGTGAAAAGCAGAACAGCGGTTACGGTCATGGGGCCTCCAGCGTTGTGAGGCTGAACTGCTTACGAACTTGGCTGGGGGCTTGGCGATCGTCCGACCATTGCGGGGCTTTCGACTACAAGTCGACGGAAGGGAGGGCGTGAGGCAGGTCCACGCGGTTTCACGACCCGGCCAACGCAGCTCGCATGGCCAGACGAAAAAAGCCCCGCCACGGGCGGGGCCTCACTTAGAAGGGCAGGGGGGTCAGTCCTTGGTGAGACGCGGCATCGCCTCATAGGCGAGGGGAGCATCCGGAGCTGCGCGCTCGTCACTCCACGCGTCAGGGCCCATGACGGCTGCAAACCCGTCGGGCGTGCGGCGGGTCATCTTTTCACCATCCCCTGAGACACTGATCTCCATTTCCGGCGTCAGACGCAGGAACCCCCCGTCCGCTTCCAGCCAACTCGTGTCTCCGTGATGGCCCTCCGGCTCACGTTTGACGGACCCATCGGCCTGCACCGTGATCCAGACGTCGCCGACGAGGACCTTCACCCCGTAGTGGTCGACCTGGATGCCCGACCATCCGATCGCATCTGGGTCTCGACGCACGATGATCCTGTCGGGATGAACCTTGATCTGCACGTCTCCGGCGTCGCCTTCACCGCGCACGACCACGAAGGCTTCCTTCGCCTTGGGGTCGTCGGTGACACCAGCCACGCCGTTCTTTGGGCTCCAGAGGCGGGGATCGTTGCGCTTTCGACCATCCTTGTTCTGGTGAAATACGATGAGAAGCTGCGCGGACTTCCACGCGGATTTGATGCTCGTGAAAGCGTTCATGGTCAGCCTTTCCGTCGTACCTGGCATTGCCCCGATCCTATCATCAGAGGCGATAAAAAGCCATAAAAATAGGGTTTTGAGGCGATTTCTCGCCCCAAGTTATGCGATCATGTCAGCATCGTTTCGGAAGCGTTCGAGCAACTCGTCGGGCGTTGGATAGACCGCATAGATCGCCCGCTCTTGCACCACATCGCAGTCCCGGCGGCAGATTTCGACGGCCCGCCGATCATGGTCAGGATGTGCAACCACGCCTCCATTGCGATGCTGGAAGGCACACCATTTCGGCAAGCTCTTTGGGTTGGTCGCCGCTTCAATGACCAGCTCGGCCGCCACCAGCCTTTGGACCTCTACCGACAAGGCGCTGTCGCGTATCGAGGGATGGCAGTCGCCGTGCACAAGATCAGGCCCGGGTTCGTAGCTGAAGGACATTCCGGGAAACCGCTCTGCCAGAAGACGCGCCGTGATCTGTGCGGATCGGGCGCTCTCGGTATGGCTGACGTGTCGGTGGGGATCGACGGACACGAGGCAGACAGAATAGATCATCACGCTGCCTCCCGTTCGCACTGATCCTCAACCACCGCCGCAATCGCGCGCTCGGCGCGAATTGTGGCAAGGCGCTGGAGTGCCCGGCCGTTCGGCTCATCGGTTCGGATCGAGACAGCATCGACGAGGAAGGCGTCGGAGAGATGTCCAACGCGCCCGGTCGCCAGTTCGCGCACCTGGGCGATATGTCCCCCGGCGATGCGCTTGTTGACGAATCCGCCGCGTTCCCATGCGCTGTAGTCGCGCGGAAGCCACGCCTCGACTTGCAGCTTGCGGCCTCGGATGAGGACGATCGTTCCTACGGCGACAGTGCCGACCCGGTGCATGCGGCCACCGATCTCGACGCGACGGTGACGCTGGCTGTTGTATTGACGGATCATCACACGCTCCCTTCAAACAGGCCGGCGACACGGGCCTCGAGCGCGACAGTCTCGGCATCGCCCTCGGTCACATCGCGCCACGGATACTCGCATACTGCGTTGATCCGCTCGCAAAGCGCGTCGATCTTCTCGTCGTCGATCCGCTCGAAGTCACCTTCCTCGGTCGCGATCTCTTCGATTTCCGGGGGCAGGGCAGGGGTCTGCTGGAGCAGCCGTAGGGCGGCAAGGATTGTGGCCAGCTCGTAGCGATCCACGTCCTCAATGGTCGTCATGTGCAGGGGCATCGTCTTCTCCGTGATGAGGGTTTCCTGATCCAGACCGGATCACCCCAAGCGAAGCTGCCTTTCCCCTTTCTCCGAACCGGCCCTTCCTGTTTGGCCGCGAAGCGGCCTGCGGCTGGAGCTGTCCACATGCTGCGAGTCGGACGCGCCATCACACAGCGAAGGCAGACGAGTGGCTTGTGGTCAGGTCCAGCCAGCGCAAGCGATCCTCGAGGCCAACTTGCCGGCCGAGTGGAGCGCGGTCCCGGCCGTCGATAGACGGCCGGGAGGCGCCACTATGCGGGTTGAGGCGGAATCTGACCTGAGCGGGTAGGCGCGCAGGGCATGTTCTTGAAGATCCGGCTGGCGAAGCCGTAGTCGAGCGCGACGTCCTGCATATCGGTGCTGTCCCGAAGCCGTGCACGGAACGCATGGAGCCGGTCGATCATTGCTTCGGTCGTGCGCTCAATACCGGCTATCTCAACGATGTCCTCGTGCTGCTCGCCGGAGTTTAGAACGGCGAGAGCCTGTTCGCGGTGGCGCAGTTCGTAGGCAAGCGCCGCGTCGATCGCGACCTCGATGCCGGATGCTCTTGCACGCAAATCGGCCGTCGACAGGATCATGCCACTCGGATCCGCCGGGTTGATCCGGGCGGTGAGGTCGGCTGGGAAATCTGGGGGCATCGTCTTCTCCGTGATGAGGGTTCCTTGATCCAGACCGGATCACCCCCAGCGAGGCCGCCTCTCTCCTTTCTCCGAACCTGCACCTCCTGTTTGGCCGCGAAGCGGCCTGCGGCTGGAGCTGTCCAGTGCGGTCGATGAGGGTTGCGTCGGAGGCAGCCGGTTTCCTATCTACCGGGTCCGCCCTCCCCAAAGGGGCGGTTGGGGTCGGGGGTCCCGAACAGGCAGCAGGCGGTTCCCCCGGCCTCATTTGAGCCGTGATCGGCGGCGCCGACTGTGCGTCAGGTCCGGCTCGGCACCCGCGCCAGCGATCGTTACCTGAAAGGCCGCGACCTGGCCCGCTGACCGACCATGTGGCCGCGGCGGCGGGCGGCTCCGTAGGAGACGGCCGACGACGCATCAGGCCGCAGGGAGGGCAGGGGGCCAGGGCGCGGGGAGGCCCGCTTGCGGGCCGAGTAGAGCGCGGTCCCGTCCGGCTTCAGCCGGGCGGGAGGCGCCATGAACAGCCTATTGGATTTCCCTCCAACTCCCTTTGCGGTAGAAGAACGGCGTACTCAGGAACCTGCGAAAGACCCGCCAATGCTGGAAAAAAACCTGCGCACACGCATGAGCAAGTGGATCCTTGAAACACGGCTCGGCGGCGACATTACCACGGCATCGGACGCTCGCGAGGCCCAACGAAGCGCGGTTCACGTGTTCGACTCCGCGAACGCAGATCGAGAAGGGTTCGAGGCCGGTTCGCGGATATTGAGCGCCTACATGGTCGCGGCAGCGGCCAATGTGACAGGTGACGCGCGGGTCTTGGATCACGGTACAGAGCAAAGCCAGCGGGTTTTCGGGTATCTTGCGCGAAAGCTTCCGGCTGGCTCGGTGAAGGTCGAGTTGCAGAAGGCGGCCAGCATGGACCGCCGGACCCTGCACTCCGCGTTGGCGGCGTTCTCCGGCGTCGATACCGGCGAGAAGTGAGTACGCAAGGGTGACAACGGGGAAGCGGCCCCCGAAGGGGCCGCTATCGGCGTCAGCCGATCCATCCGATGACCGCCAGTAGACCCATAGCTGCGACGGCGACGCGAGTGATCTGCAACTCGCGGCCGAGACGGTGCCGCTTGGCGTTCGCCCAAGTCAGATGGGACTCCACTTCGATGTACGCAGTCTCAAGGCGATCGCGTTCCATTCTCACGATCATGTCCCAGTCGGCTTCGTCGTCGGCGTCCTCTTCTGCCTGCTCGCCGATGTCGCTCTCTTCGGCAGGGTCGAGTTCTCGATCGTCCATCTCGTTCCAATCCACCTCCGGTTCGTCGTTCTCAAAGCATCCGCAAGGGCATGTCATCGCGTCAAGCCAGTGCATGCAGAGCCCCTCGGGTCGCTCGTCCAACTCGACGATCACGCCCTTGTCTTTAAGGGCGGCCACCGTCTCGTCGTAGTGTGCGTCGGGCACGCTACCGAGCAAGCCGTAGGCTTCGCGGTTGCGGGCTTCTTGCCAGAGTTCGTAGACGCAGCCGAAGTTGCCTTTGGGCTGAGCTGCGGCGTCGACGTGGGCGACAGTGGCGGCGAGATCGAAGTTGGACATGGTAGGTCTCCTGTGTTGCCTGCTCACGCTGAGATGCGGAGCATAGCCGGACCCCCGATTCCGAAGCGCGCCGGGTCAAGGACGCGAAGCGCCGGCGCTGGCGCCGGGCGGGAAAGTCTTCGAAGGGGTCCATCACCAGCAGCTCGCGGTTGCCAAGGTGGAACGACGCGACCAGGTGCGCGACGGTGCCGAAGAGTTTCCCGATCCTTGAGGCGGCGTGCTTTGGGAGCGCATCCGGAGGATATGCTTCCGCCTCTCAGTGTGTGCGTTTTGGATCAGCAGCCGGCGGTGGACGCGCGGTGGAGGGCTGACGCGCAGACGGCGATGGAGGGGAGGGAGCGGTCGCGGTACGCGATCCCGACCGGAGCGCAATCGGCGGCCAAGCGACAGATCGGAGCCGTCGCGGCCGCCTCGGCTGCGGGTCACGGGTGCGACGCCGCGCGCTTGCGCGACGGACCGTCAGGTCCGTTCCCCACCCGACACGCGCAGCCGAGGGTGGGGGCGCACGGTGGCAACGAGAAAGTGGCCCCCGAAGGGGCCGCTTTCGATACTAGCGTGGGTCCGCTGGGAGCAATCCGTCATGGACCAGCGCCGCCTCGACGTCGTTCCATTCCTCGTCCGGCACCTTTGTATCGAGCAACGCTCGGCTGATGCGGTGCACTTCATCTTCGGACTGGGCGGCAGTCGTCGCTCTCTTCGTCTCGGCAAGGAAGGCATCAAGGTCGAAGTCCGCCAGCGATTTCCCGTCGATGAGACGCTGACGGCACCGCTCCTCGATCTCGTGGCTTGCCTCGCAGATGGCGGGTGCGTTGTCGCCGATCCTGCGGAGTCTGCGGATCTCCTGGTCCACTTCGCGGCCGAGAGCGGTGGCGTCGATGTCGAGGTGCGGGGCGTGGGTCATGATCGGTCTCCGATGTTGTCGCTCGCGCTGGATTGCCGAGCATAGCCGGACCCCCGATTCCGAAGCGTGTCGGGTCAAGGACGCGAAGCGCCGGCGCTGGCGCCGGGCGGAAAAGTCTTCGAAGTGCTATGGCGTCATCTTCGATACGATCACGTGCGGGGAATGGCCTGGCAAGATGTCCTGTCAGCGCCGAAGAGTTTTCCGATCCTTGAGGCGGCGCGCTTTGGGAGCGCATCCGGAGGATATGCTTGGCAAGTCAGTGTGTGCGTTATCCGGTAGCAGCCGGCGGTGGACGCGCGGTGGAGGGCTGACGCGCAGACGGCGATGGAGGGGAGAGAGGGTCGCGGCACGCGATCCCGACCGGACCGCAATCGGCGGCGGAGCGACAGACGGGAGCCGTCGCGGCCACCTCGGCTGCGGGTCTCTGGCGCAACGCCGCGCGACTGCGCGACGGGCCTCGATCGAGGCCCGTTCCCCATACGACACGCGAAGCCGAGTGTGGGAGCTGGACGCCAGAAGCCTCCTCGCGGCTTCCTAGGGAGCGTCGACGGCCCTGAAAGGCGGAGCTGCCCGCTCGCGGGCGGCTGCGGCGCGGCCCGTCGTTCGGCCATCGGCCGGACGACGGTTAACAGCCGCGCGCCAGTCTTTTCAGCGCCGCAGGCGCTTCCACCCGAGCGCGAAGGCGAGGGTGGAAGGCGGCCCGAAGGCCGCCCCGCCGATCAATCGTCGATCGGCGGCTCGTCGCCGTCGCGGGGGCTGGGCTGGAAGGCGACCAGCTCGGTCACGGCGACGGGGAAGTCGAGCTTGATGGAGAGGAAGGTTTCGCCGGTTTCCTTCCGGGTGTTCTCGAAGACTGCGCCGACGCGGCGGAAGCGGCGCTCGGTGCGGCCGTTCTTGGTGAACTCGTAGGGGACGGTAAGGGTGTAGGTGGTCATTTCGGTCTCCTTTGCTTCCGATGACGCTTAGGAGGCGGATCGGAGAAGGGCCGGGTGCAACGGCAAATGCGGAGGGTCCGCGGCCGCAGGGCGTGGAAGCCGTATTTGTCGTTGGCGAGCCGCAGGCGACCGAACACCTGGCCCGCGATCCGCCAAGTGTCATCAATCAGGAAGCAATGGAGGCTGGGGTGATTACCGATGACTGCACGGCCGTCCCACGTTCTCCAAGCGGCTGCGAGCGGTGCCTGTGCTTCGCGTCTCGATGCTGTCCTGAACACCCGGAAGGAAACCGGCGCAACCGGGGCTCGGTAATGTGAAACGACCGCGTTCGTAACGAGCTGGCCGGATGCTCAACGCTGCGTCTCTGGAAGGATCAGCCGCCGATCGACGATTGATCGGCATAGCGGCCAGCGGCGGTTTTCGCTACGTGGTGAGCCTCGACGTTCGCAACGTGAGCATCGACAGGTTGGGCTGGACGCGCTGCCACGCGGCCAGCTCAACCGGGCTTACAGATCGGGTTCGTCCGATGGGTCCGGATGTACCGTGAAGATCGCGCCGTCCGGGTAAAGTTCATCCCACTCGGGCAGATCATTCCCGTTCTTGGCCCCGGACCAAACCGGGGGCACCATCAGTTCCGTCGCGATGGTTCCGGCCAGCGAGCCGGGCGATGGCTTTCCATCGGGCTCTTCGCGCGTGGACATGGACGCGGCGATCCGCTCGGGCGGAACGCCGTGCTGGAGCAGGATCGAGATGAGGACGCACGCGTCCTGCATGAGAAACTCAAGATCGGCTCCGCTCCGAAAGCCTTCGGCATAGAAGACCTCGACTGGCCGCATAGGGTCGTTCTCGGCATACCCTACGGAGACGAGGATACTAATCGCGGTCCCGTCGGAGCGGATGTGCTCGACCTTGCGCGTCTCTGAAAGACGGCGCGGCGGTGGTGAGTTTCGGGCTGTGCTATCGGTCATGGCGCTATCCTTACGACATTGCGGAATCGCCTACACCCGAAGCCGCCTTTTTTCTTGGCCTCTATCCGATGCCGTGGCGGCATGGTCTGTGACGGCCTCCTGTGTTCTTTGCCGCGCCGCAGGCGCTCCCGCGCGGATAGCGCCAGTCCGGTCGCGGGTGGGTCGGCACGGCCCGCCCGCGGCCGGACACCTTGGACCGATCGAGTGCCAGGCGACTCGATCCGCCCTGGTCGAACGGGCACGGCAAAAGGGCGACCCTCGCGGGCCGCCCTCTGGCTTTTGGTGTTGGGGTTGAGTGTCAGGCTTCGCGGGCCTTCTCGGGGGCTTCGATCCGGGCAACGTGCAAGCCCTTTTCCTCGGCCTTCTGCGCCAGATTGAGGCCGATCCCGCCACCGCCGAAGAGGATCACGCCGGAAACTTTAGCGGTCAGCATCTCGTCGTTGGCGCGGAACGGCGCGGCCTTGTTGTGCGCGGCCCAGTTCGGCCGGAAGAGGATTTGCGGCACCTTGCGCGATTTCGCCCATGCTGCGGCGATCCGCTCGGCTCCGCGCGATCCCTTGTGGCAAAGCACCATGTCCGGGCACTTCTCGCGGGCCACGTCCAGACGCCGCCAGATCACGGCGCTGTCGATCCATTCGGACGCACCTGCAACCGCGATTTTGGTTCCGGTGACGCGGTTGCGCTCTGCCTCGTCCTTGTCGGCCTGCTCTAGCAGCTTCTTCGCCTCGAAAACTGCGCCGGTTTCCATCGCGCGGCGCGTGGTGCGGTCGCCAGTGACGGGCGTGTAATGTTCGCCGGTTTCGCGCTCGTAGTGTTCGGCGGCGGTTTCGGCCATGACCTTCAGGGCGTCGGCCTTCTCCTGCAAGATGGTGAACAGGCGGGTTGCTTGGTCCAGTTCTTGCTCTGCAATCTCGCTGCCGTCCTGCGTCCGGATCAGGGCCGCGATCTTCATTTTCTGGCGGTCTGCCGCTTGGTCCAGCGACACGGCGCGGCGCTGAAACATGGTTGCGAACGCATGGGCGAGGGGTTCCACCTCGGACGCAAGCCCGGTGCCTTGGATAGTGCCGAAAAGAGCCTCGAACGCTTCGCCAACGGCGCGACCTTGCAATTCCTCGTCGTGGGGAATGGGCAGATCGTCCGATCCGTTTTCCGTGAGGCCGAACAGTTCGATTTCGTCATATGTCGTAAGCATTGGGCAAGTTCCTAATAGTGCGCCGAACATTTCCGGCATTGGGGAGGGGCGCCGTTCGCTTCCTCTGCCTCCTTTATATAATTAAAGACGCGGGCGATCTAATGCTTTATTTGCATTTCCGGCGAATTGTTTTCTTGCCCCACTTTCTTAAATCGGCTTGTTTTGATTCCTGTTGTTGGGAGCACACCCCTAATTGATTGCAGATCAATTAGGAATAAAAAGATTGGCGCGTTAGCGCCTCCATATTCTTAATTACGAACAGACCCGTCAGGGCATCGCTTGTTCGTCATCCCGCAGCCGGTCGCACGGCCAGAACAGGACGGGCTGGGGGGACAGGGGCAACGTCAAATGCGGAGGGTCCGCGCCCGCAGGGCGTGGAGACCGTATTTGTCGTTGGGGAGCGTGAGCGACCGAACCGCTGGCCGCGCGGTCCGTCAGGTTCGATCAGGCCGCGATCGGTTGGGGGACGGACAGGCGGTGCCTTGGGCGCTGGTTCGGGTTCAAGCCCGTCCGAGCGGCGTTCGTCGCGAAGCGGCGAATCCCCGAGGACGGTGGTGCAGCTTGGTGCAACGGAGGGGCGTTCGGCTTGTCCGAACCCCCGGCTGATAGCCGCTGTGTCGGTTTTGCTTGGCCGCACCAGTGACCGTCACCCGAAGGGCTGAGACATGGCCCGCTGCTCCGACCATGCGGCCGCGGCGGCGGGCGGCTCCGGAGGAGACGGCTGACGACGCATCAGGCCGCAGGGAGGGCAGGGGGTCAGGGCTCGGGGAGGCCCGCTTGCGGGCCGAGTAGGGCGCGGTCCCGTCCGGCGTCAGCCGGGCGGGAGGTGCTAATCACAACACTATTGCCCACACAACAAAAGTCAGAACAAGAAGTCCGACCCACAAGCATACTTTGCACTTGATTTCATCGTAGAGCATATGAACCCCGAATATGAGCATCATCGGAACAATAACGATGAATGCGGTATTCGAGATCAGCACGTAAGGAACGCCTTTGTGCCACCAGAAGAAGATGGTGCCACACATGGCGAAAGCGGTAATAACTCCCCACGTTCCCGCTAGTCCTGCGGCAGCATAACGACTTATCGTTCTAGTCACCGTCGATGCGGTGATCTCATGAGTAATAGCCACTACAAGCAAAACAATGGCAGCGAGTATCAGGGCGTTTTCGTCCGGGAAGCTCTTCGGAAGGAGAGTGAAGGTTGCTTCGGTAGTGGTGCCGTAGATCATGTTAAGGAGAAAGTCGGGCAGAGCGTCCACTACCCATAAGACAACGAACACTATGCAGAACGGTATGAATCCCCCTAACCACGGATCGCGCACAGACTTTAGGCTTCTGTATGTCCTGGATGAGTGCTTCGCTAGCTCGTCTCGGGTGGCTTCTAGTTCGTGGCGTAAATCGAAAGTCATCAGTCATTTCCGTTCGCCGACACAGGTGGTGGTCGGGCTGTTAGGGTTTAGGCACCGGTGTGCTCGGGGTGGTAGGTCGTAGGGACGGCGACGACCTTGTATTCCCTAGCATTTCCGGCGAGGGCCAGCACGAATGTTTGAGCCTCGGGGGGCGATTTTCGGTCAGTCTAGTAGTTCACAACGTAGCTACCCCCCGCTGAGGTGTTCTTGTAATGTTCCATGATGCCCATCACCATCGCAGACATGATCGACGAGGATGCCGAGCTGGAAATCCACTGCATGAAGTGCGGTAAGATTTCGCTTCGTCGTGGTCCTACCCTGTTGGCGACGTTGGGCGAGACCGAACGAGCGCGTGATCTCCAGCGAAAGCTGAAGTGTCGTGCGTGTGGAATGACGGGTGAGCTGCGCCTGACGTTCCCGGATGAAGTTCACAAGCATGAGCGGCTCACGCGCGGCCTGGACCTTCACGCTCGACTGCCGAGGTCGGGAGATAAGCCCGCGCCGTGAGGCACGGGCGGGGCGCCGTCAGGCGTCCCGGGGTGGCTTGCCGAGATCGCGGGCGTATTGAACCTCGATCTTGAGGAAGCCGGGCACTGAGAGGGCGACAGAGATGGTCAGCTTCGCGTGCCGGCCGAGGGCTTTGAGGATGGAGCGCAGGGTGGCGAGGATCTTGGTCATGGTGTTGTTCCCTTGGGTTGGTGGTTGCAGCCACCGATAGCGGCGGCGTGAAGCGCCACGCACCCGAAGGGTCGGAACGAAGTGGAGAAGGGCGCAGCCCTTGCGTGGCGCTGAAGCCGCCGCAGGATCGGCTGCGATGATCCACCTACCCGAAGGAACGCGGACGCCAGAGTTCATGCCAATGCTGCGCGGTGCACGGAACGCGCCCTCGGCCGACACGCGAAGCTGACATGCAAAAAGCGCGATCCCAAGGGACCGCGCTTCGCAGGAGGGTCACGCCCTCGATCTTGGCTTGGTCAGCCGTCCATCGCTACGCTGTAGAGATGGCGGTTGAACGCTTCCTGGGCGACGTGGCGGGCATAGCCCTCGCCATAGAGGTCGCGGACTTGTTCGACGCGCTCGCCGCGTCGGTTTGTGATCTCGAAGGAATAGACTTCGCCATCGACGAAGTGCTCGTAGTCCTGCAATTCCGAGAGACAGATGTTCTCGGCCTCCATAAGCGTTTCGTCTCGAATCTCAGGCGTAATCATGTCCAGACCGAACGCGATGCAAAGCCGCTCGAACGGCGCGAAGGCGTAGCCGTCGGCAGGTTCGGCATCGGTGTGATCGCGCACCAAGATGAACCCGTTGCGGGTTGCCACCTTCTTCACCGGAAAGATCGCCGTGGTTTCAGCCGGGAAGACCGCGCGGAACGCCTTGCGGCTTGGCCAACTGTGGGGATCGCCAAGGCCGTGGGTCCAAGTGATGACCTGGAACACGTTGTCGATGGCGAGGCGCGGGTTGCGCGGGTTGTCATCGGCTATGAGGGATAGGGTCAGGCCCGTATCGCTGTCTGCAATGCTGAACATCACGATCCCTTTCGTAAGTCTGTTCTCCTTTTGTTTACGAAAGGGAGGGAGTCGTGTCGATCATTTTCCGGCCTACCGTGCGATTTTCGCCGGTGCGGGCACCTCTCCGATGATCTCGCGCAGCGGGATCCTGGTCGGGCTGAGCGTGTGGCCGATCTCTTCCTCTAGCGCGATGTATTCGGCCGCGAGCCGGGGCCGGAGCTGCGCAGCGCGGCGCAGGTCGTCGCGTGTCGCCATGATACAGAACGAGCAAGAGCAGCGGGTCATACCCTTAGCATAGACCCAGTGCGGGCGCTCCCCGGCCGCAGCTATCTCAGCGAACACGCGCGCTTCGGACCAATGGTGGATCGGTAGCCAGTCGATCCAGTGTCGGCCCGCCTTGCTGTTAGACGCCGAGAAGTTGACCGGAGAGCGGCGGGCGCGGTCCCTGCTTTCGTCGGCTCGAAGTCCCATGCAACTGACGATCCGGCCGCCGAATTGAGGGTTGGCCTTCAGATACCGGCGTAGTTCGCGACTTATGGGACCGCGTTTTAGGTCTGATGTGCAGTTTCTGACGCTGGGGGTGGGGAAGTACCCACGGCGCCGGACTTTTGCCAGAAGGTCCTCGTTCGCTCGCGCGAGGATCAAAGGCAGGTCGCCGATGGTCGCGCGGATATGCGCGAGCGTGCCCGGCCATTCCACGCGCCCCAAGGGCGCGTGGACGACGATGAGCTGGTCGGCCGGGACGAGGGACCGCAGACGGATCAATCCGCCCTGCGAGTCTTTGCCCCCACTGTGAGAAAGAGCGAAAAGCGCACCGGCGTCGATCATCTCCGCGATCTCTGGTGGGACGGCCTCGGTCACGATGAGGCCGCTGCGCGGTAGAGCGTCAGCGCCTCCTCGAAGGGCAGGGTGTTCAAGATCGTCGCGCCGGGGTGCCGTTCTTCGATGGTTTTCGCTGTCGCCTGGACCCGACCGCGATGCTTTACCTGATAGATCAAGCCATCGACAGGATTACGCATCAGAACCTTTGTTCGTAGCGCGGTCTTCAGGTCGCGAGCGACGAGCCATTCGTCGACGAGCTGGCCGCAGCGCATCTCAAGGTCGGTCTCGAACGATTCATCGTTCATCTGCCAGCGCGGGAGGTTGGCTTTGCACCACGCATCGGCCTCGGCGAAGGCAGCGTGATCGCCGTGAAATCGGTCAGGTCCGCCGTGGCCGTCATTGCCGACTGTCCCGATCTTCTTGCCGTTGATGTAGAGCGTCGCCGAATAGCAGTTCGTCTCTTCGGACGAGAACGCCGCGTACTTGATGGACTTGAGTTCAATCTTCATGGGAGAGCCTTTCAAGATCGGAAGGGGGCAGGGCGATAGCCGTGGCAAGCTCGCGGCCGAGGCGGAACCGTTGGCCGCCGGCGTTCTCGACGCAGACGTCCGGCAGGGTCGCGTCGTCCTCGACGATGCGGTGGATGTTCCAGTCGGGATCGGAGGCCGCGAAAGGCTTGTCTTCGGGGCCGGTGGCGTACCAATGGCCGATGAGGGAGGCGGGGGCGCTCATGCGCCCGCCGCCGGCGTTGAGGCCGCAGCTTCTCGCGCCTCGCGATTGATCTGCGCCACTTCACGGCGAAGCTGCGTCAGCGTCACCTCGCCGGGATCGAAGGACCGGCCGTCAGGCAGAGGCAGCACGCCGACAAAGCCTCGCATGTTGTAGTAGAACAGATCGCCCCAAGGCTCGCCGTTCAGCATGACTTGCCATCGTTTGTGCGTCTCCGCGAAGTGTGGCGAAGGTTTCGACTGAAGCGTGATGCGGAAGGTCATGCCGCCACCTTCCGCGTTTCGCGCGGGGCGCTCGTCCATGCCGACGTGCGGACGTGCAGGGCATAGACCTGGCTGACGGCATCGAAGAATGCGTCGGCCCTTGCGTCGAGGCTGTGCAACGCGAGAGCTTCGGTCTCGGCGAGGTGTTGGCGCACGCCGAACGTGATGTGAACGCGGTTGTAGCTGTCGCCAGTCAGCCAGATTTCGTGGAGCCCGTTCCGGGCGACGATCCGACTGTTCCTGTCCCGCCACTCGCTTCTGACGGGCCACCAAGCGGCGCTGACGGACGCTCGCACGGTTGCCACGAGGTCGTCATAGGCCCAATCCCATAGAGCGGTGTCTTCGGGATCGAGATCATCGCCGAAGGGTTCAGCGTAGGCGGTGCGACCATCACGGCTCCAGTAGAGACCCTCACCCATTGGAGCGCCCTCCGTTGGAGGGCGTAGGGGGCGTCCACTCGCCTACGCGCATCGCGCGGCGCGGATCGTCCAGTGCGATCGCGAGCTGGTCGAAGACCTCAGCGATGACGGCTTCGGCCCGCAGATCCATGCTGCATTTGGGGAAGTAGCCGCGATAGGCGCCGGCAAACTCGCGCTCGATCATCTCTTCGATGGTCACCCAGCTTGAGAGAATGAAGGCGCGTTTGATCTGTATCGGGGTGAGCTGCATCCGGTAGGCGACAGTTTCAAGAACGCCGCTCGCGACGGCCTCCTTGTCGATCGCCGGGGCGTCAGGTGTCGAAGTCGTCATGCGTCGTACCTTTCCGATGAAGGTGGGAGAACGCAGACGGAAAGGGCCACACCTGGCGGGTGCGGCCCTTGGAGCTATTCGGTTCATCGGTCCTGCTAGGACTGCGCGTATGTGACGAGACCCGCCACGATCATCAGGACGATCAGGGCGACGAACACCGCGAGGATCCTCGCAGCCTTCTTCGACCGCTTCGAGACGGGATCACGCAACGGCGGTCAGCTCGCCATTGGCGAAGGCGACGATCTCGTACTCGCCGGCCGGCGCGTCCTCGCGACGCAACCCGTTGGCGCGGTGCTGCGTCCCGGTCGGAGACGAGAAGGCGATCGAAAGGTACTCGGTGCCCGTGCGCTCGCTCTTGGCCTTCCAGATCGAACCCATGCGGATCAGGACGCCCGCCGGGCTACGCGCCTCGATGTGATAATCCGGGTGGTTCGGATCAGTCTTGTGCTCGTTCTCGACGGCGGTGAAATCCATGTCGAAGTCATAGCCTCCGATGAACCCCGCGAGGTTATCGTCGTCCAGCGTCTCGATCCGGCCAGTCATGGCGATCTGCTCGGTCTTGCCCCCGGTCATCGGCACGATCTGCCACGTTCCTTCGGGCGTCTCGTCGTTGCGAACCGCGTTCATGCGCCACGTCCGGCCCATCTTGTCGGTGAGCGCGAGCGAGAAGTAGGCGCGACCACTCTTTTCGCTGATGGCCTTCCACATCGAACCTACCCGCATCGGCCGACCGCGCGGCGTGCGCACCTCGAGGTGGAAGTCGGGGTGGTTGTCGGCGGTCTTGTAGGCGTTTGCCACGACTGCGATGCGCGCGATGTCGAACATCATCGTGGAGATGCTGGCGGTGAAGGTCTTGGCGTCGGCGTTCTGGGTCAGGGTTCCGGTGATCATCGTAGTGCTCCTTGGCTGGATTTTCTTTCCCGATCCGGATCGGATCACCCCAAGGCGAAGCCCCCTTTCCTCTCTCCCGCGCCGACGCCGGCTATCTCACGCCGCGTTTGCTTCTGCCTTCCCCCCGCCAATCCTCTCGATCACTTCCTTCGCGCCATCACCGACCGGCACGAACACCCGGAGCTGATGAGCGATGATCTCCGAGAAAGCCCCCGCGGCTTTCAGCGCCGGCACCTGGTCCGGTCGCCATCCTTCCAGTTCGAGCCGCTTGGCCCCGGCCACGCGGCGGACGCGTAGCGTCAGGCCGCGGCCAATATCCACGGCCTTATCACCCGTCATTGCGGCCGCGATCATCTCGTCGGGTGCTGTGGCACCATCGCCCCGGAAGCGGCCCTTCAGGACAAGCGCCTCGTCGGTCGAGATGGCACGGCCGATGCGGGACTGGCCATCTTCGGGCGTCACGCGCCAGATGCGCTGGCTGGATGACGGGATCATCTTCCAGATCGGCAGGAGAAGGCCGGTCAGCAGGACGACGATCTCGGTCCGGACCTTCGGCATCTCGTCGGCCTCGGCATCCCAAAGCGTGATGAAGGTGGCCTCGTCGCAGGGTTCCCAGTGGGACGAGGCGAACGCCTCTTCTGTCACTGTCGTCTTGCCGCCTGGACGCCGCATGTCGCGTACCTCCGCGAACGTCTCGTCGTCGTAGATTTGCGAGGGTCGCTTGGAGATGAGGGCCACCTTGCCCGACGCGGCGTTTCGCATTGGTGCGTCGTAGCGGCCGTAGTCCGAGAGGACGCCCGCGCCGGACGGGATATGCACCGCCGTCTCGGTTTCGAGCCGCACGGTGCGCGTCACCGATCCGCTCTTCGGGCAGGTCCAGATGTCCTCTTCGCCCGCGACGGAGATCCGGTCGGCCCTGAGCGTCTCGATCCCGATGTCGAGCGTGCCGGCCACGCGCTCCGCCTCGGTCTGCGCCTCGATCTTCCGCGCGAACGCGCCGAAGAGGTCGTTCTGCATCTGGATCGGCAGAGCCAGCAGGCGGTTCAGGTAGCGCTGGATCGGCGGCAGGTCTTCAAGCAACACGCCGTCGTCGCTCATCAGCTTGAGCGCAGTCCAGTCGTGGAACTCGTCGTAGGTCATCGCATCGCAGCTATCGGAGACAAGCTCCTTGTAGTGCGAGATCAGTGCCCGCCGTGCGATCGGGGATTCCAGATTGTCTGACGCCCGGAACATATTCTGCGATCCGGTCTGGCGCTGGCCGCGCGTCAGCGCGCCGAGCGTGTCGAGACGCCGCGCAATCGTCGATGTGAACCGCTTCTCGCCGTGCACGTCGGAGGTCACGACACGGAAGAACGGCGCGCAGGCTTGCGCCGAACGGTGGGTGCGGCCGAGACCCTGGATAGCCGCGTCGGCACGCCAGCCCGGCTCGACAAGGTAGTGCCGGCGCCGGCGCTGGTTCGCGGCCTTGATGGCTGCGTGGTATGATCGCCCGGTCCCGCCCGCATCCGAGAACAGCAGGATTTCCTTGGCTCCCGACATGAACGCGGCACTCTCGGCTGTGTTGGCGGAGCCAGAGCGCGGCATGACCTTCAGGTTGCCGGCCCGCGTCCTGATCGTGCGCTTGGAGCGGCCAGTGACTTCGGCCAGCCGCTCCTCGCCAAAGTGCCAGACGAGCTGATCCAGTACGGAAGGGATCGGCGCGATCGTGTAGAGCTCCATCAGTGCCGCATCGCGCAGGGCCTCGGCTTCGCGCGAGATGACGCGGTTGCCGTCCGCATCGAGAAGCGGCTGCGTGACGATGGTGCCCTCGATCTCGACGAGCTGCTGCGCCTCGATGGGGAACGCCGTTTCTAGCCAGTGAACGACAACCTCCTTCGGCGTCAGGTGCGCCTCAGTCAGATCGTCGCCCGCCTCCAGCCCCTCGATCGCGCGATCGAGGTGACTTTCGCCGGTGGACACGATCTGGATGACAGGTGCCCAGCCATCGGCAATGTCCGCCTCGATCGCCGGGATGATGCTCCTGGCCTTGAAGCCATTGAGGA
>Ga0114903_1000550_pt1 | contig 20126 bp, 19 predicted proteins | sample MalvirDeepMed_s2_FD_87289 | JGI IMG/M metagenome (GOLD analysis project Ga0114903, IMG submission 87289) | Marine viral communities from the Global Malaspina Expedition - Malaspina viral metaG DeepMed_s2 | ecosystem: Environmental > Aquatic > Marine > Oceanic | place: Mediterranean Sea... | reverse complement strand
GCGAGCATGATCGACGAATACCCGGTGCTGTCGGTGGTCGCGGCCTTTGCCACGGGGCGCACGGTGATGCGCGGGGTCAAGGAACTGCGGGTCAAGGAATCCGACCGGATCGAGGCCATGGCCAGCGGGCTGCGGCTCAACGGCGTGACGGTCGAGGACGGTCCCGACTGGTGGATCGTGGAGGGCCGCGGGCACGGCGGCGTCACGGGCGGGGGCGAGGTGCAGAGCCATCTCGATCACCGCATCGCCATGGCGTTCCTGATCCTCGGCATGGCGTCGACCAGGCCGGTAACGGTGGACGATGGCGGGCCGATCGCCACGTCTTTCCCGATCTTCGAACCGCTGATGTCCCGTCTCGGCGCGCAGATAGAACGTCTTTAATGGTGGTATTTTAATGGCTTGCGCGGGGGTGCTGAGGCGATGCCCGAGCAAGTGGAGCATTGCCGCTTGCGCAATCCGCGCCCCCGCCGCAGTCTGGGGCGGCGCGTCACAGGAGGCAGCATGGCATTCACCATCGCAATCGACGGGCCCGCGGCGGCGGGCAAGGGCACGATTTCCAAGGCCTTGGCGGAGCATTTCGGCTTTGCGCACCTGGACACCGGGCTGCTCTACCGCGCGGTGGGTCGGCGCACGCTGGACGGCACGCCCGCGCATGACGCCGCGCTGGCGCTGACGGCGCAGGATCTGGAGGCGGGCGATCTGCGCACGCCCGAGGTGGCGCAGGCGGCCTCCAAGGTGGCGGTGATCCCCGAGGTGCGCGCGGCGCTGCTGGATTTCCAGCGCGCCTTTGCCCGGCGCGACGGCGGCGCGGTGCTGGACGGGCGCGACATCGGTACGGTGATCTGTCCCGAGGCCGAGGCCAAGCTCTTTGTCATCGCCAGCGCTGAAGTGCGCGCCAAAAGGCGGTTCGAGGAACTAAGGAGCGCCGGGATCGAGACCGAGTACGACGCGGTGCTGCGCGACGTGCACGACCGCGACGCGCGTGACATGGGGCGGGCGGATTCGCCGTTGCGGCCGGCCGAGGATGCCGAAGAACTCGATACTTCCGAGCTGGACATCGGTGAGGCCGTGGCCCGCGCCGTGGCGATGGTGTCGAAGAAAATCGCCTGACGGCAGGCGATTACGCCAGCTTCATGATCGCGTTCTGATCCACGAGGAACCGCATCGACAGCGGCAGGCTGGCCGCCCCCAGCGCGCGCGCATCCGGGCCGGCGGTGCCTTCGGAGATCTGTGGCGGCGAGATTCCGGCGAGGTTGTGCTGGCCGAGGTGATGGCGGGTGCGTGCGACGATGGCGCGGCGCACCGTCTCTGGAATCCAGCCGTCGATCAGTGCCGCCTCGAAGTCGATGAGCGTGGTGGCGGACAGGACGGCCGAGGCGATCCCGGCGGCGGTCAGGTCGATCCAGTCGTCGAGGATGCCGTCATCGACCTGCCATGTCTCGGGCGACGGCCAGAGCGAGTCGGCGCTGTGACCCTCGGCGCGCAGGCGGCGTTCCAGCACCGACAGCGAGGCGATGTCGATCAGCTGGTGCACCTCGCCACCGCTGGCGATGGGCATCGACCCGATCGCCCCCGCGTTGCCCGACTTGCCGGAAAACAGGCTGCCGTTCAGGACGATGCCGCCGCCAATGAAATAGCCGATGTAGAAATAGATGAAGTCCTGCGGCTTCTGCGAAGTGCCGAACACCAGTTCCGCGCCGCAGGCGGCGGAGGCGTCGTTCTGCAGGTAGACCGGGAAGGTCAGCCGCGCCGCGAGGTCCGTCTGGATGTCGACATGCCGCCAGGAGGCCATGGCGTCTTCGGGCACGCCGATGGACTTGGCCCAGTCCCAGAGCTGGAACGGGATGGCGATACCGAGGCCCGAGATGCGGTCCCGATCGCGTGGTGACAACTGCGCGGTGAGCTCGTCGACGCCGCTTAGGGCGAACTCCAGCGTCGCTTCGGGGGTGGGGTAGGCGTGGATGCGGTGCAGGCGGCTCTGCACCTCGCCAAGGAAGTTCGTCAGCACCATGTCGAGGCTGCGCCGCCCGATCTTGAGCCCGAAGAAAAACGCGCCCGCGGGATCGAGGTGCATCGGCACCGAGGGCTGGCCGACGCGGCCGCGCACCGGTTCGCCCTTGGCCAGCAGCCCGTCGGTTTCCAGCGCCCGCATGATCACCGATACGGTCTGCGCCGAAAGGCCGGTCATCCGGGCGATATCGGCCTTTGCCATCGGGCCGAGGCGGCGTAGGATGGACAGCACAAGACGTTCGTTATGGGCGCGCATGCCGGATTGGTTCGATCCGCGAATGCCGGTCACGGTTTCCTGGTCTGCCTGTACGCCTGGGTTTTTCTCGTTCACATCCCGTCCTCCCTCGATGACGCAGAATGGAAGAGAGACGCAGAGTCTGTCAATAATAAATAAGAGTGATTTATTTAATATTGACAGAAGCAGGTGATTCCCTGTTTCTTGGTTGCAGAGGGCATTCTGGGAGGATGCCCCGACTCAGCGGGGCCGGACCCCCCGCAGATTGCACGCATTTCTGGGAGGAAACCAACGTGACAACCACCTTTACCAAAGCTGCCCTGCTGGGCATGACCGTGGCTGGCCTTGTCGGCATTGCAGGCGGGGCGCAGGCCGCATCGCATTCGATCAGTGCCTGCCTGATCACCAAGACGGACACCAACCCGTTTTTCGTCAAGATGAAAGAGGGCGCCGAGGCCAAGGCCGAGGAACTGGGCATCGAGCTGAACTCCTACGCGGGCAAGATCGACGGCGACGTCGAAACCCAGATCGCCGCTGTCGAAAGCTGCATCGCCGCCGGAGCCAAGGGCATCCTCATCACCCCGTCGGACGGCCCGTCGCTGACCCCGATCATCACCCAGGCGCGTGAAGCCGGTGCGCTCGTGATCGCGCTCGACACGCCCTTCGAGCCCGCCGACGTGGCTGATGCGACTTTTGCCACCGACAACTTCAAGGCCGGTGAGCTGATCGGCGAATGGGCTGCCGCCAGCCTCGAGAATCCCGAGGAGGCCAAGATCGCGATGCTGGACCTCAACGCCAGCGAAGTCTCCGTGGACTACCTGCGCAACAACGGTTTCCTTCAGGGCTTCGGCATCGACATCAAGGACCCGACCGACATCGGCGACGAGGACGACCCCCGCATCGTCGGCAACGACGTGACCAACGGCAACGAAGAGGGCGGCCGCACCGCGATGGAGAACCTGATGCAGGTCGATAGCTCCATCAACGTGGTCTACACCATCAACGAACCCGCGGCGGCCGGCGCTTACGAGGCGCTGCGCTCCTTCGGCATGGAAGACCAGGCGCTGATCGTGTCGGTCGATGGCGGCTGCCCCGGCGTGCAGAACGTCAAGGAAGGCGTGATCGGCGCCACCTCCATGCAGTTCCCGCTGCTGATGGCGTCGCTGGGCGTCGAGGCCATTGCCAAGTTCGCCGAAGACGGCACCAAGCCGGAGTATTCCGAAGGCCTGGATTTCACCAACACCGGCGTCGAGCTGGTGACCGACAATCCGGTCGACGGCATCCCGTCGATCACCTCCGGCGAAGCTCTGGAGAAGTGCTGGGGCTGACCCCGCGCTTTTCGGGAAGGGGCGTCGCGCTCCTTCCCACCCCACCTCTCACAAAACTTTGACCCGACATTTCGTTTCGGCCACGCTGGACCGGAGGAGGAGAGATCATGTCTGACACACCGAAGGGGTCCCGCAAGACGGGACAGGATTTCGAAAGCACGCTGAGTTCCAGCGACACGAAAGTGGCCGCCTTCGAGCGCAAACACCGCGGCGTAATGGACACGATCCAGCACGTGCTGCACCTCAATCCGACCCTGGTGCCGGTGATGGTGCTGGTGGCCAGCGTCCTGATCTTCAGCCTGCCGATGGTCACCGAGGGCAAGTTCCTGACCATGTTCAACCTCAGCCTCGTGATGCAGCAGGTGTCGATCATCGGCATCCTCGCGGCGGCGCAGTCGCTGATCATCCTGACCGCGGGCATCGACCTGTCGGTGGGGGCGCTGATGATCTTTTCGGCGGTGGTCATGGGGCTCACGGGCGTCAACCTCGGGATGCCCAGCTTCGTCGCGCTGATCCTCGGTTTCGTGGTCGCGATCGGCGGTGGGCTGGTGAACGGGCTCTTCGTGACCCGCGTGAAACTGCCGCCTTTCATCGTAACGCTGGGCACCTGGTACATCTTCTTGTCGATCCTGCGCCTTCTGACCGGCTCGCAGTCGATCCGCAGCCAGGATCTCGATGCCGAGGCGCCGTTTCTAAAGATATTCGGCTCGTTCATTTCGCTGGGCTCGGCGCGGATCACTTTTGGAGTGATCCTGATGATTCTGGTCTTCGCGGTCCTGTGGTACATGCTCAACAAGACCGCCTGGGGCCGTCACGTCTATGCCATCGGCGACGACAAGGAAGCCGCCGAACTGGCGGGGATCAAGACCGACCGGATGCTGCTGACCGTTTACATGATGGCCGGCCTGGTGGTCGGCATCGCCGCCTGGGCCTCGATCGGGCGGGTCGGGTCGATCTCTCCCAACGCCTTTGCCGAAGCCAACCTGCAAAGCATCACCGCCGTGGTGATCGGGGGCATTTCTCTCTTCGGCGGGCGTGGTTCGATCCTGGGTCCGCTCTTCGGCGCGCTGATCGTCGGCGTGTTCGAGAGCGGCCTGCGCCTCGCCGGGCTCGACGTGCAGTGGCAGGTCTTCGCCATCGGCTGGCTGATCATTCTGGCGGTCGCCATCGACCAATGGATCCGGAAGGTGTCGGCATGAGTATCGTCCCGCAACCCCTTGCAATCGCGGCAGGTCCGCTCGATTTCGGAAAGGTATCGCAATGACACAGGCACCCATCCTCAAGGCCCGCGGACTGGTCAAGCGCTATGGCCGCGTCACCGCCCTCGACAACGCCGACTTCGACCTCTACCCCGGTGAAATCCTCGCCGTGATCGGAGATAATGGCGCCGGAAAATCCTCTCTGATCAAGGCTCTGTCGGGCGCGGTTCAGGTGGACGAGGGCAGCATCGAACTGGAAGGCAAGCCGATCACCTTCAGCTCTCCGCTGGGAGCGCGCAACGCGGGGATCGAAACGGTCTACCAGACACTCGCCCTGTCTCCGGCGCTGTCGATCGTCGACAACATGTTCGTCGGCCGCGAGATCCGCAAGCCGGGCTTCATGGGCAAATACCTCAAGATGCTGGACAAGAAGGCGATGGAGGAGTTCGCCCGCGAAAAGCTCAGCGAGCTGGGCCTGATGACGATCCAGAACATCAACCAGGCGGTGGAAACGCTGTCGGGTGGCCAGCGCCAGGGGGTGTCGGTGGCCCGCGCCGCGGCCTTCGGGTCCAAGGTCATCATCCTCGACGAGCCGACCGCCGCCCTTGGCGTCAAGGAAAGCCGCAAGGTGCTCGAGCTCATCCAGGACGTGCGCTCGCGGGGGATTCCCATCGTGCTGATCAGCCACAACATGCCGCATGTCTTCGAAGTGGCCGACCGTATCCACGTGCACCGGCTGGGCCGCCGGCTCTGCGTTGTGAACCCGGACGATTACACCATGTCCGACGCGGTGGCCTTCATGACCGGCGCCAAGGAACCGCCCGCCGAGGCGATGAGCGCGGCCTGATCTTCCCGGCGATGAAAACGCCCCGTCCTTCGAACCGAAGGGCGGGGCGACTGCATTGCGCGGCGTCCTTCAGACCAGTTTCGGAACCGTCGGCCGCACTGTTGCCGCAGCGACGAAGGACGCGATCCTGCCCGCGTCCTTGATCCCTGGCGCCGCCTCCACGCCCGACGACACGTCGACCTGCCGCGCGCCGGTCAGGGCGATGGCCTCGGCGACGTTGTCCGGCGTCAGCCCCCCGGCCAGCATCCAGGGCACCGGCCAGCGCCGCCCGGCGATCAGCCGCCAGTCGAAGGACAGCCCGTTGCCGCCGGGCAGGGCCGCGTCCTGGGGCGGCTTGGCATCGACCAGCAACTGATCGGCCACGCGGCCATAGTCCAACAGCGCGGGCAGGTCGCTTTCATCGGCGACGCCTACCGCCTTCATCACCGGCAGGCCGTAGCGCGCGCGGAGCGCGGCGACCCGTTCCGGGCTCTCGGTGCCATGCAGTTGCAGCATGTCGAGGGGCACTTGGGCGGTGATCGCATCCAGCAGCGCATCATCCGCATCGACCACAAGCGCCACCTTGGCCAGCCCCGGCGGCGCGGTGACTGCCAGAGCCCGCGCCCGGTCGACCTCTACATGGCGCGGTGATCTCGGAAAGAACACGAACCCCGCATAGGCCGCGCCGGCATCCGCCACGGCGGTAACGTCCTCGGGCCGTGTCAGCCCGCAGATCTTGACCCTGATGTCCGACATCGTCGTTTCGCCTCGCGCGCCTGTTTCCAAGGGCGTCAAATACTCCGGGGAGTCCGCGCCCGGCGCGCGGACGGGGCAGCGCCCTCAAACGAAAAGGGTTTCGCCTTCGAACGAAGACTCTTCAGCTCGCCTGATCGAGCAGCGCCAGAACCTCGTCCTTGTCCTTGTCGCGCTCGCCCTTCACGCGACGCAGTTCGCGCTGCAGTTGCTTGACCTCGGACTGGCGGCGGGCGGCTTCGGCGCGGTGCTTGTGCTCGCGCAGCCATTCCCAGATGAAGCCGATCAGCAGGCCCGCGGCGATGCCGCCGAAGATCACCAGAAACAGCGGCAGGCTGATCGTCTCCTGGAACCCCAGCAGAGCCGAGACGTCCGCGGGTAGCAGTTGCAGGGTCACGAGGCCGCGGTTGGCCAGGGCCACGCAGATCAGGACAACGGCCAGGGCGGCCAGGAAGGCATAGCGGATGTAGCGCATGGATTACTTTCCGTTCAGGCGGTCGCGCAGCAGTTTGCCCGTCTTGAAAAAGGGCACGTGCTTTTCCTCGACCTCGACGGATTCCCCGGTGCGCGGATTGCGGCCCACGCGCGCATCGCGCTTTTTCACGGAGAAGGCGCCGAAGCCGCGCAGTTCGACCCGGTCGCCCCGGGCCATGGCATCGGTGATCTCTTCGAAGATGGTGTTCACGATACGCTCGACGTCGCGCTGGTACAAATGCGGATTCTCGTCGGCGATCTTCTGAATCAATTCAGACCTGATCATGGTCGCTAATCCCCCCAAGACGCTGATCCGCGTCTGAAATTGTTATGCATCGACTATATGACGAGTTCGGCAAAACGGAAACACGATCCGGCGTGAAAAATCCAATATTTGCAGAGGCTTTGGGGCCATTGGCGGAATTTTGCGACTTTTCGCTGCCGTCGCTGCGGGGAATTCCGGGCTTCGCTTCCGCGCTGTCGCCGGTCCCCGGGGCATTGATTCGGGCTTGGGACGCCGTGCAGCCGGGCACCGTTCGGGGCACGAAAAAGCCCCGTGCACGCGGCACGGGGCTTTGGATCGGATCGTCGTGGACGCCGTTTAGTCGTCGTCGCGCTTCAGCGCCGCACCCAGGATGTCGCCGAGCGACGCACCGGAGTCGGAAGAGCCGAACTGTTCCACGGCCTCTTTCTCTTCGGCGATCTCGCGCGCCTTGATCGACACGCCCAGGCGACGGGTCTTGCTGTCCACGTTGGTCACGCGCACATCGACCTTGTCACCGACAGAGAACCGCTCGGGGCGCTGTTCGGCGCGGTCGCGGCTCAGGTCGGAGCGGCGGATGAAGGACTTCATGCCCTCGTATTCCACCTCGATGCCGCCGTCCTCGATCGCGGTGACGGTCACGGTGATGATCGAACCGCGCTTCACGCCGCCCACGGCTTCGGCGAACTTGTCGCCGCCGAGCGCCTTGATCGAGAGCGAGATGCGCTCCTTCTCGGTGTCCACTTCGGACACGACCGCCTGCACCACGTCGCCCTTGCGGTAGTTCTGGATGGCATCCTCGCCACGCTCGTCCCAGCTGAGGTCCGACAAGTGCACCATGCCGTCGATTTCGCCATCGAGACCGATGAAGAGACCGAATTCGGTGATGTTCTTGACCTCGCCCTCGACCTGCGTGCCCTCGGGATGGGTTTCCGCGAAGACTTCCCACGGGTTGCGCATGGTCTGCTTGAGGCCCAGCGACACGCGGCGCTTGGCCTGGTCGATTTCCAGCACCATGACTTCGACCTCTTGGGAAGTAGACACGATCTTGCCGGGGTGCACGTTCTTCTTGGTCCAGGACATCTCGGAGACGTGGACCAGACCTTCGACGCCCGGTTCCAGCTCCACGAAGGCGCCGTAATCGGTGATGTTGGTCACGCGGCCCGCATGCACGGATTCCAGCGGGTACTTGGCCGCGACCAGGTCCCACGGATCTTCCTGCAGCTGCTTCATGCCGAGGCTGATGCGGTGGGTTTCCTTGTTGATCTTGATGACCTGCACCTTGACGGTTTCGCCGATCGAGAGGATCTCGGACGGGTGGTTCACCCGGCGCCAGGCCATGTCGGTGACGTGCAGCAGGCCGTCCACACCACCCAGATCGACGAAGGCGCCGTATTCGGTGATGTTCTTGACCACGCCGTCCACGGCCTGGCCTTCGGTGAGGTTGCTGATGACCTCGGCGCGCTGCTCGGCACGGCTTTCCTCGAGGATCGCACGGCGCGACACCACGATGTTGCCGCGGCGGCGGTCCATCTTGAGGATCTGGAACGGCTGCTTGAGCCCCATGAGCGGGCCGGCGTCGCGCACCGGGCGCACATCGACCTGGGAGCCGGGCAGGAAGGCCACGGCACCGCCGAGATCGACGGTAAAGCCGCCCTTGACGCGGCCGAAGATCGCGCCTTCGACGCGGGCATCGTCGGCATAGGCTTTTTCCAGACGGTCCCAGGCTTCTTCGCGGCGGGCCATTTCACGGGAAATGACGGCTTCGCCACGGGCGTTCTCGACCTGACGGAGGAACACCTCGACCTCGTCGCCGACAGAGATGTCGGGCTGTTCGCCGGGGTTCGCGAATTCCTTGAGCTCGACACGGCCTTCCATCTTGTAGCCGACGTCGATGATGGCTTGTCCCGCCTCGATGGCGATGACCTTGCCCTTGACAACCGAACCCTCGTCCGGCGTGTCCATTTCGAAGCTTTCGTTCAGGAGGGCTTCGAATTCCTCCATGGATGCTTTAGCGCACATGCGTGTGTGTTTTCCTATCTTACGTCTATTTGCTGGCCGTGCGGTTGTCTCCGCCGGTCTTGGATTGGTCCTGACGCCACCGCAAAACGACAAAGGGCCGGTGGTTGTCCGACCCTGCCTGTGAATTTGTTCTGCGGCGAGAAACGCCGTGTCGACGCGGGGTCTATAACGTGACGATCCCTGCATGACAAGCCTGATGCGCAGCGGATCCGTGGTCGTCGGGGCGTTGCGCGACGGGACGCGCCCTCAGTCGAGCAGGGCGCGCAGCGCTTCGGGTGGGCGGCCGATCGCGGCGCGATTGCCGCGGATCGCGATGGGACGTTCGATCAGCCGCGGCGCTGCGGCGAGGGCGCGCAGAACGGTCTCGGTGTCGCTGTCGCTCCGCAGGCCCATTGCCGCGAATTCCGGCTCTTTCCGACGCACCATCTGCATCGCCGGGACGTCCAGCAGATGCAGGACCGCGCGCAACTCGTCGACGGTTGGCGGATCGTCCAGGTAGCGGCGGACGGACAGGGCCGGGCCGCTCTCCTGCAAGAGCGCCAGTCCGGCGCGCGATTTCGAACACCGCGGATTGTGCCAATAGGTGATCACAGCCAGTCCTTCCGCCCCGTGCCCACCGCTTCGGCCACCGAGCCGAAACCATCGCGCGCCAGAAGCCGGTCCAGCCCCCGCGCGATCTCGGGCAGCAGCGACAGCCCGCCATAGACCAGCGCCGTGTAAAGCTGCACCGCTGAAGCGCCCGCGCGGATCTTGGCATAGGCCTGTTCCGCCGATCCGACGCCGCCCACGCCGATCAGGGGCAGGCGACCGTCCGTCAGAAGCGACAGACGCGCCAGCACATGGGTCGACCGTTCGAACAGCGGCTGCCCCGACAGGCCGCCCGCTTCGGAGGCCAGCGAAGAGGTCAGCCCGGTGCGGTCCAGCGTGGTGTTGGTGGCGATGATGCCCGCGACACCCGCCGCGATGGCGACTTCCGAGATGTCCTTGAGCGCGCCGGCATCGAGGTCGGGCGCGATCTTGAGAAACACCGGGATCGGTTTCGCCAGACCGTTCCGCGCCTCGATCACCCCGCCCAGAAGGGCCGCGAGCGCGTCCTTGCCCTGCAGGTCGCGCAGTTTCTCGGTGTTGGGCGACGACACGTTGACCGTGGCGAAATCCAGGTGACGCCCGCAATGGGCCATGACCTGGGCGAAATCCGCCGCCCGGTCGGCACTGTCCTTGTTGGCGCCGAGGTTGAGCCCGATCACCGCGTCGCGCGGGCGGGTCGACAGCCGCTCGGCCATCGCCTCCATCCCGTCGTTGTTGAAGCCGAAGCGGTTGATCGCCGCCCGGTCGCGCGTCAGCCGGAAGAGCCGTGGCCGCGGGTTGCCGGGTTGCGCAAGCGGCGTGGTGGCGCCAACCTCGAGAAAGCCGAACCCCGCACGCGACAGACCCAGCAGCGCCTCTGCATTCTTGTCGAACCCGGCGGCCAGACCCACAGGGTTGGGCAGGTGCAGCCCCGCCACCTCGGTCCGCAGCCGGTCGGAACTGATCAGGCCCGGCGCCGGGGTGAGTCCCGCGCGCAGCGCCGTCAGCGCCAGCCCGTGCGCCGTCTCCGGATCGACACGGCGCAGCAGGGCAAGCCCGGCGCGCTCGATCCGTGCGGCGGCGGTTGTCATGGCAGCAATCCCTCGAACCGGTGCCGCCCGTCCCGCAGCGGCAGGTCGCGGGTCCAGAGCACGTCTTCGCGGCGCAACGGGCGGTAGAGGTGCGGGAAGTCGACGCCGCCGCGCGACACCTCCCAGATCAGCGCATCGCCCAGCCCGTCCGCTTCGACCGCCAGCAGCTTGAGACCATCCTCGCCGTTGAAATGCTTGGCGGCGGTCTCGGCGACGGTTTCGGCGGTGGAGAAATGGATGTAGCCGTCGGCCAGGTCGACCGGGGCGCCCTTGGTCTCTCCCGCGCGGGAGAAGGCCTCGTGTTCGTCTCTGCGGAATATCTTGTAGATCAGCATGGCGTTGACATGCCGTGCCAGACCGGATTTGGCAAGAGGCAGAGGCTCCGGCGGGCGGCGCGGCAAAAGATGCCGCACCGCCGGACATTCGGGCAGCCTCTGGCACATGACGTCGGGGCGCGCGACGGCGGCCCGCGCATGCGTCTGGACAGGGGCGATGCCTTGGGTCTAGCGTTTACCCATCAAGAAGCCCAGCAAAGGAAATCCCATGACACTGCATCGTCTTCTGTCCGGCGCGGCGGCGCTGGCGCTGACCACCGGTGCGGCCAGCGCCGACTATGCGCTGACGATCCTGCACACCAACGACTTTCACGCCCGGTTCGAACCGATCAGCGCCTACGATTCCGGCTGCTCGGCCGAGGACAACGAAGCAGGAGAGTGTTTCGGCGGCTCGGCCCGGCTGATGACGGCCATCGAGGATGCCAAGGCGCGCAGCGACAACTGGGTGCTGGTGGATGGCGGCGACCAGTTCCAGGGCACGCTGTTCTACACCTATTACAAGGGCAAGCTCGCCGCCGAGATGATGAACAACATGGGCTACACGGCGATGACCGTCGGCAACCATGAATTCGACGACGGCCCCGAGGTGCTGCGCGGCTTCATGGACGCGGTCGAGTTTCCGGTGCTGATGTCCAATGCCGATGTCTCGGGCGAACCGCTTCTGGCCGATGTGCTGATGAAATCGACGGTGATCGAACAGAACGGCGAAAAGCTGGGCTTCATCGGGCTCACCCCGCAGGACACCGACGAACTGGCCAGCCCCGGGCCCAACATCGTCTTTACCGACCCCTCGGACGCGGTGCAGGGCGAGGTCGACAAGCTGACCGAAGAGGGCGTGAACAAGATCATCGTGCTGTCGCATTCGGGCTATGGCGTCGACCAGCGGGTGGCCGAGAACACCACCGGCGTCGACGTGATCGTCGGCGGCCATTCCAACACGCTCTTGGGCGACATGGAGGGCGCGGCCGGCGCCTATCCCACGGTCGTCAACGGCGTGCAGATCGTGCAGGCCTATGCCTACGGCAAGTTCCTGGGCGAGCTGAACGTGACCTTCGACGACGCGGGCAACGTGACCGAAGCCACCGGCGCGCCGCTCCTGATGGATGCCTCCGTGGCCGAGAACGAAACGATCAAGGCGCGCATTGCCGAAGCCGCCGCCCCGCTCGAGGAGATCCGCAACCGTGTCGTGGCCGAAGCCGGCATGGCCATCGAGGGCAACCGCGACGTCTGCCGCGCGATGGAATGCGGCATGGGCAACCTCATCGCCGATGCGATGCTGGCGCGCGTGCGCGACCAGGGCATCGACGTGGCGATCCAGAACAGCGGCGGCATCCGTGCGTCGATCGACGAAGGCGAGGTGACCATGGGCGAGGTGCTGACCGTGCTGCCGTTCCAGAACACGCTCTCGACCTTCCAGGTCTCGGGCGCGACGCTGGTCGAGGCGCTGGAGAACGGCGTGAGCCAGATGGACGAAGGCGCGGGCCGCTTCCCGCAGGTCGCCGGCATGAGCTTTGTCGTCGATCCCGCGGCAGAGGTCGGATCGCGCGTGTCCGAGGTGATGATCGGCGGCGAACCGGTCGACCCGGCGCAACTCTACGGCGTGGTGTCCAACAACTATGTGCGCAACGGTGGCGACGGTTACAGCATGTTCGTCGAGGCCGAGAACGCCTATGACTTCGGCCCGGACCTGGCCGACGTGACCGCGGAATACATCGCCGAGAACGCGCCCTACACGCCCTATACGGACGGCCGGATCACCATCAAGTAAGGTCTGATCCTTTTTATCCTGGCGCCCTCGCAGGTCTCTGCGGGGGCGTTTTTTGTGAGGCTAGAACTGTAAGGCCGCGCGTCGGCGGGCCACGGACCGGCGATCGCAGGTTGCCGCCAAAGTGCTTTATGCCGGCCAAATACATCTTCCCGGGCAGCTTTGCATGGTTGTGACCAAATCGCCGGGCCCTGGGGTGGCCCGGCGATGCGCGGCGGCGGCCTTGGGCCGCCTTTGTTCCGCGAAAAGCGGCACACTCATCGAACTGTGAGATTTCCGGCAGACCCACACGCGATCTGCATCGCCGCACCGTATCTCCCCGCCCTTGGCAACCTCCATCACCCATGACACTCTGCGCAAAAATCGGGGGCGGCATGGTCACGGTTCAGGAACAATACGAAGTCTACCCGTACCCCGAGCGTGACCCGGCGGACGAACGCACCCGGCTCATCACCGGCTCGCCCTCGCATCCGCTCGAAATCGACCATTTCCTGTTCGCAGGCAAACGCGACTGGTCACAGCCGTTGCGGGCGCTGGTGGCGGGCGGCGGCACCGGCGACGGGCTCATCCAGCTGGCGCAGGTGCTGACCAGCGCGGGCAAACCCTATGCGATCACCTATCTCGACATGTCCAAGGCCGCCCGCACCGTGGCCGAAGCGCGGGCAGAGGCGCGCGGCCTCACCGGCATCACTTTCGTCACGGGTTCGCTGCTGGATGCGGCCGAGCATGGCCCCTTCGACTATATCGACTGCTGCGGCGTGCTGCATCACTTGCCGGAGCCCGAGGCGGGCTTCGGCGCCCTGCGCGCCGCCCTGGCGCCGGGCGGCGGCATGGGTTTCATGGTCTACGCGCCTTATGGTCGCTCGGGGGTCTACCCGCTGCAAGAAGCCTTCGGCACGCTGCTGGACGGTCTGCCGCCCGAAGAGCGGCTTGCACGCGCGAAGGAGATCGTCGCGGCCTTGCCCGAAGGCCATCCCTTCGCTGCCAACACCAACCTGCGCGACCACCGCGACAGCGATGCCGGGTTCTACGACCTGCTGCTGCATGCGCAGGACCGCGCCTATGACGTCGAAAGCCTGCTGGCGACGCTGGATGCGACCGGCTGGCAGTTGGTGTCCTTTTCCATGCCCGCGCTCTACGACTTGGGCCGGATCACCGACAGGCCCGAGGGTATGCCAGACCGCGCGGCCATGGCCGCTGCGGAAAAGCTGCGCGGCACCATCAAGACTCACGTCGCCTATGCCGCCCCGGCCGGCGAAGACCGCAAGCCTGCCACGATGCGTGACCGCAGCCTGGTCCCGCACCTGCGCGGCGCGGCGCCCGACGCGGTGGCGCGGGCCGTGGGGCAGGGCAAACCCCTGCCTGTGTCGCTGGGCGGGGCTAAAACGCAGCTGCACCTGCCGAAGATTGCCGCGCGCGCCATCGCCGCAATCAACGGCCGCCGCTCCCTGCGCGAGATCGAGGCGGCTTCGGGCCTCGATCCCATCGCCTTCGGCGCGGCCTGGGGGCGGGTGGATGCTGACCTGCCGGCCTGCGGGCTGATGCTCTACTCAAGCCTGGGGCGCTAGGGCCATGTGCGGACGCTTTGCCGTGACCCTGCCCAGCGATGCGATGGCGCAGCTTTTCGACGCGGTGCCGGGCAACGACCTGCCGCAGGTGCCCAATTACAACGTCTGCCCGACCAACGACGTGCATGCGGTCTGGCACGACGGTAGCGCTCGCCGGCTCGGCGCGATGCGTTGGGGGTTCCTGCCGCATTGGTACAAGGCACCGAACGATGGGCCGCTGCTGATCAACGCGCGGGCCGAGACCATCGCCGATAAACCCGCCTTCCGCGCCGCCGCCCGCGACCGGCGCTGCCTCATCCCGGCCAACGGCTTTTACGAATGGACCAAGGACGCGGACGGCAAGCGGCTGCCGTGGTACATCCATCCGACGGACGGCGAGGCGCTTGCCTTTGCCGGGGTCTGGCAGGACTGGGAACGGGACGGCACCGCGTATCGCACCTGCGCCATCGTCACCACCGGTGCCAATGGCGCCATGTCGCGGATCCACCACCGGATGCCGGTGGTGCTGTCGTCCCAAGACTGGCCGCTTTGGCTGGGCGAGGCCGGGCATGGCGCCGCGCGGCTGATGACCGCCGCCCCCGAGGATGCGCTGGCCTTCTATCGTGTCGACCCAAAGGTCAACTCCAACAAGGCCAGCGGCCCCACGCTGGTAGAGCCGCTGAACCCTGCATAAGCTGCAAGATCAGTTGTCGTAGGCCTCGTCGGCCAGCATCAGGGGCTTGCCGTCGCTGCCAAGGTCAACCGGCGGCGGGTTGAGGTAGTCGATCTGGCCGATCGCCTCGACCACTTCGCCGGTCGTGCCGAGCAGTCCGCCCAGGTCGAGTGCATCGGGCAGCAGGTTGTTGTAGGTTGCCTTCATCCCGTCCACGACCTCGAGCGTGTAATCCTGGCCGGGCAGCAGCAGGCCGGTGCTCCAGCTGCCGTCCGAGGCGGTGGCGGACATGGGAAGTTCACCCTGGTTGTAGAAGCGGACCGTGTCGCCCACCGAGGGATGGACCAAATCGGGGAAATAGCCGGTGTCGAGCAGCATCACGTAATGCTCCTCGGCGTGCAGAGGGGCCGCGAGGGCCACGGCGGCCAGCACGGAGAAAAGCCCGGTTTTACGCAGCATGATATGCTCCTTGAAGATCTCGAACGCCCCACCCGAGTCTGTCGAAAGGATGGTTAAAACCAAAATGGGGCAAAAATTTGGCGCAACTTGGGTTCGGGCCCTGCGCCGAGTCCGTCAGGACGGCGGCGCACCGGGAAGGGGCAGGCATCCCGGCAGGCCCGCGGGCAGCACCAGCAACGCGCCCGCACGGTAGAGCGCAAGCCCCAGCCCCTCCCTGTCGGCGCGCACCGCGACCCAGGCCGGGCCACCGCCCACCACCGCCGCGTCCTCGGGCAGCCGCGCTACGAAATCGCCGCGCGGCAGCACCGCGATGGCGCCCGGGGCGGCGTCGCTCAGCACCATCACCAGTGCCAGCGTCGCCAGCCACCCGGCCACCACGGCCAGCAGGGCAAGGCCCCAGCGCCTAATAGTCGTGAACATGCTCGAGCGTCATCTGCCGCCCCTCCATCGCCCGCAGGTCGTTCGCCAGTTGCGTCACCTTGGTCAGGAACAGGTGCCGGGTGTCGCCGTAGCCCTGGCGGTCGAAGCTGAACAGCGCGTCTTGCGCGTCGGGAAAGACCGACACCGCGGTATAGAGAATATCGTCGTTCCCGGCGATTTCGACGAAGTCGGCACCGTTCGCCGCCATCCGTTCCAGAAGCCGCGTCAGCGCCCGGTAACGCGGGGTTTCGATCACCAGCCCCGCATCCTCCTCGCCAATCACCGTCACCTCGGGCAGGTCCGCCAGAGCCTCTGCCTCCAGCCCCGTTACCACCATCTGCAGCCGCAGGGCGTCGGCTCCGACGCTTTCGACCGCCTGCGCGATCAACCCCGCATAGGCGGATTTGAACCGGTACTCCAACCCCACGGCCAGCGCCCGTTCGCGGTCCCGCAGGGCATCGGTGGCGTTCTCGGAAAGCGCCGCCGCGGCGCCGTCGAAATCCCACTTGTACCACGGTACCTGCTGCAGGAACTGCGCGTATTCCGCGGCCTGCTGCGCCGTCAGCCGGTCGAGCGGCGCCGGTTCCGGTCCGCGCAGGGAGGCAAAGAGACGGCCCAGCGTTTCCTCGTAAGCGGCCTTGGCCAGCAATTCGGCGGTGAAGCTCACGCCGATGGTATAGACCAGCTGCTTGGCGCCGGTGTCCATGCCGCCGTGCTCTGCCGCCGCCGTGGTCAGCGCGCAGAGCGACGACCAGTAGCCGGTGATCGCGGGCAGAAAGGCATAGTCGTGTGGATCGCCCTCACGGATCACGTGGGCGTAGTCGTCATAGGCATGCACGATGTGCCATTCGGGGTAGGTCAGCAGGGTGCGCGCCTCGGCCCGGTGCTGTTCGGGCGGCAGGATCGCAGCGTAATCCTCGGGCTCGGTCGGGGCGGTGCAGGCCAGCTCGTTATAGGCGACCGGCGCCAGCAGCAGCGCCAAGCCCAGCACCAGCACGAGCAGCAGGCGCCCCAGCCAGCGCAGCATCAGCGGCGATCCAGTTTCAGACCGGCCCAGAGCGCGAAGCCCCCGAGCGCAAGGTGCGGCAGGTTGGCGAAGAGCCGGGGCAGGGTCCAGGACATCCCCGCGGAAGGATTGGTGAAGATGCCGAAATCGAGGAAACCGTAGCCGGTGAAGAAGCCGAACACCCCGTCGCCAAGGTAGAGCGCGCCGAAAAGCACAAGGAAGATCTTCGCCGCGCGGTGACTGACGAGCGCCGCCGCCAGCGCCCAGAGCGCCGAGGCGACGTGCAGCGCGTCGTCGAAAAGATCGAGTGCGAAGATGCCGAAGGCCAGCCCCTCGTCATCGGTCAGACCGGGGATGTAGTTGATCGACGCCGCCCCCAGCAGCGCGACCGTGTAGCCGAGGCAGATCTTTTGCAGAAGGGTCATAGCGGCTCCAGGTAGGTGTCCCACAGGGCGTTGCGGAAGGTGAGGTCCGGGTCGAGCACGCGCTTGGCCTCGGCGAATTCTATCGCGCGCGGATAGGCGCGGGCGAACTGGGTGACCGTCGCGTGCGGCCGGTAGGGCAGGTAGTAGGTGCCGCCGATATCGGTGATGGCTTCGATCAGCTCCCGCGTCATGCGGGCCATGTCGGCCTCGGCGCGGGCGGTCATCTCCTGGCTGAAGGACATGACGGCGGCGATACGCGGCACAGGCGCATAGGCCAGCACGCTGTCGGGATCGGTGTCGATGTAGCGCAGCGTGACGTTCAGGAATTCCTGGTAGGAGGCCGGGATGATCCGCCGGCACACCTCGAGGAAGTCCGGGAACCGCTCTGGACTGACGAAATATTCGTGCAGGATGTCGGTGCGGTCGGGGTCGCGGTCGTCCAGCGTCACCACCGGTTCGTTGATGAGGCTGTTGCGCGTGAACGGGCCCTTGCCGATCAGCGAGCCGACCTCGGTCTCGGTCCACCAACGCAGGCGTTTCAACCGCTCGTTGCCCAGCTGCGCGCGGTAGAGATAGGAGGCGAGATGCGACACCGTGCCGGAGCCGCTGGCGGGTGGGATGTCGGACTGATCCTCGGAGGGGCGCATGGTGATCATCAGCGCCTCTTCGAAGAAATCCGCGCGCCCGACGTTGAGCCGCCCGTAGGCCATGGTGACCTCCGGATCGTCTATGGCGGCGACGAAGCGGGTGCCGAACTCCTCGGCCGGAAAGGTCTCGTAAGCAGGGTCGAGATTGCGGTTGCGGGCGACCTCCACCTCCATCCGCGTGATCGCACCGGTCAGGCCATAGCCGCCCATCGTCATGCCGAAGAGCTCGGCGTTGTCTTGCCGCGAACAGGTGACGAGGTCGCCCGAGGGCAGGATCATCTCGAAGCTGCGGACCGTGGCGCCCATCGGACCCATCTTGACCGGCCAGCCGTGGGCATTGACGCAGAAGGTCGCGGCGACGCCGAAATCGTTGTTGGATTGCATGACCTTGGGGCCGAACCCCTGCGGATCGAGCGCCGCGATCACCTGTGCCCAGCGCGCGCCGGCGCTCACCTGCATCGTCTCTGCGGCGCTGTCCAATTCGACGAAACCGTTGTCGACGGTGATCGCATGGCCGTTCCGGGGGATCGACTGCCCGCCCATGGAATGCCGCGCCGCCGACAGCGCCACGGGGCGGCCCGCGGTGCGCGCTTCGGCAATCTCGACCCGCAGGGCGGCGATCAGGGCGTCGTCGGGATCGTCCGTGCGGGTGATGTGGCGGAAGATCGGCGTCTGGCTGAGCCCCGAGGCGTCGTTCAGCGTGCGCCCGGTGCCGGTGGGCTTGAGGCTGCGCGTACCGGCGAGCGTCGGGTTCGCGGCGGAATAGCGGTGCGTGAGGTAGCCGCCGATCAGGGCGCCGGTGCCCAGCAGAGCGGCACGTCGGGTAAAGGTCTTCATGCTCTGGAACTGCGCTTGTTCTTGTTGGCGGCAGTCTGGCGAGGTTGGATGGCCGGCGCAAGACGGGGCGTGGTGGGGTATTCCTGACCGGGGGTGCGCCGGGTTTTGTCCGGGCACGGAATAAAGGCCGCTTGCGGCCGCCGTGCCAGCGTCATGCCCAAGGCATGCCTTTGGCATGATCCGCCCCGTCGCACCAGAGGTGCGCCGCTCTCGTTGGCACGCCTTTGGCGTGGTGGGCGGCGCTTTGGCCGGTCTTGGTGCAAAGCTGAGGCGGCGTGCGGGTGTGGCGGGCATGAAGTGCCAAGCACGACCGGCGGGATGGGCCACCCCGCCGGTCGGCGCTGGCACGGGAAACCTCGCCCCTAGACCGCCACCTCGACCTTGCCCACCGGCTTGGAGCAGCAGGCGAGGATGTAGCCTTCGGCAATGTCGTCTTCGGTGATGCCGCCGTTGTGGACCATGTGCACCTCTCCGGCGGTCTTGCGGACCTTGCAGGTGCCGCAGACGCCGAAATTGCAGCCCGACGGGATGTTGAGCCCCGAGGACTTGGCGATCGCCAGCACCGTGTCGGTTTCGAGACAGGTGGCCGAGACGCCGGAATTGGCAAAGACGATCTCGGCCTTGGCCTCGTCGCCCGGTACGTAATCCTCGAGCTCCGGCACCTCGTCGATGGTGGTTGCGGCGGCGTGGAAATTCTCCTGGTGGTAGTTCTCCATGTCGTAGCCGAGCGAGATCAGCATCTCGCGCACCGAATCCATGAAGCTCTCCGGCCCGCAGCAATAGACCTCGCGTTCGAGGTAGTCGGGCGCCATCAGGCCCAGCATCAGCTGGTTGAAGCGGCCGCGATAGCCGGTCCAGGCGTCGAACGGGTCCTCGTCCTTGACCACGAAGGCGAGCTTCAGACCCGGTGACCGGCTGGCCATGTATTCCAGCCGCCGCCGGAAGATCAGCTCGGACGGACGCCGCGCCACCGAGATGAAGGTGATGTCCGGCATCTCGCCGCGTTCCCAGAGGAAGTTGGTCATCGAATGCAACGGCGTGACACCCGACCCCGCGCCGATGAAGAGGTACTTGCCATCGGGCTGCGGCGGCAGGTGAAAGACGCCCGCCGGCCCGTGCGCAGTGATGCGCGTGCCGATGGTCAGGTGATCCAGCATCCAGCGCACGCCGATGCTGCCTTCCTGCACCTTTACGGTGATCGACACGTAGGCGGTCGAGGTGGGCGAGGAGGAGATGGTGAAGGTC
>Ga0114903_1000546_pt1 | contig 20249 bp, 21 predicted proteins | sample MalvirDeepMed_s2_FD_87289 | JGI IMG/M metagenome (GOLD analysis project Ga0114903, IMG submission 87289) | Marine viral communities from the Global Malaspina Expedition - Malaspina viral metaG DeepMed_s2 | ecosystem: Environmental > Aquatic > Marine > Oceanic | place: Mediterranean Sea... | reverse complement strand
TGCGGATCGGCCAGCTCAGCTTTCGCGCGCCGGACGAGACGCGCTGGCCGGCGCTGCGGCTCGCGCGCGAGGTGATGGCGGCGGGCGGTCTGGCCGGCGCCGTCTTCAACGCCGCCAAGGAACGCAGCCTCGACGCCTTCATCGCCGGACGGCTCGGGTTCCTGCAGATGGCCGAGGTGGTCGAAGAGGTTTTGACTATGCAATCGGCTCAGAATGGTCTCATTGATGCCGAAGTTTCACTTGATAACGTGTTGGCCGCGGACCATTTGGCACGTAAGACCGCGGACGAATTGATTGAACGCGTACCAAGAGGTTGAGCATTTGGACATCGTGACACTGATCCCGCAGTTCGGCGGGCTGATCTGGACCTTGCTGGCCTTTGTCGTGGCGCTTTCGGTGATCGTCGCCGTGCACGAATACGGCCATTACATCGTGGGCCGGTGGTCGGGTATCGACGCGGACGTGTTCTCGCTCGGCTTCGGGCCGGTGCTTTTCTCGCGCGTCGACCGGCGCGGGACGAAATGGCAGTTCGCGCTGCTGCCCTTTGGCGGTTACGTCAAGTTCAAGGGCGACGACAATGCCTCGGGCGGCAAGGATGAGGCGGCGATGGCGGGCCTCAGCGAAACGGAACGGCGCCGCACCATGAACGGCGCGCCGCTCTGGGCGCGCGCGGCAACCGTGGCGGCGGGGCCGGTCTTCAACTTCATCATGTCGATCCTGATCTTCTCGGGCATCTTCCTCGCCCGCGGCGTCGTGTCGGAACCGCTGACCGTGGGCGAGTTGCGCCCGCTGCCCAGCGTGCAGGAACTGGAGCCCGGCGACGTCATCGCGCAGATCGAGGGCCGGGCGCCGCCCGCCTTCGACGACGGCGTGTCCTTCGATTCCTTCCTGCTGAATCTGCCCGAACAGCCGGTGCTCGACTACACGGTGCAGCGCAACGGGGCAGAGCAGGTGGTCGAGGGGCCCTATGTCTACCCGCCGCTGGCCAGCCAGATCATTCCGCTGTCCGCCGCGGATGACGCCGGCATGCGCGCCGGCGACGTGATCCAGAGCATCGACGGCGATCCGATCTTTGCCTTCGACCAGCTCAAGCAGAAGGTCGAGTCCTCCGAAGGCGCGCCTCTGGCGCTGGAGGTCTGGCGCGATGGCGAGGTGCTGAACCTGACGCTGGAGCCGCGCCGCACCGACGAGCCGCAGCCCGACAATTCCTTCCGCACCGTCTACCGCATCGGCATCGCCGCGGGCATGTTCTTCGAGCCGGCCACCGAAACGCCCGGCGTCTTCGAGGCCCTGGGCGGCGCCGTGTCGCAGACCGGCCGCATCATCGAAGGCTCGATCTCGGGCCTGTGGCACATGGTGACCGGTGCGATCAGCACCTGCAACCTGTCCGGCCCCATCGGCATTGCCGAAACCTCTGGCGCGATGGCGAGCCAGGGCACCAGCAATTTCATCTGGTTCATCGCGGTCCTGAGCACCGCCGTGGGCCTGCTGAACCTCTTTCCGGTGCCTGTGCTCGACGGTGGCCACCTGTGCTTTTTCGCCTACGAGGCGGTGTCGGGCCGTCCGCCCAGCGACCGCGCGCTCAAGGTGCTGATGTCGATCGGGCTGACGCTGGTGTTGGGCCTGATGGTCTTTGCCTTGTCCAACGACATCTTCTGCCCCTGATCGCACCGTGCCGGGGTAGGGCGGCCAGCCCCGGCCCCGGCAAAATGCCACAATTAGGCCATAATTCGCCGTAATTTCGCCGGATTTCTCCGCTAGCGACAGAAGAATTCATGCTAGCCAAGGGCACCTGACATGCAGACGCTGACGAGCGGATATCGGAGCCTGAGCCTTCTGGTCAATCTGAACTGGGACCGGCTTCTCTATATCTGCACCATCATCTTTGCGCTGTTCTTCGGCGCCTTTCTCGGCTCGCTCTGGGTCGGCTGAACACAGCCTGAAAAAACCAGCAGGCCAAGGGCCGCGAGGCTTTTGACATCATCCTGCAATCCCGCTACTCACATCCCACAACGGGTTGTATGGATGGGTAGGCTGCATGACCGACACGACAGGTAAACGCGCGCCGCGCGGGGCAAAGCATCTGGCCACGGCCATGTCCGTCGCGCTGGTGCTGGGTACAGCGGCACTTCCGCAGGGCGCCGCTGCGCAGAACTACCAGTTCAACAGCGTCACCATCGAAGGCAACCAGCGGATCGAACCGGGTGCCATCCTGACCTATGCCGGGATCGGGCGCGGGCAAACGGTCACTGCCGCCGAACTCAACGACGCCTACCAGCGTATCCTGGGGTCCGGGCTTTTCGAGACGGTCGAGATCGTGCCGCAGGGCAGCCAGCTGGTGATCCGGGTCAAGGAATACCCGACGATCAACGCGATCAACTTCGAAGGCAACCGCCGCATCAACGACGAAGACCTGCAGGCCATCGTGCAGGCGCAGCCGCGCCGGGTCTACAGCCCCAGCCAGGCCGAGGCCGATGCGTCGAACATCGCCGAAGCCTATCTGCAGCAGGGCCGGGTGTCGGCGCGGGTGCAGCCCAAGATCATCCGCCGCAGCGACAACCGCGTCGACCTGGTCTACGAGATATTCGAAGGCGCCGTGACCGAGGTCGAGCGCATCGGCTTCGTCGGCAACCAGCAGTACAACGACCGGCGCCTGCGCCGCGTGCTGGAAACCAAGCAGGCGGGCCTGTTCCGTGCGATCATCGGCAGCGACACCTTTGTCGAGGACCGAATCCAGTTCGACCGGCAGCTTTTGCAGGATTTCTACGCCTCGCGCGGCTATGTCGATTTCCGCATCACCGGCGTCAATGCCGAGCTGGCCGAGGAACGCGACGGCTATTTCGTGACCTTCAACGTCGAGGAAGGGCAGCAATTCCGGGTCGGCAATGTCACCGTGACGTCGGACCTGCCCGAGGTCGATGCCGCGCTCTTTCAATCCGAGGTGAACCTGCGTAGCGGCCGGGTCTATTCGCCCAGCCTGGTCGAGAATCAGATTGCCCGCCTTGAACGGCTGGCGATCCGTGAAGGGCTGAGCTTTGTCCGGGTCGAACCGCGGGTGAACCGCAACGACCGCGACCTGACGCTGGACGTGGAATTCCAGCTCACCCGCGGGCCGCGCATCTTCATCGAACGCATCGACATCGAGGGCAACACCACGACGCTTGACCGGGTGATCCGACGCCAGTTCCGGGTGGTCGAAGGCGACCCCTTCAACCCGCGCGAAATCCGCGAAAGCGCCGAACGCATCCGCGCGCTCGGATACTTTGCCAATGCCGAGGTCGAGGCGCGCGAAGGCTCGACCCCGCAGCAGGTCATCGTCGATGTCGATGTCGAGGAACAGCCGACCGGGTCGCTGAGCTTCGGTGGCTCGTTCTCGACCAACGACGGCTTCGGTCTTGCCATCGAATTCCGCGAGAACAACTTCCTTGGCCGCGGCCAGCAGCTGACGCTGGGCTTCAATACCGGCGTCGACAACCGCCGCTATACGTTCAACTTTGTCGAGCCGGGCCTGCTGGGCCGCGACCTGGCGCTGGGGTTCAACCTCAACTACTTCGAAAGCCAGCGCGACACCGCGCAATACGAGCTTGTGACCGGCACCTTCAGCCCCTCGCTGACTTTCCCGGTTTCGGAAAACGGGCGGTTCTCGGTGCGCTACACGGCGAATTACACCGACATCACCGACGTACGCAGCGATGCGGGCCAGATCGTCACCGCCGAAGCGGACGAAGGCGCGATCTGGGACAGCTCCATCGGCTATACCTACAGCTACGACACCCGCCGCACCGGGCTCGATCCGACCGCCGGTGTGCTGCTGGAATTCGGTCAGGACTTTGCCGGCCTCGGCGGTGATGCCTCCTTCATCAAGACCCGGGTGCGGGCCATCGCGCAAAAGCTGGTCTTCAGCGAAGAGGTGACGCTGCGCGCGACCTTCGAGGGCGGGGCGCTCAACTACAACGAAGGCAGCAGCCGGGTGACCGACCGCTTCTTCATGGGCTCTTCGGTGATGCGCGGCTTTGAATACGCCGGGATCGGCCCGCGAGAGGTGGACGAGGCCAACGATATCGACGACGGCCTTGGCGGCAACTTCTTCGCCGTGGCCCGGTTCGAAGCCGAGTTTCCGCTGGGCCTGCCCGAGGAATACGGCATCAGCGCCGGTGTCTTCTACGATGTCGGCACGCTCTGGGGCCTCGACAAGACCAATGCCAACGTCCTTTACGAGGATGCCAGCCTGCGCCACGTCATCGGCGTGTCGCTGTTCTGGGACACGGCCATCGGTCCGCTGCGGTTCAACTTCACCGATGCGCTCGTCAAGGAAGAGTTCGACCGCGAACAGCAGTTCGAGCTGACCGTCTCGACGCGCTTCTGATGCCAGTCCGGGCGCGCGCGACCTGCGCCGCCCTTGCGGCGGCGCTCTTGTTGGCGCTGCCGGCGCCCGGCCTACGCGCGCAGGAGGCCGAGACCCGCGCGCCGGAACCGTTCGCCGCGGGACGGGTGCAAAGCCCGATCCTGACCATCGAGAGCGACCGGCTGTTCGCCGAAAGCGCCTTTGGCCGCCGCATCGCCCGCGAGATCGAGGCCGAACGCACCGCCATCACCGAGGAAAACGACCGCATCACCGAAGAGCTGACCGCCGAAGAGCAGCGGCTCACCGACCTGCGCGGCACGATTCCCGCGGACGAATTCCAGGCGCTTGCAGATGCCTTCGACACCAAGGTGCAGAACCTGCGCAACGAGCAGGAAGAGAAAGCTCGCGCCATCGGCACCCGCGGAGAAGAGGCCCGGCGCCGGTTCCTGAACGCCGCCCAGCCGGTGATCGGAGAGATCATGCGCGAAACCGGTGCGGCTCTGATTGTCGAGCGGCGCATCGTCTTCATCAGCGCCGACGTGATCGACATCACCGATTCCGCGATCCAGCGGATCGACGCCAGCCTGGGCGAAGGCTCTGCGGACCAGCCCTGACGCGCTTGCTCCGGCGGCGCCAGATTGTTAGCAAGATGCAGCACTTGCAAAGGACTGCCCATGACCGACACGCTTCAAAGCGCGGATATCCAGATGATCCAGCGCATCCTGCCGCATCGTTACCCGTTCCTTCTGGTGGACCGGGTCGAGCAGATCGACGGCACCGCCAGCGCCATGGGCCTCAAGAACGTCACCATGAACGAGCCGCATTTCCAGGGCCATTTCCCCGGCACCCCGATCATGCCGGGCGTCACCATTGTCGAGGCGATGGCGCAGACCGCCGCAGTGATGGTGGGCGTGGCGCTCGACCTCGCGGACAAGCAGATGCTGATCTATTTCATGTCCATCGACGGCTGCAAGTTCCGCCGCAAGGTGGTGCCGGGCGACCAGCTGAAGATGCAACTGACCACCCTGCGCGGCAAGGCCGGGGCCAAGGTCTGGAAGTTCAAGGGCGTGGCCACGGTCGAGGGCGAGATGGCCGCAGAGGCCGAATTCACGGCGATGATGGACCTGCCGAAGTGAGCATGGATATTCACCCAAGCGCCGTTGTCGAGGACGGTGCCCGGATCGGCGAGGGCTGCACGATCGGCCCGTTCTGCCACATCGGGCCCGAGGTCGTGCTGGGCGCGAACGTGACGCTGAAATCCCACGTAGTGGTGACCGGCGACACGGTGATCGGCGACGACACGATGATTTTTCCCTTCGCCGTCATCGGCGAGGTGCCGCAGGACCTCAAGTTCAAGGGTGAAAAGACCCGACTCGAGATCGGACGCCGCAACCGCATCCGCGAACACGTCACCATGAATGCCGGCACCGAGGGCGGCGGCGGCGTGACGCGCGTGGGCGACGACGGGCTTTTCATGGCGGGCTGCCACGTGGCGCACGACGCGCAGGTCGGCAACCGGGTGATCCTGGTGAACAACTCGGCGCTCGCGGGGCATTGCGTGATCGAGGACGACGTGATCGTCGGCGGCCTTTCCGGCGTGCACCAATGGGTGCGGATCGGCCGCGGCGCGATCATCGGTGCGGTCACGATGGTGACCAACGACGTGATCCCCTATGGCCTCGTGCAGGCGCCGCGCGGCGTGCTCGACGGGCTGAACCTTGTCGGGCTGAAACGCAAGGGCGTCAGCCGCGCCGACATCACCGCGCTGCGCGCCGCCTTTCAGATGCTGGCGCAGGGCGAAGGCGCCTTTGCCGACCGCGCCCGGCGGCTGGGCGACGAGACGCAGAGCGACTACGTGCGCGAAATCGTCGATTTCATCCTCGGCGAGTCGGACCGCCATTTCCTGACACCGGGGTGAGAATGCGATGCTGGCCCTGATCTGCGGCGAGGGCGACCTGCCGGGCGCCGTGGCCCGGGCGCAAGACAGCCCGCCCCTGGTCTGCGTGCTGTCGGGGTTCGCGCCCCGGGGGCTCGACGCCGACCTGACCTTCCGGATCGAGACTCTGGGCAGCCTGCTTGAAGACCTGCGCCACCGCGGCGTCACGCGCATCTGCCTTTGCGGCCGGATCAGGCGGCCCGAGGTCGAACTGGCGCGCATCGACGCCGCCACGCTGCCGCTGGTGGCGCGCCTGCATGCGGCGCTGCAAGAGGGCGACGATGGCGCGCTGCGCGCGGTAATGGCGATTTTCGAAGAGGCAGGCTTTGCCATCGTGGCCGCGCACGAGGCCGCGCCGGGGCTGCTGCCGGAGTCCGGCGTGCCGACCGAATTGACACAGCTGGACAGCGCCGAGGCCGACGCCCGCGCCGGTGAGGCGGCGCTGAAAGAGATGGGCGCGGCCGACCTGGGTCAGGCCTGTGTCGTGCGCGACGGCCGGGTGGTGGCGCGCGAAGATGCGCGCGGCACCGATGCGATGCTGCGCGACGTCGCGCAGGGCGCAGGGCCGGGCGGCGGCGAGGATGCCACCGACCCGGCGAGCTGGATGATGGACCGCGCGGGCGATCTTCTGGGGGCTGCGGCGGACTGGCTGTCGGGGCCTGCGGCGGGCCGCAGCGGTCTGCTCTACAAGGCGCCGAAGCCGGGCCAGGACCGCCGCGCCGATCTGCCGACAATCGGCCCCGCGACCGCGCGCGCTGCTGCACGGGCGGGGCTCACCGGTATCGTGATCGAAGCCGGCGGCGTCATCGTGCTCGACCTGCCGCGGCTGGTGGGCGAATGCGACCGCGCGGGACTTTTTCTCTGGGTTAGGGAGCCGCGGGCCTGATGCGGGTCTTCGTCACCGCAGGCGAGGCGTCGGGCGACAAGCTGGGCGCGGCGCTGATGCAGGGGCTGCGCGCGTTGCGCCCCAACGTGACCTTTGAAGGCATCGGCGGGCCGCGGATGATCGAGGAGGGGCTGCAGAGCCTGTTTCCCATGGACGAGATCTCGATCATGGGCATCTCGGAAATCCTGTCGCAGTATTTCGCGCTCAAGGCCCGCATTCGCGAAACCGCCGAAGCGGTGATAGCGGCGAAACCCGATGTGCTGGTGACCATCGACCTGCCGGAGTTTTCGCTGCGCGTGGCCAGGCTGGTGAAGGAAAAGAGCGACATCCGCGTGGTGCATTACGTGGCGCCCACGGTCTGGGCCTGGCGTCCGGGCCGCGCGGCAAAGATGGCGCGGCACGTGGATCAGGTGCTGGCGCTCTTCCCGTTCGAACCGCCCTACATGGAAGCCGCCGGCATGCGCTGCGATTTCGTCGGCCACCCGGTGGTTACCGATCCGCAGGCGACCGCGGCGGACGTGGCGCGGTTCCGGCTGACACAGGGCCTGGGCGAGGCGCCGATGCTGCTGGTGCTGCCGGGGTCCCGCCGGTCCGAGGTGACGCGGCTCGCGCCCGTCTTCGGCGAGGTGATCGCCCGGCTGCACGCGGCGCGGCCCGATCTGCGCTTCGTGCTGCCAGCCGCGGCACCGGTGGCGGGGTTGGTGCAGGCTCTGGTGGCGGACTGGCCGGGGCGGCCCATCGTGCTCGACCCGCGCGATCTGGGGGCCGAAGCGGCGCTGGTCAAGCGCAGCGCCTTCGCGGCCGCCGATGTGGCGCTGGCGGCATCGGGCACGGTGTCGCTGGAGCTTGCGGCGGTCGGCACGCCGATGGTCGTCGCCTATGACATGAACTGGATCAGCCGTCAGGTCATCGGGCGTATGCTGCGCATCGACACGGTGACTTTGGTGAACCTGGTGTCGGACACCCGTGTCGTGCCCGAATTCATCGGTCCCAAGTGCCGCCCCGGTCCGATCGCGGAGGCTGTGCTGGCCACGCTCGACGCGCCGCAGGCGCAGGCCCGCGCCATGGCGCTGACAATGGACCGGCTGGGGCTGGACGGCCCGGCGCCGGGGACGCGCGCGGCGCAGGCAGTGCTGGACGGTCTCGCCGACGCGCCGCGCCCATGAAAAAGCCCGGGTGCGGCACCCGGGCTTTTCCTACTGCCTGATCTTCGGCGCTTATTGTTCGAGCGCGGTGATCTGGTCGTAGGCGGCGGTGAACCCCGCCAGCGACATGTTCACCGTCACGCGCTGATCGGGCGCCTGGAACGGCGTGATCGTGACGCGGGCCACCTGGCCGCGGCGGAAGGCGTTCACCTCGGCTTCGGTAAAGCCGACGCGCGCGTAGCAGCCGATCTGGACGCAGAACGACAGATCGTACCGCTTGGCCTGGGCGCTGTCGACCTGGATGGTCAGCTTTTCGGTCAGCAGCGTGCCCAGCGGCACGATGAATGTCGCGCCCGCGGCCACCTGGCCAGCGCCTTCGACCTTGAAGATGCTGACTTCGGCGACGCTGTTGCCGTTGCCGTCCTGCAGCAGCTGGTACATCTGGCAGGGCTCTTCGCCTTGCTCCACGCGCAGGCACTGCACGTCCCAGTCGCCTTCGGTGGATTTGACGTAGGTGTCGTCCTCGTCCGCGTTGCCGACCGGCTGCCCCGTATCGAGACCGGGTGCCGTCGCGGTGGCAGGTGCGTCGGCGGCGGGCGCTTCGGCTGCCGGAGCGTCGGTTGCCGGGGCTTCGGCTGCTGGAGCTTCTGCCGCCGGAGCTTCCGCGGCGGGGTCGGTGTCCTGCGCCTGAACGGCACCCGACATCATCAGTGCCACGAGGGCGGTCGCAAGGGTAAGGTGTTTGGTCATCTAGAAACTCCCGGACTTTCCTGTCTTGGTTCTGATCGCGGGGTAGCACGGGTGCGGGGCACTGTCAGGCGCAAAAACGCGTGGAACCGGTGTCGCGTGGTCCAGTTCAGCGGAAACCCGCACGGGATCAGCGGCAAGATCGGAGGGGTAAGCCCCTGATAAAAATAGAAAAGGAGCCATAGCGGCTCCTTTTCCCTGTCTCTCCCTGCCGGACTGGCCGACTATGTTATGTGCAGACGCTACGAAACTTCCCCCGCCCGGTCAACAGTCTTGTTGAATCGGCCTAAGCGTCTCATTCCAGACAAAAAAGCCGCGCCCGAAGGCGCGGCAGTCTGACAGGGAGGAAGTCAGTCCGGCCGCCAAAGAGGACATGTGGCGCCGGACATAATTCATACTGGCAGCAAGTGGTTAAGTTAGTATGTTCAGCCCCGCACGATAACTTTTGCAAAAAGGCGGCGGTGGATGAGTGACGGGATATTCGTGGGCGGCGGCGGCCCGGACTACGGGGAAAAGCAATGGCTCAGCCTGAAATACGCCAACCGCCACGGGCTGATCGCCGGGGCCACCGGCACCGGCAAGACCGTGACCCTGCAGATCCTCGCCGAAGGATTTTCCGCGCAGGGCGTCCCGGTCTTCCTGTCCGACGTCAAAGGCGACCTCTCGGGTCTGGCCGCGAGCGGGACCGAGACGCACAAGCTGCACGAAGCGTTCATGGAGCGTGCGGCCAAGATCGGCTTTGAAGACTATGGCTACACCGCGTTCCCGGTGACCTTCTGGGACCTTTTCGGCCAGCAGGGCCACCCGGTGCGCACCACCGTGGCCGAGATGGGGCCACTGTTGATCTCGCGCCTGCTGGAATTGTCGGAAGCGCAGGAAGGTATCCTCAATATCGCTTTCCGCCTTGCCGACGAGGAGGGCCTGCCGCTGCTCGACCTCAAGGACCTGCAGGCGCTACTGGTCTGGGTCGGAGAGAACCGCGACACGCTCTCCCTGCGCTACGGCAACATCGCGGTGCAGTCGGTGGGTGCGATCCAGCGCCGCCTGCTGGTGCTGGAAAACCAGGGCGCGTCGGGATTTTTCGGCGAACCGGCGCTGGACCTCGCGGACCTCATGCGCACCGCGGCGGACGGGCGCGGGCAGATCAACATCCTCGCCGCCGACACGCTGATGGCCTCGCCGCGGCTCTATGCGACTTTTCTGCTGTGGCTGTTGTCCGAGCTTTTCGAGGAACTGCCCGAGGTGGGTGACCCAGAAAAGCCCAAGCTCGTATTCTTCTTCGACGAGGCGCATTTGCTGTTCGATGACGCCCCCAAGGCGCTGGTGGACAAGGTCGAGCAGGTGGCGCGCCTGATCCGGTCCAAGGGCGTCGGCGTCTATTTCATCACCCAAAACCCCGACGACGTGCCCGAGGACATCCTGGGCCAACTCGGCAACCGCGTGCAGCATGCGCTGCGCGCCTTCACCGCGCGCGACAAGAAGGCGCTGCGCATGGCGGCAGAGACCTACCGCGAGAACCCCGACTTCGACACCGAACAGGCGATCCGCGAAGTCGGCGTGGGCGAGGCGGTGACCTCGATGCTGGAAAAGAAGGGTGTGCCGGGCGTGGTGCAGCGCACGCTGATCCGCCCGCCGTCGTCGCAGCTGGGCCCGATCTCGGCGCAGGAACGCGGCGGGGTGCTCTACGGATCGGACCTGCGCGGCAAGTACGACGCGCCGGTCGACCGCGCCTCGGCCTACGAGATGCTGAAGGCGCGCGCCGACAAAGCCGCCGCAGACGCCGCGGCGCTGGAGCAGCGCGAGGAAGAGATGCAGGCCGCCGAACGCGAATACACCGCCGGCCGGCGCTATTCCGGAACGCGCGTCGGGCGGTCGACCACCCAGCCGGCGCGCAAGACCTGGAGCACGCGCCACCGCGACACCGACAGTTTCGGCGAGGCGATGGCCAAGGTCGTGGTCAAGGAACTCAAAGGCACCACCGGCCGGCGCATCGTGCGCGGCATTCTCGGCGGGCTCTTCAAGGGGCGCTGAGGCGCATTGGCGTCTTCGTGTGATGACGCAACGTGTCGGCTCAAGTTGCTGTGATGTAAGCGAAAAGCGCCGCCTGGAATGGGCGGCGCTTCCTTATGCTGTCTCGGAGATCCCGACCCTAAGCTCAGGTGTCGCGGATCAGCGCCGGGTCTCCTGCCAATTGCCCATCAGCAGGTCGCGCACCTTCTGGGCGGTGGCTTCCGCGGTGATCCCGAACTTTTCGTAAAGCGTCTCTGCCGGGGCAGAAGAGCCGAAGCCGTGCATGCCGACGAAGCCCGACTTTTCGCGCTTGCCGCGCTCGCCGAAAAGCCAGCGGTCCCAACCCAGCCGCACGCCCGCCTCGACCGCGACCCGCACCGGCCCGCCGGGAAGCACGCGCTTGCGGTAGGCCTCGTCCTGCTCTTCGAACAGCTCCCAACAGGGCATGGAGACAACGCGGGTGCCGATGCCTTCGGCCTCGAGAATGTCGCGCGCGGCCATGGCGACCGACACCTCGGACCCGGTGGCCATCAGCAGCGCCTGGCGCTTGCCGGTGGCATCCGCGAGCACATAGGCGCCCTGCGCGGTCAGGTTCTTGGTCTTGTGCTCGGTCCGCACGGTCGGCAGGTTCTGACGGCTCAGCGCCAGCACCGACGGCGTGCCGTCCTGCGTCACCGCCAGTTCCCAGGCTTCTGCCGTCTCGACCGTGTCGGCGGGGCGGAAGACCAGCGTGTTGGGCGTCGCGCGGCAGATCGCCAGGTGCTCGACCGGCTGGTGGGTGGGGCCATCCTCGCCCAGGCCGATGCTGTCATGGGTCATGACAAAGACCGTCGGCACCTTCATCAGCGCCGCCAGCCGCATCGCCGGACGGGCATAGTCGGTGAAGCAGAAGAACGTGCCGCCGTAGGGCCGGATGCCGCCATGCAGCGCCATGCCGTTCATCGCTGCCGCCATGCCGTGTTCGCGGATGCCGTAGTAGATGTAGCGGCCCTTGCGGTTGGTCTCGTCGAAGGTGCCAAGGTCCTTGGTCAGGGTGTTGTTCGACCCCGTCAGGTCCGCCGACCCGCCGATTGTTTCGGGCAGGATCGGGTTCAGCACTTCCAGCACCATTTCCGAGCTCTTGCGTGTCGCCACCGACGGCGCGCTCTCGGAGACCTGCTTTTTCAGCGCCTTGATAGTCGCGCTCAGTTTCTTCGGCGCGGTGCCCGCCAGGGTCCGGGCGAATTCTGCCTGCTTGCCCGCCGACATGCCTTCGAGCCGCGCCTCCCAGGCGTCGCGCGCCTCGGCGCCGCGCTTGCCGATCGCTTCCCACTGCGCCTTGACGTCCTCGGGTACCTCGAACGGCCCGGTGGTCCAGCCATAGGCGGCCTTTGCCTCGGCCATCTGGTCGGCATCGGTCAGCGCGCCGTGACCCTTGGAGGTGTCCTGCGCCGCGTGGCCCAGGGCGATGTGGGTCTTGCAGGCGATCATCGACGGCTGCTTGGATTTCTTGGCCGCGGTGATTGCGGCGTCGATCTCTTCGGGGTTGTGGCCGTCGATCTCCTGCACGTGCCAGCCGGCGGCTTCGAACCGCTTGACCTGGTCGGTGCGGTCGGCAAGGTCGACCTTGCCGTCGATGGTGATGCTGTTGTTGTCCCAGAACACGACGAGTCGCGACAGCTGCTGGCGGCCGGCGAGGGTGATGGCCTCCTGGCTCACGCCCTCCATCAGGCAGCCGTCACCGGCGATCACGTAGGTATGGTGGTCCACCAGCTTGGCGCCGAAGCGCGCGCGCATGGCTTCCTCGGCGATGGCGAACCCCACGGACATGGAAATGCCCTGGCCCAGCGGGCCGGTGGTGGATTCGATGGCATCGGCCAGGAAGTTCTCCGGATGGCCCGCCGTGCGTGCGCCCCATTGGCGGAAGTTCTTGATCTCGTCGAGCGTGATCTGCGCGTCGCCGGTGAGGTAGAGCAGCGAATAGATCAGCATCGACCCGTGGCCGGCGGACAGGATGAACCGGTCGCGGTCCGGCCAATGCGGGGCCGAGGCGTCGAATTTCAGGTGCTTTTCATAGAGGACCGTCGCCACGTCGGCCATGCCCATCGGCATGCCGGAATGCCCGGATTTCGCAGCGGCGACAGCATCCAGCGTCAGGGCGCGGATCGCGGCGGCGCGCATCCAGTGGTCGGGGTTGGCGGAGCGGAGGGCGTCGATATCCACGGGGCGGCATCCTTTTTTGAAACTCGGGCGGCCCTCGCCTCTTACCAGCCCGGCGCCGAAGATCAAGCGCGGCTCATAAGGCCTTGACGGATAAGGGGGCGCATTTTCCGATGCAGGTTGATAAACTCTGCTTTAACGGAGCAGCGGCGATTCGGAGATGGGCCGCGCATAGGCTCCGATGGCAGTGCAAAGGGCAAACCCATGACCCAGATAGACGAATTGCAGCGGCGGATCACCCAGGCGCTGGACCGCATCGCCAAGGGTGTCGAAGCCGTCGAGTCCCGCGCGGTCGATACCGGTGCGGCGACGGCCCCGGACGGCGCCGATGCCGAGGAACTCGTCGCCCTGCGCGAGGCGCTCGAAGACGAACGGCTCGCCAATGCCCAGCTCGAGGAACGGGTGAGGGCGATTCGCGAGAAGCAGGAGACCGAGGTCGCCCAACTGCGCGCGCAGGCCAGCGGGTCCTCCGCGACGCTGGGCCGGCTCGACGGCGAATTGCAGCGCCTGCGCCGCGCGAACGAGATGCTGAGCGCAACCAACGTGGAACTGCGCAACGCGCTGGAACAGAACGTCGGAGAGCCGCACCTGATCAACAAGGCCATGCTGGCCGAACTCGAAGCCCTGCGCGCTGCGCGCGCCGCCGACATGGCCGAAAACCAGCTGCTGCTCGACACGCTCGAACCGCTCCTGGCCGAGGCCGCCTCAGAGGAGAGCGCCTGATGCCCGAAGTCGAAATCACTATCGGCGGCCGCAGCTTCGAAGTGGCCTGCCAGGAGGGCGAGGAGCAGTACCTGCAGGCCGCGGCCCGAATGCTCGACGCCGAAGCCTCGGTGCTGGTCGACCAGATCGGCCGGGTGCCCGAGGCGCGGATGCTGCTGATGGCCGGTCTGATGCTGGCGGACAAGACCGCCGGGCTCGAGGATCGCTTGCGCGAAGCCGAGGACCGCGCCGCCGGGATGGAAGACCAGATCCGCGCCCTGCGCGACGCCCCGGCGCCCGAGCCGCAGCGCGTCGAGGTGCCGGTTCTGCCCGAGGGCGTCACCGACAGCCTCGCCGAACTCGCCGCCCGCGCCGAAGCCCTGGCCGACGAGATCGAGGAAAAGGCGGCCAGCTAGGGCGCCGCGCTGGTCACCGATCAAACTTCATCTTGCCAATAAATCTCCGGGGAGCGCGAGGGGCTGGCCCCTCGCTCCAGCGCTCTCGATCATTGCAACCGCAAGAAAAAAGGGCGCAGCCGTCGCCACGCCCCTCATCACATCGTCTGACGAAAGCTCAGCCGTTGGCTTCGCGGATCTTCTCGGCAGCGTCCTTGTCGTAGGCCACGCCGTTCTGCTCGAAAAGCTGGTCCAATTCGCCCGACAGGGTCATCTCGGTGATGATGTCGCAGCCGCCCACGAACTCGCCCTTGACGTAAAGCTGCGGGATCGTCGGCCAGTCGGAATAGTCCTTGATGCCCTGGCGGATCTCGTCGTCGGCCAGCACGTTCACATCGGCATAGTCGACGCCCATGTAGTTCAGCACGCCGGCGACGCGGCTGGAAAAGCCGCATTGCGGCATCGACTTGGTGCCCTTCATGTACAGCACCACGTCATTGGCTTTCACGATTTCGTCGATCTTTGTCTTGGCGTCAGTCATCAAAGCTCTCCAGGCTGTCTTGGCGGCGCCGCTCCGCGCGGATCGCGGGCCTCAGCGCGCCGTAGGTGATGAGGCCGACCAGCGCCAGCGCGCCGAGGATCGGCCAGGTCTCGGAAAGAAAGGTCGCGAGTCCCGGGATCATGCCGGGTCCGGAACTTTCGTGGTCAGGGCCAGCGCGTGCAACTCGCCCTGCGCGCCGTCCATCTTGCCCTTGAGCGCCGCATAGACCGCGCGCTGCTGCTGCACCCGGTTCTTGCCGCGGAAGGATTCGTCGATCACCTCGGCGGCGTAGTGGTTGCCGTCGCCCGCGAGGTCGGTGATCGTGATTTTCGCCTGCGGGAATTCCGCGCGGATCAAGTCTTCGATTTCCTGCGCCGCTATGGCCATGTCTGCGCTCCGCTTGCCGTTGCTGGCACAGATGTACGCGTGCCGGAGCGCAGGTTCAAGCCGCAGCAAACGGGATCAGGCGGCGAGGTCGACCCAGACCGGCACGTGATCCGACGGCTTGTCGCCGCCGCGCACGGCGCAGTCGATCTGGCAGTCGGTCATCAGGTCGGCGCAGGCCGGTGTCAGCAGCAGGTGGTCGATGCGGATGCCGTTGTTCCGCTGCCAGGCGCCAGCCTGGTAGTCCCAGAATGAATAGTGCCCGCCGCCCTGGGTGCGGGCGCGGAAGGCATCGGTGAAGCCCAGGTTGACGATGCGGCGAAAGGCGGCGCGGGTGGTGGGCAGGAACAGCGCGTCGCGCGCCCAGGCGTCTGGCTTCGCGGCATCTTCGGATTGCGGGATGACGTTGTAATCTCCTGCCATCACCGCCGGCATCTCGGCGTCCAGAAGGGCACGTGCGCGGGCCTCCAGCCGGTCCATCCAATCGAGCTTGTAGCCGTATTTGCCGGAGCGCTCTGGAGCGCCGTCGCCGTCGAATGCGACCGGATTTCCGTTGGGCAGGTAAAGCCCACAGATCCGCACCGCCTGGCTGTCGCCGACCACCGTCGCCTCGATCCAGCGCGCCTGCTCGTCGGCGTCGTCGCCGGGCAGACCGCGGGTCACGTCCTCGAGCGGCAGCTTGGACAGGATCGCCACGCCGTTGAAGGATTTCTGCCCGTGGGTTTCGACGTTGTAACCGCGATCCTCGAAGACCTCGCGGGGGAAGGCGTCGTCGATCGACTTGATCTCCTGCAGCAGGACCACGTCCGGTGATGCCTCGTCGAGCCAGGCAGGCAAGGCTTCGGCCCGGGCCTTGATTCCGTTGATGTTGAAGGTCGCGATTTTCATGTCCGGCACTCCCGCTGGTTGTGCCATTCTATCGCCTATGGCACTGCGGGCGGCAAGCTGCCTGCGCGTTGCGTGGAATTGGCGGGAAGGTTTCAATTCTCTCCGACGTGATTCGCCTTTGGATTAGCTTCGCCGCGTAAGCTATTGATCAAAATCAAAAAAATTTATTTTTCTGTGGATGGTTTCGGAAAGCTTATTCGGTCCAAAAAGCTAGCACGCTTTCGAAGTGTGGATAAGCTTTTGGATAACACGCATAGCAAGAATATTCCTTTGTCAAACAATTAGCCCGTGCAAGCGTTGAAGGGTAACCAACGACGGAGGACACCATGTCGGCACAACTCAAGCACACCATTTCTGAACATTTCGTAGACGCATCCGCCCCGGCGCGCGGTGCGGACATGCACGGCGGCGACGACTGCGCGCTCTTCACGTCCGGCTCCGCTCCGAGCGCATCGGGCGACATGCTGATGGGCGATTGCGCCGATCTCTTCACCTCCGGCTCCGCGCCAGCGACTTCGGGCCTGGCGCTGTCGGGCGAGGCCGTGGGTCTTTTCACTTCGGGTTCGGCGCCCGTTGGCAGCGCCACGGCGACCGGTGACGCGGTCGAGATGTTCACCTCCGGCTCCGCCCCCGCAGGCACCGTCGCCGCCACCGGCGACGCGGTCGAGATGTTCACTTCCGGCTCCGCGCCCTCGGCCACCGTTGCGGCCACCGGCGACGCGGTCGAGATGTTCACTTCCGGCTCCGCACCCCGGGGCACGGTTGCGGCCACCGGCGATGCGGTCGAGGCGTTCACCTCCGGCTCCGCACCCTCGGCCACCGTTGCGGCCACCGGCGACGCGGTCGAAGCCTTCACCTCCGGTTCCGCGCCGGTGACCGCCGAGGCCACGGGCGAGGGCGAGGGCTGCGCGCTCTTCACCTCCGGTTCCTGAGCCGGCCGACGATCGCGGAGGGGCGGATCGGCCCCTTTCCCAGACGAAGGAAAGAGTCCATGACCAACGTCATTCAGCTGACACGCCCCTCCCGGACCCAAACACCAGAGGCGCGCACCGGCGCGCTTCTGCACAGCTTTGCCGCCGAACGGCGCACCGGCGACGACGTGTTCTGGCTCAAGGAAAACGCCGAGATCCTGAACATTCTGGAATGCACCGGGGCGCGGCTTGACGACACCGCGCTGGCCGCGCACCGCGGGTTCTATGCCACCGTCGAGAAGCGCTTGCGCTTCTTCCCGCAATACTACCGCTTCCTGCTGTCGATCACGCTCGACCTCGAAGCGCTCGGCATGCCGGGCGACAAGGGCGCGGAACTGGTCGACTGGGCGGCGTCGCAGGAGCTGGCCATGGCCGAGCTGTCGGACCTGCAGCGCATGGAGGCACGGCGGCTGATGGCGCGGCGGGGATGCGATCCGCTGCCCCGTGACAGCGGGCTCGAGGACAGGATGCGCGCCTTCATGGGCCGCTCGCAAACCTTTGCGTTGCCGAACAAGAAGGCCGCCTACGAGCTCACTCACGCGGTGTTCTACCTCAGTGAATACGGACGCACCGATCCTGCACTGGAACCGGCGGCAATCACCAGCCTGAATTACGCTGGACTTTTGGCCTATCTCGATCAGAACGCCGACCTGCTGGCCGAGATCTGCATCGCGTTGCGCTTTGCCGGCGAGACGCCGCCGCCGCTCTGGACCGACTGGCTGGACCGCGAAACGCACCTCTTCGAGCTGACCACGTCGCCGCAGGCGAGCGTGCAGGACGATTACCACGAATACCTTGTCTGCAACTGGCACCAGGCGGTCGCGGGCGAACGCAGCTTTATCCAGCCGGTGGTGCCGGGGCGCGTCCGGTTCGATCGCTCGCCGGTGCGGTCGGCGGCGTTGCGCGAGATGTCGGAATGCATGTTCCGGATGGATGGCGCGCGGTCGGGCGACTGGCAGCAGATGCGTGGTCACATGCAGGCGCAGCTCTCGGCCGAGGCGATGGGGGTGATCCGGATGGCCGAATCCTCCTGCGCGCTTTTCGCGGACTTCTTCGAGGGCTTTGCACGCGCCGACGGCGCCGGACGGCCTGCATGACCATGCGGGCGGCATCGCTGGCCGGGGCCGGGCTGGTCGCGCTCTACACGCTGACCATTTCTGCGGCTGACGGGATCACCAAGTTTATCGCCGGTGGCTATGCCGCGCCGCAGCTCTTCGCGCTGTCCTCGGCCATGGTGCTGATGCTGTCCCTTGCCGCCAGCCGCGCCGCGCGGTCGGTGGGGGCAGGGGGGCTGCGCACCTGCGCGCCTCGCGCCATGGCTCTGCGCGCCGGCCTGACGGTGCTGGCCTGCATCGGATTTTTCCAGGCGTTCCGGCTCTTGCCCTTCGCGGACGTGTTCCTGTTCATCGGCCTCATGCCGGTGATCGCCGGCCTGCTGAGCGGTCCGGCCCTGGGCGAACCGCTGCGCGCCTCGGCCTTCGGCGGGCTGGCGCTGGGTCTGGTGGGGATCTGGTGCCTGATGCCGGGGGGTGTGTCCTCGGTGCAGACTGGGCACGGCTGGGCGCTGATGGCCGCTGTGACCGGGACCGGCTCGATGCTCTGCGCGCGCTATATCGGCCGGTTCGAGCGCAATGCCCTGGCGCAGGTCTTTTACCCGAACCTCGCCATCCTCGTGGTTATGGGCGCGGCGCTGCCCTTCGTCTGGCGCGCCATGCCCGCCACGGATCTCGCTTGGGTCGCGGCCTACGCGGTCTGCCTGTTCGCGGCGCGCTGGCTGGTGACCGTGGCGCTGCGGCTGCTGCCGGCCTATGTCGCGACGCCGCTGATGAACCTGCAATTCGTCTGGATGGTGGTGATCGGCTACGTGGCCTTCGGCGAGGTGCCGGGCGCGGGGACGGTCACGGGCGTGACGCTTGTCGTCGCCTCAGGCCTTTGGCTGGTGCTGGACGACGCGCTGCCCGCGCGGACGCGGGGCCAGCGCGCCTGATCACATCGAGAACGACGTGCCGCAGCCGCAGGACGATGTGGCATTCGGGTTCTCGATCACGAAGCGCGCGCCGATCAGTTCCTCGGTGAAGTCGATCACCGCGTTGGACAGGAACGGCAGCGACACCGAATCCACCACCACCCGCTGCCCCTGGCCTTCGAGCACCAGGTCGTCCTCTTCCGGCGCATCCAGCTTGATTTCGTACTGGAAGCCCGAGCATCCGCCGCCTTCGACGGCGACGCGCAGCGCCTGGCCCTGGTCCGACGCGCCGATCTCGGCGAGGCGGGCAAAGGCGCGGTCGGTGACTTTCGGCGGCAACTGCATGATATCCTCCGGACAGGTTTCTTATCGCTTCCGTTCATAATATACGAACGCGCGGGACAGGCGACAAGGACATGGCGACACGGACATCGCCAAAGAACGGGGACGACATGCAGGCCAGCTATGCAAGCGATCCGCGCCGAAGCCGCGGGCGCCGGGTGGCGGAAGAGGAAAGCGCCTTCCGCTCCTGCTTTCAGCGTGACCGCGACCGGATCATCCATTCCTCGGCCTTCCGGCGGCTCAAGCACAAGACCCAGGTCTTTGTCGAACACGAAGGTGATTTCTACCGCACACGGCTCACCCACACGATCGAGGTGGCGCAGGTGGCGCGGACGATTTGCGGCGCGCTGGGGCTGAACACCGACCTGACCGAGGCGGTGGCGTTGGCGCACGACCTGGGCCACACGCCTTTCGGCCATACCGGGGAGGACGCGCTGCATGCATTGATGGACCCCTATGGCGGGTTCGATCACAATGCGCAGACGATCCGCATCGTCACCTCGCTCGAACGGCACTATGCCGCGTTCGACGGGTTGAACCTGACGTGGGAAACCCTTGAAGGCATTGCGAAACACAACGGTCCGGTGACCGGAGACCTGCCGCATGCCCTGGCCGAATACGCCGCGCTGCACGACCTCGAACTGCACACCCACGCGAGTGCGGAGGCGCAGGTGGCAGCGCTGGCCGACGACATCGCCTACAACAACCACGACCTGCACGACGGGCTGCGCGCGGGGCTATTCACCGAGGCGGAAATCATCGCGCTGCCCATCGTCGGCCCGGCGTATGCCG
>Ga0114903_1000541_pt1 | contig 20429 bp, 20 predicted proteins | sample MalvirDeepMed_s2_FD_87289 | JGI IMG/M metagenome (GOLD analysis project Ga0114903, IMG submission 87289) | Marine viral communities from the Global Malaspina Expedition - Malaspina viral metaG DeepMed_s2 | ecosystem: Environmental > Aquatic > Marine > Oceanic | place: Mediterranean Sea... | reverse complement strand
GCGGATCTCTCCGACGCGGCGGCTCGACTCGGCCACATCGACATAGATCGGATCGAGCCGCGTGACCGTGGTGAGCGCATCGGTCTGGTTCTCGGTCACCAGCGCGCCCACCGAGACGGTCGGCACCGTCGCATAGCCCGAGATCGGCGAGGTGATCTCGGTGCGTTCGAGATCGAGCCGCGCGACTTCCAGTGCTGCCTCCGCCGAGCTGCGATCGGCCTCGGCCTGCTTGAGCGAGACGCGCGCGGTGGCCATATCCTCGGCGGTGACGCCGGTGCCGAGCAGGTTCTCGTAGCGGGTCACCGTTTCCTGCGCCGCATCGACCGAGGCCTGCGCCAGATCGACGGCGGCCTGCGCCGAGGCGACATCGGCGCGGTAGGTGTCGTCCTCGATGCGGAAGAGCACGTCGCCCGCCGCGACCGGACGGCCCGACTCGTAGACGATCTCCGAGATCATCCCACCGACCCGTGGCCGGATATCCACCTGCTGGTAGGCCACGGCGCGGCCCGGCACGGTGGTGGTGAAGGGCACCGGCTCGCGCTCCAGCGTGATCACGCCGACCTCGATGGCTCTTTGTTCAGGGGCGCCTCCGGCCTCTTGTGCGCTGCTGCCTCCTCCCCAGGACGACAGGATGGCTGTCGCCATGGCAAGCCCTGCAAGCCATGACGGGCGATAAACGCAAGCTCGGTGCATGAAACCTCTCGTTCGATCGTCTCGAATTCTGCTCAACTGGTCTTACACGATCCAAAGGCCAGTTTCCGTCGCATGTTTGGCAAAGAAGCTCCACGCGCCGTCTGCCCGCCTGCGACCGCGCGTCACTTGCGAATCCGACGGATGCATTCCACGTTATCTCTGTAACGGTTTCGAGACCCGCTTTGCGCTTGTCATCGGACCGATGTGAGATACCTTGCCTTGAGAGGAAGGAGACTTCGCAATGCCCCGTTTGATCCGTCTGTACATCCTGCAGGTCCTTGCCGGCTTCGGCCTGGCGACCGTGTTCGTCGGCATCCTGCTCTGGCAGAACGTCGCGAACCTCTACCATCTCGTAACCCATACCGAGGCCGGCCTGCTGGCGGTGTTCCTGCTCTGGCTGTTCAACGGGCTTGTCTTTGCCAGTGTCCAGTTCGCCATCTCGGTGATGCGCATGCAGGACAACGACACGCCGCCCTCCGGCGGCAAGCGCGACATGGTGCTCGACTATCAGCCAGTGCGCGTGCCGGTGGATCAGGCGCCTCGCAACCGGCTGACGCGCCGCCGCGACTGAGCCCGCGCCGACAGACTTCCCGGATCGCAAGACGGAAAAAGCGCCCCAAGGGGCGCTTTTGTCTGTTATGGTCATGCCGCATTGGGCTTAGACAGGAACAATGACAGTTTGGTAACGTTGTTTTAGCCTACGGTCTCCGGTGCGAGCGTGCTCGGATGCCACCGGTGGCGGCCCTCAAAGGGCGGCGACCGCAGCCGTCAATCGACCGATCACAACGAAGAGGACTTCCTTCTTGCAAGCTCAGACGATCGCCTTCCTGATCATCGTGCCCTTCGCACTGGCCTTTCTCTACGCCTGCATTCATGAATACCTCCGATACCGAACCGAAGGCCGCGCCAGTTACGGACTGGTCTACAACGAAGAAACCGGCACAACCCATGTCACCGGGATCGCAGAGCACGAAGAACCCTACGACCCGGAAGACTACGATCCCAACGATTACAACGATCCCGAGATCAACCGGTCGTCGGACGACGAGACGACCGACGAAAAGACCTAAGCGCCGCTCTTTGCGCTGCACGCGCACCCCGGAAAGCAATCCAAGGGAAAATCGCTTGGACCATCAGCGCCACCGGCTTGGGGCGCCATGCGCGGGTCGTCCTTTGACGCGCTGGAGGCGTGAGCGACAGGGGACGGGCGACTACGGCACGCGCGAGAGATGTCAGGGAAAGCGGCGGGAACCACACCAACCGTGGGGTTATCTCATTCCCGAGGACCTGTATATACAGGTGGGCGTCAGGTAACCGGACCAGGGCCCGGACAGAGCCAACTCCCTCGGAATTGCTTAAGGCCACCGGAATGCAACCATGAACGAGAAGGGCAGAACCCGCCTGACCGCGAGATAGTCGCGCCCGGCCGGTTCGGCAAGGGTCTGCTTCGAAATCAGCCCTCTTCGACCGTCACGAAATTGTAACGTTCCAGCTCTTCCGGCAGCAGCAGGTAGATCTCGTCCGACGGCGTGGTCAGCGCGTGGCTCATCACCAGCGGATCGATGCCCATCTCCTCGAGATAGATCATCACTTCGCCCTGCCCGCGCTGGATGTCCTCGACCGCCACGAAGGCCGGCAGGATCGTGCTCCGGCCGAAATAATGCTGATGCACCCCGACCGAGGCGCCCTCCTCGATATCGCGCGACGCACCACCGGCCAGCAGGTAGGGACAGGCCGAGTAGCAGATCTCGCCGCGCAGCATCCTCGTCCCGATGCCGGCCTCGCGCAGGTGGCGGCCAAGCTCGAGCGCATCGCCCACCGAGCCGCCCGGGCTTTGCAGCACCAGCGTCTCGACCGCCGGATCGGCCTCTTCGATCAGCCCGATCAGACGCGCCCCGTCGCCGGGCGCGATGGTCCCCTCGAGCCGCCACTCACCGTCGGTGCCGGTCTCGGTCAGGGTGAGCCGCTCCGGCAGGTCGCCGGCGTCGCGCGCCGGGTCGAGCGGCGGGCGCTGGCGCGACGGCTCGAAGACCCGGCGCTGATCGCCCGGGCGCACCGGCTCTGACAGGCGCGGCGCGGCGGGGGTCATGCCGGGCAGGCGAAAGCCGTTGGCCCGCATGTCGCCCAGCACGAGGAACGCGCCGATGGTGATCTGGAAGGCGAGGATGCCGGTCAGCACCCGCCCGACCGTCAGCCCGCGCATCAGTTGCCGGTGCCCTTGAGCCGCGCGACATCCGCCTCGGGCCGAGGTGTGGCGGGCTCGGCGGGGCCGGCGTCCGGGGCGCCGGGCGAGACCGGGCGCGCCGCGCTCTCGGGCAGATCGGCGGAGGCATCCCCTGCCCGGTCACGCACCTCGGGCATCCGCGACATGTCGGTCTCCACGTCGCGCAGCGCCGCGAGCGCCGAGCGCAGCTCGCTCAGCGTCATGGTGTCCTCGATGGCGGCATCCTCGCGGTTCTCGCGGATCGCCGCCTGCGTCACGGCGAGGATCAGCACCAGCACCGCCGGCAGCAGGTCGATGGCGATGGCGCCGGCCCAGGACGGCACGAAATTGCGGGCATAGAGGATCACCGCATCCGCCGCCGAGACCGGCGTGTAGGTCACCTCGGCCGCGGGCGTCATCGCCATGACCTCGCGCGCCGCCTGTTCCAGCGTCGCCGCCCGGCTGGCCAGTGCCTCGAGCACCGAGTCGATCGTGGCGGTCTGGTTGCCACGGATCTCTTCGGTGCTGCCGTCGAGCTCGGGCAGGACCACCGATGCCGAGAGATCCTGCGCCGCGCGTTCGACCAGCGGCGCCACCGAGAGCTGTCGCAGCTGGGCGATCAACCCCTGCAGCTGCACCGCCGCCTCGGAGAATTCGACCGAGCGCGCCTCGACCGGGCCGGGCTCGACCGTCAGCGCCCGCATCTGCGACAGGATGGTGTTGCCTTCGGTGAAGGCCGATTGCACCAGCGGCGTCTGGCCGGCGATCTGGGTCTCGAGCGCCGACAGCTCCGCCGCCTTCTGCCGCAGCACCCGGAACACCGCACCGCGCCCGGCAAGCCCCGAGAGCGTGCCCTGCGCCTCCTGCTCCGAGAGGTCCTCGAAGCTCTGGCGCACCCGCGACACGTCACGCTCCAGCGCCTGCGCCGAAAGCGCGATCTCGTGGGTGCGCTCGAGCGAGGACTGGTAGTCCTGCACGGTCTTAGCGAGGTGCTGCTCGATGGCCGCCGAGCCCGCCAGCGCCGCGGCGTTGAGCCATGACGACATCGCCACGATGGCGAGGCTGCCGAGCCCCATCGCCCCCATCAGGCCGATCCGCGCCCGCGCCGTGCGCACCGCCGGAAACAGCCGCATCAGGTAGGACCAGAACACGAAGATCCCGACCGAGACGGCGACGGAATAAGCGATGGCGGCAAACACCGTCATCGCGCCGTTGTCGTCGAGCAGCGAGGACACGCCGAGATAGGTGTAGATCCCGGACGCCACCGCCAGCACGCCGAGCGCGGTGCCGGAGAACGTGTCGAGCCAGTTCAGATGATCCTGCAATTCGCGGGCATGGCGCACGCGCCGCGCCTGATGCCGGGGCATCCCCGTCTCGTCGCTCATCCTCTCGTCACTCATACGCGGGCCTCCCATAAGCACATTTGTCACAAGCTAGGGGCTTTCGGCGCTCAAGGAAGAGTGAGAGCGCGGATGCTTGCCTTTGTTCACGGATTGTTCATACTTGGGGTATGACCTTTCACACAGATCCCGCCCTGATGCCCGGCCAGCTACTGGCACGCGGCGTGTGCCGTCACCTCTCTGGCGCGCACGGCTTTGCCGTGGTCGAGGAGTTCGTGCCAGAGCGCGGCAAGCGCGTCGACGTGATGGCGCTGGGGCCGAAAGGCGAGATCTGGGTGATCGAATGCAAGAGCAGCCGCGCCGATTTCATGTCGGACGGCAAGTGGCAGGGCTATCTCGACTGGTGCGATCGTTATTTCTGGGCGGTGGACGAGGCGTTCCCGACCGATCTTTTGCCCGAAGGCACGGGTCTCATCATCGCCGATCCCTACGATGCCGAGATCCTGCGCATGGGCCCGGAAAGCAAGCTCGCCGGGGCCCGGCGCAACGCGCTGATCCGGCGCTTCGCGATCCACGCCGCACGGCGGCTGCAGGCCCTGCGCGATCCCGGTGCGATGCTGGATGGCCGGATCGGCTAGACCGGCTGCATTTCAGGGCCTTAGCGGCGGCCCTTCATCTTGCGGGCGGCGGCTGCGGCGGCGCGGATCTCTTCGGCGATCTCCTCGGCCTCCTCGGGTTCGAAATCCATCGGGATCTCGGAGTCTCCCGCGGCCACGAAGATCCGCACCATGGCCTGATCCGTCGGTCCGATCTGCAGGTTGGCTTCGATGTCGCGTTCGGTGTTGATACTCATGGCCTCGTCCTCGTCTGGCCGCGCAAGCCCGCGCGGCATCCCTGCGAGGTAGCCCCGGCGGGCTTGATTTGCAAGCCGCGCGGTGGAACCGTGCCCCCATGACCGCGACGACCCTGCCCGAGATCACCCCCTATACCAGCGCCGATCACGACTGGCTGGTCGCGGCCCATGGCCGGCTATACGCCGCCGAGAACGGCTTCGATGCCAGTTTCCCGGTCGTGGTCGATGCGGTCCTGCGGGAGTTCGAGACGGCGCACGACCCCTCGTGCGAGCGCGGCTGGATCCTGCGCGACGGGCCGCGCCGGCTCGGCAGCATCTTCTGCGTTCGCGAGGATGACCGCACTGCCCGACTGCGCCTTTTCCTGCTGGAACCGGAAGCGCGCGGCAGCGGTCAGGGCCGCCGCCTGCTCGAGACCTGCATGGGCTTCGCGCGCGGGCACGGCTATCGCCGCATGGTGCTTGGCACGCATGAAAGCCACCGCGCGGCCTGTGCGCTCTATGCCCGGACCGGCTTTGCCTGCACGCGCTCGACACCGATCCGGAACTACGGCCAGGACCTGATCGAGCAGGTCTGGGAGCGGTCTCTCTGATCGCCGAAACAAGGTCCGGATTTTGACTTGCAATCCTCCGGAGCCGACGGTATTTCCCCCCAACGTGCCGCCTTAGCTCAGTAGGTTAGAGCGCTTGATTGTGGATCAAGAGGTCTCCCGTTCGAACCGGGAAGGCGGTACCACCCTCCCCCTTCGAAATTCCGTTCCCTGAACGCGGGATATCCCTGCCTCACGGGCGGTCGCCATGCACCCTCCGCGGGGCCGCGAATCGCCGCTCCCCAGCAAGGGCGCCGCGCTCATTTCCTCAGACGACGCACCGCGCTGGTGGCGGCAAAGATCAGCGCCGCGGCGCTGATCATCGACGGGCCCGCCGGCGTGTCGAGCACGAACGCCCCCCACAGCCCCAGCAGCGCCGCCGTCGCACCGATGCCGGCGGCGATCAGCGCCATGCCCTCGGGGCTGCGGGCCAGCGGCCGGGCCGCGGCAGCGGGAATCAGCAGCATGGCGCTGACCAGCAGCGCCCCCACAACCTTGATCGCGACGGCCACGGTGAGCGCCAGCGCCAGCGTCAGGATGCGCTGCTCTCGGCGCGGGTCGAGCCCGCTGGCATAGGCCAGATCCGGCGAGACCGTGGCCGTCAGCAGCGCCTGCCAGCGCCACGCGATCAGCGCGATCACCGCGCCCGCCCCGGCCCAGATCACCGCCAGGTCGGTCTTGGTCACCGCGAGGATGTCGCCGAAAAGATAGGCCGAGAGGTCGAGCCGCACGCCGGGAACGAAGGTCACCGCCACGAGGCCCAGGGCCAGCGCGCTATGGGCCAGCACGCCCAGCACCGTGTCCATCGCCAGCCCCCGGTCGGTGAGCGAGCCCACCAGAAAGGCCATCAGCAGCGCCACGACCATGGTGCCGATGACCACCGGCAGCGACAGGGCAAGCGACAGTGCCACGCCGAGGATCGCCGCATGGGAAGTGGCATCGCCGAAATAGGCCATGCGCCGCCACGCCACGAAGCAACCCAGGGGCGCTGCCGCCAAGGCAAGGCCTAGCCCCGCCAGCGCGGCGCGCACGAGGAAATCGTCGAGCATTCAGTGGGCCTCCGACCGGGGATGCGCGTGCGCGTGGTCATGGGCGTGATCGTGGTCGCAGGCCGCATCGTGACGATGGCTGTGCTCGTGCCGGTAAAGCGCCAGCGCGCCCGCGGTGCCGGTGCCGAAGAGCGCCCGGTACTCCGCCGCCTGCGCCACCACCTCCGGGTGGCCCTGGCAGCAGACATGACCGTTGAGGCACACCACCCGGTCCGAGGCGCTCATCACCACGTGCAGTTCGTGACTGACCATCACCACGGAGCAGCCCAGTTGCGCGCGGATCTGCTCGACCTGCCGGTAGAACGCCGCCGAGCCCGGCTGGTCGAGCCCCTGGGTCGGCTCGTCGAGCAGCAGCAGGTCGGGCTTTTCAAGCAGCGCGCGCGCCAGCAACACGCGCTGGAACTGCCCGCCCGAGAGCCCCGACATCGGCCGATCGCCGAGCATGCCGGCCCCGGCCTCGTCGAGCGCCGCCTGCCGCTCGGCCGCCGGCACGCGCTTCGGCAAGGACAGGAAGCGCATCACGTTCATCGGCAGGGTCGTATCCATCATCAGCTTCTGCGGCACATAGCCCAGCCGCAGGCCCGGCTTGCGGCTCACCGTGCCCGCATCCGGGCGCAACGCGCCCACCAGCAGACGCAGCAGCGTCGACTTGCCGGACCCGTTCGGCCCCACGATGGTGACGATCTCGCCCGGGTCGACGTGGAAATCCACGTGGCTCAGCACCTTGTGGCTTCCGAGCGTCACCTCGAGACGCTGCGCCTCGATCAGGGTCATGCCGCGGCGGTCCGGCAGTCCGGGCAGCGCCCCTCGGCCTCGATCACCATGCGCGTCACCTCGAAATCGAGCGTGCCGGCGGCGTTGCGCACCGCCTGCGCGATCTCGCGCGAGGGCATCTCTGCCACCGCCTTGCAGTCCGAGCAGATCAGGAAGGCGGGCGCGTGGCGCTCGCCGGGATGGGCGCAGGCGACAAACGCGTTCAACCGCTCGATCTTGTGGGCAAATCCGTTGCTCACGAGGAAGTCCAGCGCCCGGTAGACGGTGGGCGGCTGCGCCCCGATCCCCTCGGCTCGCAGCACGTCGAGCAACTCGTAGGCGCCCATGGCCCGGTGCTCCTCGAGGAGGATCTCGAGAACCCGGCGCCGCTGCGGGGTGAGCTGGAGCCCCTGCTCGGCGCAGGTTTCCTCGGCAGCGCTCATCGCCTGCGAAATGCAATGCTGGTGATCGTGGTGGGTGAACCCGAGCGCGTCCATGGCGGCCTCCATCAGTGGTAGGCTTGATATGTTATAGCGTGGTCGGTATCAAGCCTGGGGAGTGATACCATAACAAGGCGACGACGATGCTGAAACCGCTCCTCCCCGCACTTTTCCTTGCCAGCCCGCTTTGCGCGGAGGTGCCTGACGTGGTGACAGACATCGCGCCGGTGCAAGGTCTGGTCGCCTCGGTGATGGGCGATCTGGGTGCCCCCTCACTTCTGGTGCCCCAGGGCGCCTCGCCTCACGACCACGCCCTGACCCCGTCGGAGGCGCGCAGCCTGCAGGATGCGGATCTTGTGGTCTGGATCGGCACCGAGCTGTCTCCGGGCATCGGTCGCAAGATCGAGGCCATTGCCGGCGGGGCGACCGCGCTGGCGCTGTTCGACGCCGAGGTCACCGCGCAACTCGCCACGCGCGACAGCGCGCTGTTCGAGCATGACCATGCGGAGGAAGAGCATGATCACGACCACGCAGAGGACGGGCACGCGCATGAAGAGCATGCGCATGACGACCACGACCACGACCACGACGATCATGACCATGATGATCACGATCATGAAGGCCGTTCTGACGCGCATCACGACGAGGACGATCACGCCGGTGACACCCACGAACACGATCACGGCGGACACGATCATGGCCACGATCACGGCCCGGAAGACGCGCATGCCTGGTTGTCGCCCGCCAATGCCCGCGCCTGGCTCGGCGTGATCGCCGACGCGCTGGCCGAGGCCGACCCCGAGAATGCCGGCATCTACCGCGCCAATGCCGAGGCGGCGCAAGCCGAGATCGACGCCGCGGTCACCAACGCGCGCGAAAAGCTGGATGCCATTCACGACGTCCGTTTCGTGGTGTTCCACGACGCCTACCAGTATTTCGAACAGTCCTTCGGGCTCAACGTGCTTGGTGCCATCCAGGTCTCGGATGCCACCGCGCCGAGCCCTGCCCGGCTGGCCGAGCTGCGCGATGCCATCGCCGAGACCGGCGCCACCTGCGTCTTTGCCGAGCCGCAGTTCGATTCGCGGCTGATCGACGCGGTCACCGAGGGCACGGAGGTGAAGGTGGCCGAGCTCGACCCGCTCGGGATGGGGCTGGAGCCCGGAGCAGGCTTCTACCCCGCGCTGATCGGGGATCTGGCGAGCCGCATTTCGGACTGCGCCGCCGACTGAGCCGTAGACGCAAGACACCGATCACCGAAGGGGGCCGCGTGCCCCCTTTGTCATGCGCCCGGCCGGATCCTCTGGCGCAGCCAGCGCCAGAGGGAGAGTACCGGCCAGCGCAGCACGCTCATCATCGCGAGCAACACCACCAGCCCGACCCAGGGACCGCTCTCCCAGACCACGTAACCCAGGATCGGCAGGCCGCTGGCACTCAGCAGATAGGCGCGGGTCCAATGGTTGTCGCGCGAGGGCAGCATGGCCGCCAGATTGGCAACGATGCCCCAGAGGCAAGCAAGCATGAGCGAGGCGGGCATGGGCAGCTCCAGTCTGGTTGAAGACGGGGGCAAGCCTGACCCGCCGGCCCCGCCCCCTGCAAGCGCAAGACACAGGAATTTTCGTACGAAAATTCCTCTTCCCCGCTCGGTCGGACAAGATTTTTCGGACGAAAAATCTTCTTCGGGTCAGTCCTCGCGGCCGAGCCGTTCCGGTAGGTTGTTGGCCCAGCTCGAGATCGTGCCGGCGCCGAGGCAGACCACCATGTCGCCCGGGCGCGCCTGCTCGCGCACCAGCCGCTCGAGATCGTCCTCGTCGTGGATGGCGCGGGCGTGGCGGTGGCCGTGGCGGATCAGCCCGGCGACAAGATCGTCGCGACTTGCTCCCTCGATCGGGTCCTCGCCGGCACCGTAGACATCGCCGATGGCGACCACGTCGGCCTCGTTGAAGCAGGCGCAGAAATCGTCGAACAGCGTGTGCAGGCGCGAGTAGCGGTGCGGCTGGTGCACGGCGATCACCCGGCCCTCGCTGGCCTGGCGCGCGGCCTTGAGCACCGCCGCGATCTCGACCGGGTGGTGGCCGTAGTCGTCGATCACCGTCACGCCGTTGACCTCTCCGACGCGGGTGAAGCGCCGGTTGACGCCGCCGAAGGCCGCGAGCGCTGCGCGGATCTCCTCGCGGCTCATGCCAAGATGGCGCGCCACCGCCACCGCGGCCAGCGCGTTCGACACGTTGTGGTCACCCGGCATCGGCAGGGTGCACGCCTCGATCTTGCTGTCTTCGCCCTGCAGCAGGATGTCGAAATGCGCGATGCCCTTCTCGTAGCGCAGGTTGACCGCGCGCACGTCGGCCTGGGCGTTGAAGCCATAGGTCGTCACCCGGCGGTCGCTGACGCGGCCCACAAGCGCCTGCACCTCGGCATGGTCGGTGCAGCACACCGCGAGGCCGTAGAACGGGATGTTCGAGACGAACTGGTAGAAACCGTCACGCAGGTTCTCGATCGAGCCCCAGTGCTCCATGTGCTCGGGGTCGATATTGGTGACGATGGCGATGGTCGCGGGCAGGCGGTTGAAGGTGCCGTCGCTCTCGTCGGCCTCGACCACCATCCACTCGCCAAGCCCGACGCGGGCGTTGGAGCCGTAAGCGTGGATGATGCCGCCATTGATCACGGTGGGGTCGAGTTGACCCGCATCGAGCAGCGTCGCAACCATCGTCGTGGTGGTCGTCTTGCCATGCGTACCGGCCACTGCGACGTTCGATTTCAGCCGCATCAGCTCGGCCAGCATCTCGGCCCGGCGCACCACCGGAAGGCCGCGCCGCCGCGCCTCGTCGAGCTCGGGGTTGCCCGGCTTGATCGCCGAGGAAATCACCACCACTTCGGCGGCCTCGAGGTTCTCGGCCCGCTGGCCCTCGAACACATGCGCGCCGAGGCCCTCCAGCCGTTCGGTGATCTTCGAGGCCTTCAGGTCCGAGCCCTGCACGGTGTAGCCATGGTTGAGCAGCACCTCCGCGATGCCCGACATGCCGATGCCGCCGATGCCGACGAAATGGATCGCCCCGACATCGCCGGGAAGTTTGGTTGCGGCGTTCATCATGCCCCCTGCGTCTGCGCGTTCGTGTTTCATGCCTGCCCGTCCTCTGCTGCCTGTTCCTCTCCGTACCCGGCGAGATGTTCGACCAGAGCCGCGAGATGCTCCGCCGCGTTCGGTTTCGCCACCGACAGCGCCGCGCGCGACATCTGCAGCGCGCCCTCGGGATTGCCGAGCACGGCGGCGATGGCCTCGGCCATGCTGTCGACGCTGAGCTTGCTCTCGGGCATGCGGATCGCAGCGCCCGCATCGACGAGGCCCTGCGCGTTCACCGTCTGATGGTCGCCTGCCGCCACCGCGTAGGGCACGAGGATCGAGGGCCGCCCGATCACCGAGATGTCCGCCACCGACGAGGCGCCCGAGCGCGAGATCACCAGCTGCGCCTCGGACATGCGGGCGGGAATGTCGCTGAAGAACGGCTGCACATCGGCGTCGATGCCATGCTGGTGGTAGAACTCGGCCACCCGCGCGCCGTCCTCGTCGCGCGCCTGATGGCTGACCCGGAGGTGGCGCAGGATCTCCATCGGCAGCCGCTCGATGGCGGGCGGCACGATGTCCGACAGGATGCGCGCGCCCTGGCTGCCGCCGATCACCAGCAGCGACATCGGGTAATCGCCGGGCACGATGTAGCCCGCGCCGCCGCGCTCCTTGACCGCCATGCGCACCGGGTTGCCGGTGTGCACGCCCTCGATGCCCTCGGGCAGCTCGGTGGGCCAGGTGCCGCAGCAGACGCAATCGACCTTCTTGGCGAAGATCTCGTTGACGCGGCCCAGCACGCCGTTCTGCTCGTGGATCATCCGCGGCAGCTTCATCAGGTGCGCCGCCCCCAGTGCCGGGATCGACGGGTAGCCGCCGAAGCCCACCACCACGTCGGGCCGGTCGCGCCGAAAGCGCCGCATCATCGCCAGAACGCCGCCGGCGATGCGGAACGGCACGCCGAGCTTGGACAGCGCCCCGCCGCGGGCGAAGGTGGCCGAGCTGACCTGCTCGATCTCGGTGGAATGGGGGAAGCCGCCGGTGTAGCGCGCCCCGCGCGCGTCGGTCGAGAGCTTCACCCGCCAGCCGCGCCGCAGCATGATCTCCGCCAGCGCCTGCGCCGGGAACATGTGCCCGCCGGTGCCGCCCGCCGCGATGACTAGTAGAGGGCGCCGGAACTGCTCTGCCATGATCCCGTGATCTCCCGTTCTTGTCCGCCGAAGCGCGGCTGAGCGCCGCGCCGGCCGTTGTTCGTTGCCTGCAGACCGCCCGGGCGGCCCGACGCCGCCTCAGAGCACAGGCGGCGGCGAAAACCCAGCCTAGCGGGCGCGCCCGCGCAGGATTTCGCCGATCTCGCCCTGCGGACGGGTCCGGGTGAAGGCCAGCAGCATGCCAAGCGCGATGCCCCCGGCGATCAGCGACGAGCCGCCATAGCTCACGAAGGGCAGCGTCATGCCCTTGGCGGGCAACAGCCGCACCGCCACGCCCATGTTGATCATCGCCTGCACGCCGAACATCGCGGCAAGGCCGGTGCCGGCAAGGCGGATGAACGGGTCGCGCTCGCGGATCAGCCGCATCATCGAGCGAACCACAACGGTGGTGTAGAGCGCGATGATGACCAGCACGAGGATCAGGCCGTATTCCTCGGCCGCCACGGCAATGATGAAATCGGTATGGGCATCGGGCAGCGACCACTTCACCGTGCCCTCGCCCACGCCCACGCCGAAGAAGCCGCCCTCCTGAATGGCGTTGGTGGCGTAACCGAGTTGGGTGGTGGGATCGACCTCGGGGTTGAGGAAGCCGTCGATGCGGCGGGCGAAGTGCTCGGAGTTGTTATAGGCGAGCATGCCGCCCAAGCCCACGAGCCCGGCCAGTCCCACCAGCAGCACCATCGGCGCGCCGGCCACGAACCACATCACGCCCCAACCGAAGAGCACGAGGCAGGCCTGACCGAAATCCGGCTGCAGCGCCAGCGTCAGCACGATGGTCACCGTCAGCCCGAAGGACCAGAGCTTGCCCGGCGGGCCGCCGATCTCCTGGCTCGCGGCCATCAGCCAGGCCACCACGATGACGAAGAGCGGCTTGAGGAACTCCGAGGGCTGCACGCTGGCAAAGCCCAGCGAGTACCAGCGCACCGCGCCCTTGCCGAAATCGGTGCCGAGGAAGGGCAGCCCCAGCAGCGCGATGAAGGCGCCGAGGAAGCCGATCACCGCGACGCGGCGCACCTGCACCGGCGACATCATCGAGGTCAGGAACATCGCCGTGAGCGCCAGCCCCCCAAAGAACGCCTGCCGCTGCACGTAATGGAAATGCCCGAAGCCGTTTCGCTCGGCCAGCGGCGGAGAGGCGGCGAGCCCCAGCAGGATGCCAACGCCGAACAGCATGAGGATGCAGGACAAGGCCCAGCGATCGACCGTCCGCCACCATTTGGGCAGAACGGGCTCGCCCTCGCGCACGGAAGACACCGTGCCGTAAACCATTTCCGTCATGGGATCACCGCTCGTGATGGCCGGCGCGAGGCCGGCGAATTGCCTGTATCGTCCGGGTGGTCCCGGATCTTGTGGAAAAAGCTTAGCAAAGCCCGGCAGGGTTGGGAAGCGCTGGTTATGCCGCGCGGTCCGTACCACCGACGCACCCGCCAGGCGCCTCTGGCCCTTGCGCGGCGCGTCGATCCGTGGTCCTGAGCGGCCATGCAGATCGACACGCTCATCCTCGGGGCCGGCGCCGCCGGCATGATGTGTGCGGCCCATGCCGGGCCCGGCACGCTGGTCATCGACCACGCCCGCGCCCCGGGCGAGAAGATCCGCATCTCCGGCGGCGGGCGCTGCAACTTCACCAATCTCGAGGTCGAACCGTCGCGCTTCCTCTCCGGGAACCCGCATTTCTGCAAATCCGCGCTGGCGCGCTACACGCAATGGGACTTCATCGAGCTGGTCAGCCGGCACGGCATCGCGTGGCACGAAAAGACCCTCGGGCAGCTGTTCTGCGACGACAAGGCGACCCAGATCGTCGCAATGCTGCGCGCCGAGATCGACGCCGCGGGCGCCGAGCTGTGGCTGTCCACAGAGCTGGCCGATCTTGGCCACGATGGCAGCCGCTTCACCGCGCGACTGACCCGCGAAGGGCGCACGGAGACCGTCCAGGCGCGCAACCTCGTGCTCGCCACCGGCGGCAAGTCGATCCCGAAGATGGGCGCCACCGGGCTGGCCTACGACATCGCTGCGCAGTTCGACCTGCCGCTGGTGCCGACACGTGCCGGGCTGGTGCCCTTCACCTTCCCCGACGGGCGTTTCTCGGCGCTCTCGGGCCTGTCGCTGCCGGTCCGGGCACGCGCCGGTCAGGCGGCGTTCGATGAGGCGATGCTGTTCACCCATCGCGGGCTCTCCGGCCCGGCGATGCTGCAGGTCTCGAGCTACTGGCAGGAGGGCGAGGACATCGCCGTCGACCTGTTGCCGGGACAGGATCTGGCGGCGGCTCTGAAGGCGGCGCGCAGCGAGAACGGGCGCCGCGCCGTCACCACCGCGCTGGGGCACCTGCTGCCGCCGAAGCTGGTGGCGCATCTCGCCGAGAGCCTGCCGCTCGGGGGCAACCTCGCCGACCTGTCGGACCGGCGCATCGCCGAACTGGCCGAGGCGCTGCAGGGCTGGCACCTGCGTCCGCAGGGCACCGAGGGCTGGCGCACCGCAGAGGTCACGCTCGGCGGCATCTCGACCGAGGCGCTGTCGTCGAAGACCATGGAGGCCAAATCGGTCCCCGGCCTCTTCGCCATCGGCGAGGCGGTCGACGTGACCGGCTGGCTCGGCGGCTACAACTTCCAGTGGGCGTGGTCTTCCGGCACCGCCTGCGGGCGCGAGATCGCCTCCCGCCGCGCCGCATCTTGAAATCGAGATCGAAACGTTACATTTTCTTCGTCTGTCTGTTACGGAGACGAGCCGATGGCGTTCGCCGATCACCCCACGCTGCACCCGACGAACTGGATTCGCGACCTCAAGGCACAGGTGCCACGCAAGCTGGTCCGCGATGCCTGGAACAAGACGCTGTACGGCGCGGATGCGCCGCTGTCGGACGAGGCGATCTATATAGACCCGCTCGCGGTGAAGGATACCTGCCGGACCATGCCGGGCGGCCCCCGCCTGCGCCGCCGCCAGAGCGGCATGGTCGTCGCCGGCGACTGGGACCTGTCGCGCACGCCGTTCGAGGAAAACGTCAAGGTGGTCAGCTGCCGGATGCGCTATCTCGAGGGCGTCGACTGGGAGCAAACCCCGCTGTTCGACAGCCTGATGGGCAAGATCGCCGCCGGCGAGCGCCCGGACGAATGCGCCAGCCGCGAAGATATCCTCAACCGCTACGAGACGCTGGACCGGGTCTTCGAAGAGACCCGCCGCCGCGGACGGTTGCTGAGCAAGGCCGAATTGCCCGACTTCTTCCGCCGCGAGCACGGTGGCATCCTGATGCATATCGACCGTGAGGGCGCTCCCCTGCGCGCCGCGAGCGGCGGCATCCACCGCCTCGCGATCGCACAGATCCTCGAGCTTCCCGAGATCCCGGTTCAGATCGGCGCCGTGCACCGGGACGCCGTGAAGAAAGGGCTCTACGCGCCGTTGCGCCGGTCGCGGTACGGCACCCCCGTCGCAGGCTGACGCTCAGCCTGCCAGCCGGGCCTTGACGCGGGCGGCGAAATCGTCGCCCCGCTGCTCGAAATTGTCATACTGATCAAAGCTCGCCGCCGCCGGCGCCAAAAGCACCGTCTCGCCGGGCTCGGCATCGGCCATGGCACGCGCCACGGCGGTGTCCATGTCGGTGCAGACCTCGGCCTCGATGCCGGCAAGCCCGAGCGCGAAGCCAGCCGCCTCACGGCCGATGACATAGGCCTTTGCGACGTGGTCAAAGCCCGGCGCCAGGGCCTCAAGACCGCCCTCCTTCATCAGCCCGCCACAGATCCAGCGGATCCGCGGAAAGGCCTGCAGCGCCTTCAGCGCCGCGTCCACGTTGGTCGCCTTGCTGTCGTTGACATAGGCCACGCCGCCGGCCTCGGCGACGATCTGCGAGCGGTGCGGCAACCCTTCGAAGGAGTGGAACGCCGCCTCGATCACCCGCGGTGCCAGCCCCAGTGCGCGCGCCGCTGCATAGGCCGCGCAGGCATTCTGGTGGTTGTGCGCCCCGGGAAGCCCGCGCACCTGCCGCAGATCGATCGAGGCCACCTGCCGCCCCTTGCGCCACTCGGAGAGAAACCCCTTGCGCGCGAACACATCCCAGCCGGGCCCGCTCAGCTTGCGCCCCGCCGACACGCGCAGGAGCCGGTCATCCACCGCGCCCTCGGCAAGCTGGTTCGCCAGATACCGGCCCTCGGCCTCGTCGACCCCGATGATGCAGCGGTCCGGCCCGCCCTCGGCAAACAGCCGGCGCTTGGCGGCGAAGTAGCCCCCGAGCCCCCCGTGCCGATCAAGATGATCCGGCGAAAGATTGGTGAACACCGCCACGTCGGGGGTCAACGCGCGGGCGAGATCGGTCTGGTAGCTCGACAGCTCGAGCACGACCACGCCCCCCTCCTCGGGCGGCTCGATATCGAGCACGCCGCGGCCGATATTGCCGGCAAGCTGGCTGTCGCGCCCGGCGCTCCGCAGGATGTGATGGATCAGCGCCGAGGTGGTCGACTTGCCGTTGGAGCCGGTCACCGCCACCACCTTGGGCGGCTGGTCGAACATCGCCCAGTCGCCGCTGCCGAAGGAGCGGAAGAACAGACCAATATCATTGTCGACCGGAACACCGGCCTCCCACGCCGCGGCGACGACCGGGTTCGGCGCGGGGTAAAGATGCGGGATGCCGGGCGACACCACCAGCCAACTCACCCCGTCGAAGCCGCCCGGACCGGCCAGCTCGCGGGTCTCGAAGCCCTCGGCCTCCGCCGCGGCCCGTGCCGCGGGATTGTCGTCCCAGCACAGCGCCCGCGCCCCGCCCTCGCGCAGCGCCCGCGCCGCCGAGAGCCCGGAGCGCCCAAGCCCCAGCACCGCCACCGTCTGACCATCGAACCCAATCACCGGAATCATTCGCTCTGCCCTCGCCTGCTGCCATTTGGCCAAGCGCTACCGCAAGCGCCGCGCCATGACCAGAGCACCGGGCGGCCCCAACGCGGCGCGGGACGGGGGCGCTGCCCCCTCTTGGCGCTGTGCGCCAATTCACCCCTGAGGTATTTTCGAACCAAAGAAGCCAGAAGCGCCGCGCCCCTGGCTTCTCTTCGTCGAAAATACTCCCGCCGGAGGCAGGCCGGCCGGCGCAACCGGCACGGCGCGCGGCAAAGGCGTCACGCCGACCAGAGCCGTGGAGACCGGGGCCGCGCCCCGGGCGACGAGACCTGTGCGCGGCCCGCGGCCGCGCGCCGCCAGATCAGCGCAGCTTGAGCGTGGCGAGCCCGATCAGCGCGAGGATGAGCGAGATGATCCAGAAGCGGATCACGATCTGCGGCTCGGCCCAGCCCTTCTTCTCGTAATGGTGATGGATCGGCGCCATCAGGAACACCCGCTTGCCGGTGCGCTTGAAGTAGAACACCTGGATGATCACCGACAACGCCTCGACCACGAAGAGGCCGCCGACGATGGCCAGCACGATCTCGTGCTTGGTGGCCACCGCGATCGCCCCCAGCGCGCCACCGAGCGCCAGCGAGCCGGTATCGCCCATGAACACCGCCGCGGGCGGCGCGTTGTACCACAGGAACCCGAGCCCGCCGCCGATCAGCCCGGCTGAGAAGATCAGGATCTCGCCGGTGCCGGGCACGTAGTGCACATCGAGATACTCGGTGAAGTCGGTACGCCCCACCGCGTAGGCGATGATGCCGAGCGTGCCGCCGGCGATCATCACCGGCATGATCGCGAGCCCGTCGAGCCCGTCAGTGAGGTTCACCGCGTTGGCGGCGCCGACGATGACGATCATCGAGAACGGCACGAAGAAGATCCCCAGATCCAGCAGCGCGTTCTTGAACACCGGGAAGGCCAGCTGGCCGGTCAGCTCGGCCGGGTGGTGCCACGCGGCCCACGCGGCCGCCAGCCCGGCGATCAGGAAGCCCAGCAGGAGCCGCACCCTGCCCGACACGCCCGCGGTGTTCTGCTTGGCCACCTTGGCGTAGTCGTCGGCAAAACCGATGGCGGCGTAGCCCATGGTCACGAACAGCACCATCCACACGAAGGGATTGTCGAGCCGCGCCCAGAGCAGCGTCGAGGTCAGCAGCGCCCCCACGATCAGCAGCCCGCCCATGGTCGGCGTGCCGGCCTTGACGAAATGCCCCTCGGGGCCGTCGTTGCGGATCGGCTGCCCCTTGCCCTGCCGCTTGCGCAGAACGTCGATCAGCGGGCGTCCGAAGATGAAGCCGAAGATCAGCGCCGTCAGGAAGGCGCCGCCGGCGCGGAAGGTGATATAGCGGAACAGGTTGAACAGGTCGCCGCCGTCGCTCAGTTCGGTGAGCCAGTAAAGCATGCTGTGGTCCTCGTTACCCGTTGCCGCCCGCGGGGGATACGCCCATGCGCCGGATCGCGTCAACCACGCGCCCGAGCCCGGTGGAGAGCGAGCCCTTCACCAGCACGACATCGCCCGAATCCATATCATGCCGCACCCGGGCCGCCATGCCGTCGGCGGTTTCGGTCCAGTGCCCGCGCTTGTGCTCCGGCAGCGCCTTCCACAGGTGCCGCATCAGCGGCCCCACGCAATGCACCAGATCGATCTCTTCCACCGCCGGCAGATCCGCCACGGCGCGGTGCAGCGCCGCCTCGGTGGCGCCGAGCTCCTTCATGTCGCCGAGATAGGCGATGCGGCGCCCGTGCGAGACACGCCCCACCCCGTCGCGCGTCCGCGCGCCGGCCAGCACCTCGAGCGCCGCGGCGAGCGAGGCGGGGTTGGCGTTGTAGGCGTCGTCGATCAGCTCGAGCGAGAGATGCGTCTCCACCGGATCGAGCAGAATGGTCTCGCGCTGCCCGCGCCCCGCGCCCGCGGACCATTGCCCCAGCGCGGTCACGGCCAGCGCCCGGTCAAGCCCCAGCGCGTGCGCCACCGCAAGCACGCCCATGCCGTTGATCGCGAAATGCCGCCCCGGCACGGACACCTTGAACAAGAGCGGCGAGCGCCATGCCCGGCCCTGCACCACCGTGGTGCTGTCGCCGATATCGACATGCGTCACCCTGTGATGATTGCCCTCGGCCTCGCCGAAGGTCACGACCTGCCCGGCCCGCGCCTCGCCGGCCGCCACCAGCAGGGGCGAGACCGCGAGATCGCCGTTCACCACCGCCGTGCCGCCGGGTTCCAGCCCCTCGAAGATCGCCGCCTTCTCGCGCGCGATGCCCTCGAGGCTCTCGAAGGCGGCCAGGTGCGCCGGCGCCACGATGGTGATCATCGCCACGTCGGGCCGCGCCATGCGCGACAGCGGGGCGATTTCGCCGGGGTGGTTCATGCCGATCTCGATGACCGCGAAATCCACGTCCTCGGGCATCCGCGCCAGTGTCAGTGGCACGCCCCAGTGATTGTTGTAGCTCTTCTCGGCAGCGTGAACCCGGCCCTGCGCGCCCAGCACCACGCGCAGCATCTCCTTGGTGGAGGTCTTGCCGACCGAGCCGGTGACCGCAACGACCCTGGCCCGCGTGCGCTCCCGCGCGGCGCGGCCAAACGCCTCGAGCCCGGCCTGCACGTCGTCGACGATCAGCAGCTTCGCCGGGTCCACGCCCTCGGGGATGCGGCTGACCAGCGCGGCGCTGGCGCCGCTCTCGAGCGCCTGCGCCACGAAATCATGCCCGTCCCGCGCCGCCTTGAGCGCAACGAAGAGATCGCCCTCGGAGATCGTGCGGGTGTCGATGGAGACGCCGTTGGCCTCCCAGTCGCCCGCGATCTGCCCGCCGGTGGCGGCAGCCGCGTCCTTGGCGGTCCAGAGTGTCACAGGCCCCTCCCGTCCAGCGCCGCCACGGCCACGCTGGCCTGTTCGACATCGTCGAAGGGATAGACCGTGTCGCCGACGATCTGTCCGGTCTCGTGACCCTTGCCGCAGACCAGAAGCGCGTCGCCGGGCTGCAGCAGATCGACGCCGCGCAGGATCGCCTCGGCGCGGTCGCCCACCTCGGTGGCCTCGGGCGCCCCCTCGAGCACCTGCGCCCGGATCGCCGCCGGATCCTCGGAGCGCGGGTTGTCGTCGGTGACGATGACGAGATCGGCATTCTCGGCGGCGGCGCGGCCCATCAGAGGGCGCTTGCCCGCATCGCGGTCGCCGCCGGCGCCGACGATGGCGATCAGCCGGCCCATGACATGCGGGCGCAGCGCCTTGATGGCGGTGGCCACCGCGTCGGGCGTGTGGGCGTAGTCGACATAGACCGCCGCGCCGCTGTCGCGGGTCGCGGCAAGCTGCATCCGGCCATGCACGGTCTCGAGCCGGGGCAGCGCGCGGAACACGTCCTCGGCCTCGGCGCCGCAGGCGATCACGAG
>Ga0114903_1000539_pt1 | contig 20693 bp, 17 predicted proteins | sample MalvirDeepMed_s2_FD_87289 | JGI IMG/M metagenome (GOLD analysis project Ga0114903, IMG submission 87289) | Marine viral communities from the Global Malaspina Expedition - Malaspina viral metaG DeepMed_s2 | ecosystem: Environmental > Aquatic > Marine > Oceanic | place: Mediterranean Sea... | reverse complement strand
CGTCGGGGGTTTCCTCGGACATCCAGCCATAGGCGGGGCGGGCCGATAGCAGGGCGTCGCGCAACGCCAGATCCACCGCCAGATCGGCGGCCGAGACGGGGCTGGCGTCGGTCTTGGTCCAGGTCTTGGGGTCGCGCTGCCAATGGGACAGCGCGATCTGTCCGGCTGCATGGGCCGCGTCGATCAAGAGGGCAAGGTCAGTCGCCGGCAAGGGTGATCCCGTCGATCAGAAGCGAAGGCACCCGGCGCGACAGGTGCGGACGGGCGTCGTTGGCGGGCACGATCCGGCGCAGCATGTCGGGCAGGTGGCCGGCGATGGTGATCTCGTTCACCGGATAGGCGATTTGGCCGTTCTCGACCCAGAAGCCCGAGGCTCCGCGGGAATAGTCGCCAGTGTTGGGATTGATCGTGGACCCGATGAAGGAGGTGATCAGAAGCCCGGTGCCCATCTGCGCCAGCAGGCCGGCGCGGTCCGTCTCGCCTGGCGTCAGTGTCACGTTCGTCAGGCTGGGCGATGGCGGAGCAGAGGGCGAGCGGGAGGCGTTCGCGGTCGAGGTGAGGCCCAGCTTGCGGGCGGTGGCCAGGTCCAGCGTCCAGGTGCGCAGCATGCCGCGATCCACGATGGTCCGGGGCGCGGTGGCCAGCCCCTCGGCATCGAAGGGGCGGGATCCGGCGATGCGCTTGCGGTGCGGATCCTCGGTCAGGGACAACGCCTCGGGCAGGACCTGCCGGTCCATGAGGTCGCGCGCCCATGACGAGCCGCGCGCGATGGAGGTGCCGTTGATCGCGATCAGCAGATGACCGATCAGGCTGGAGGAGATGCGTTCGTCGAACAGCACGGGATAGGTGCCGGTCTTGGCGCGGCGCGCGCCCTGCATGGCGGCGGCGCGTTCGCCGGCGAGGCGCCCGACCTCGGCCGGGTCGGGCAGGTCCGCGGCATGGGTGCGGGATTCGCCGTGATACTCACGCTCCATCTTCGTGCCCTGCCCCGAAATCGCGACGCAGGAGATCGACGCCCCGGTCCGCCGGTACCCTCCCGAGAACCCGTTGGTCGCGGCCAGATGGATGTCGCGGTCGCCCCAGGACGCTGTGGCCCCCTGCGCCTGGGTGACGCCGTCGATCTCCAGCGCGGCGGCCTCGGCTGTGCGGGCCATCTCTTCCAACCTTGCGGGATCGGGTTCGGGGCTGTCATCCGCCAACTCCAGCCCCTCGGCCGAGACGTCCTGCGCAAGTTCGGACGGATCGGCAAGGCCCGCACCCGGATCCTCGGGCGCTTCGCGAGCCATGGCGACGGCGCGTTCGGCCATCTCCGAGATCGTGCGCGGGGTCAGGTCGGACGCCGAGACGCAGGCTTGGCGTTGGCCGATCAAGACGCGCAACCCAATCTCGACCCCTTCGGAACGCTCCGCCTGTTCGAGCGTCCCGTTGCGCACGTCGATAGAGAGTGAGGCGTCGCGCACCGCGATGGCGTCGGCCGCATCCGCCCCCGCGGTCTTCGCGGCGCTGAGCAAGGCGGCTGAGAGGTCGGCGAGGCTGTCGGTCATCGATGGCGTTTCCCTGGCTGGTCCGGGGCTGGACCTAGCGCGCCCGGTGCAACGGTCCAAGCAGCGACGGCGACACGGGTGCGATGATCGCCGACCATGATATGGTCCGCCTTCCCGCCCCATATCGGCGACGCCCCCAAGGACACCCTGACGGCGTGATCTGGTTTCTGCCGGAAGACGTCGCGAGCCTGCGGAACGAGGCACGGAAGCAGAAACTGCGATTGGGGATTTTCGACCGTCGCTTTTCCCTAGCGAGTTTGGGCGCGTTCCGTATTATCTTGGAAACCGCCCCCATCGACCTGTCAGGGCCGAACACGCGCATGGAGGGCATCCGGGTTTTCGGCCACGCAACAGGTCCAGCGGCAGCTCCCCAAAACACATGCCGCCAGATCTAGGCGTCTTGCATAATGTCGAGCGTGATGATCGTTCCATGCTTCGACGAAGTCACAGTCAGATCGCCGTCCAGATACTGGACCATCGCGCCCACAATGCTGCCGCCGGCGCCGGATTTCCGTTTGCCGCCGCGCGTATTCAGAACGTCCGCCTCGTTCTCGTTCGCCTGCTTTTGGCGATCCTCGATGGACGGGGCGTTTTCCGGCCAGGTCGACCCTTCGGGCAATCCTACCCCGTCGTCCTCGACCGTCAAACGCAGCTTTCCGCGTGTCTGACGGTGGAACCTGACCTGGATGACCCCCGCGTCCCGCCCGGCAAAGGCGTGTTCGAAGGCGTTGGTCAGAAACTCGGTCAGTAGCATCCCGATGCGCGCCCCGGTCTCGATCGGCAGGTCGACCTCGTCGCAATCGACGTTCAGCCTGATCGACGAGCGACCGTCGAGCGCACCTATCGTATTTGCGACGCGGCTGAGATAGGCGCCCGCAGGAAGGCTCTCGGAATTGCCGGACACCGCGCCCGATGGGGAAAGTTCTTCGTAAAGAAGCGCGAGGCTCTGCACGCGATGGCTCAGCGCCTCGAAAGATTCCTGCGTGACTTCCCGCCTGGAATGAAGGCGGATCATGCTGACCACCATCGAGAGGTGGTTCTTCACGCGATGCTGCAACTCGGCCAGCATCTGTTCACTTTCGTCCCCGACCGAGGTTTTTTGTTCCTTTTCGGTGCCAGCTATTTCACCCTGAATTCCCAGGTAGGCTTGGACTTTACCGTCATCGTCGCGGATCGGCGCGATCACGACTCGATTGAGAAACCGCGTTCCGTCAGCCTTCTCGTTGATCAGATCGGCGGTGACATTCTTCTCTTCCGCAATCGCATCGCGGAGTTTGCGGCGCGCAACCTCATCCGTCTCGTCGCATTGCAGAAAACGGCAGTTCTTTCCCAGCACGGCATCGCGCTGGTACAGCGTGACCGCTTCGAAGGCCTCGTTCACGAATATCAGGGGATTGTCCGGAAGGTTCGGGTCGGACAGGACCATCGCCACGGGATTGTTCTCGATACTGGCCTTGAGTGATGATTTAGGCATAGGCTTTTCGTACATGGGATAAGCCACCATAGGCGGATGGCTTGCCGCTGTCGATTATCAAGATCACGAATTTGGGAGGTCCGATGCGCCTCGCCTACGGCAGTTGCATCACCACCCGGCCATTGACGCTGACCGCGCCCTGGGGGCCGATGTTGATCGTGCTTTCAAGGCTATCGTCGCCTTCGCCCGGGCGGGTGAACATGCCAAGACCCATGCGCGCGCCGATCAGCGCCCCGGTGGGAAGGGTTCCAAGCTCATCCAGGCGGTCCAGCACGCCCAATGCCCCTTCTAGAGTGAACGAGAAGGTGCCCACGGGCTTGCCGAGCGCGCCTTCGCCCGGCGTCTGGAACAGAAGGGAGCCCTGCCCCATCAGCACCGCGCCCAACGCCTCGAGCCGGAAAGCCTCGAGCGCCGCGCGTTCGGGCGCCATCTCGGCGGTGCCGGTGCGCAGGGTCTGGCCCGAAAGCTCGAGCGCCAGGTTGGCCGGGCTGCGCGACAGGGCGGCGGCGGGGTCGATCAGTTGCCACAGTTGTTCGCTGGCCGTCAGCCCGTCCATCGACATCGCGACCGAGAACGGGGCCGGCGCGTCGGTCGGGGCGGCAGGCCCGGTCAGGGCAAGCTCGACGCTTTCGATGGCCGCGCTGGCGTCGGGCAACGGAACGCTGGGACCGTCGGCCGCGATCGCGACATCCTGAAGGGATTGCTGCACGGCCAGAGTCCCGCCCGTGATCTCTACCGCGTCGCGTGTCGCGCCCGAGCGGATCGTCACGGTGGCGGCATTCTCTTGCGCCGGGGTGAAGACCTGAAGGCTTTCGGTCGATGTCAGCTCGATCACCGCGTCGGGGGGCACTTCGCCTGCGACCAGATCGGCCAGGGCCTGGATCGGACCGGCCAGCGTGAAGGCAGGTGAAGTGCGCTCGACCGTGACGGCGGGTCCGTCCTCGGTCGCGTCAGCCACCAGGCGAAGGCTGTCGGCCTCTAGATCCAGCGCGTCCGAGGCGAACAGCCCGGCAAGCCCGACCATGTCGATGGTAACCGGCTGATCGTCGATATCCGTCGCCACGGTCATCTGCGGCGCGGCCATGCGGTAGACCGGGTCGGCCGCGTCGCCTGTGGCCAGAAGCGAGGCGCCCGGCGCGGTGACCTCGGCGCTGACATCGTCGCTGACGAGGCGCCAGTCGTCGGGCAGACCCGCGCGGGTGCCCTCCCCCTCGGGGCTGAGGACAAGGCGGGCGATCTCGGCCGTGACATCCTCGATCGTCAGGCGGGCGTCGGTGACGGTCAGGGTCTCGCCATCCCGGCTGACGGTGCCGACGGCGGAAATCGCGCCCTCGTCATCCTGCCAGCTTTGCCACAGCGCCTCGGGCGTGACGGCCGCCAAGGCCGGGGCACCGGCAAGGCACAACACCAGCGGGGGAAGGTAGCGGAATGGAGACATGCTGTTGCCTTTCGGGGGCGCGTTTCTTTGCCGGACGATGGGTCGCCGGGTGGGTGCGGTCAAGGCGGCGGGTCATGGACAGCCGATCACATGCCGGTCAAAATGCGCGAAATCGCAAAGGGGGACGGGAGACATGGCAGATATGGACGGCAAGGTCGTTCTGATTACCGGGGCTAGCCGGGGGATCGGCGCGGCCGCGGCCGAAGCGTTCGCGGCGGCCGGGGCGAAGGTGTCGCTGATTGCGCGTTCGGACCGGGAGATTGCGCAGATCGCCGGAGATCTGGGGGCCGACCGGGCGCTGGCCGTGCCCTGCAACGTCACGCGTTACCGCGAAATCGAGGCCGCCATCGACGCGACCATCGACGCATTCGGCCGGCTGGACGTTCTGGTGAACAATGCCGGCGTGATCCAGCCCATCGCGATGCTGGCCGAGGCGGACCCCGAGGCATGGGGCCAAGCCATCGATATCAACCTCAAGGGCGTCTTCAACGGGATGCGCGCCGCGGCGCCGCGGATGATCGCGCAGGGCGGCGGGACGATCATCACGATCTCCTCCGGGGCGGCGCATCGTCCGCTGGAAGGATGGTCGGCCTATTGTTCCTCGAAGGCGGGGGCGAAGATGCTGACCGAGGCCGCCGATCACGAGATGCGCGGCAAGGGCCTTCGCGTCATGGGCCTGTCGCCCGGAACCGTCGCGACCGAGATGCAGCGTGAGATCAAGGGATCGGGCGTGAACCCGGTGGCGCAGCTGGACTGGGACGAACACATCCCGCCAGAATGGCCGGCAAAGGCGCTGGTCTGGATGGCGGGGGCAGCCGGCGACGATCTGTGCGGGACCGAGGTATCTTTGCGCGACGAGGGCGTCCGCCGCGCGGTCGGATTGATCGACTGAGGCGCCCCGTATGACCGGGAGGGGTGAGCGGACCGAGGGTGTCCTGCGCGTCGTGCTGGATCGGCCCGACAAGGCGAATGCGTTGACCGCCGAGATGCTGGAAGCCGTTCGGGATGCCGTGCGCGGCGCGTCAGGGGACGTGCTGATCCTGACCGGCGCGGGCAAGGTGTTCTCGGCCGGCGCGGATCTGGAGGCCGCGCGCGCGGGGCTGGCCGTCTCGCCCCTGTGGGAGGACGTGTCGGGCGCCATTGCCAAGTTTCCGGGCCTTACGCTTGCGGCGCTGAACGGGTCATGCGCGGGCGGGGCCATGGGGATGATGCTGGCCTGCGACTGCCGGATCACCGTGCCAGAGGCGTCCTTCTTCTATCCGGTGATGAAGATGGGCTACTTGCCGCAACCTTCGGACCCCGGCCGCCTTGCAGCGTTGGTCGGGCCCGCGCGCGCCAAGATGATCCTGGTAGGGGCTGCGAAGATCGGAGCGGCCGAGGCGCTGGCCATGGGGCTGGTCGATCGGATCGCCGAGGATCTGACGACGGAGATCGAGGGGCTGGCGGCCGTTGCACGGGCGGCACCGGAAGGGCACACCGCCGCGGTCAAGGCGATGATTCCGGTGTGATCCGCCCTGGCCTGTCTAGAGCCGCCGGTGTTGGCAAACTCACCGGGACGGTTTCACGGGCACATGAAAAAGGGGCGGGATCACGAAGAGCCCGCCCCTTCGTGCGTAGGGTCAGTTCAGTCGGTCTCGGTCGTGTCGCCGACGCTGGACTCGATCAAATGCTCGTTCAGTTCGAGGTTCGGACCGTCGTATTTCAGCTCGGTCGGGATGTAGAGCGTTTCCATCCCCACAAGCATGACGACGGCCAGCGCCGCCGCTGCGGCGGCGCCGGTCAGGAAGGATATCATTCTGCCGGTCCTTTCTTGCTGTCGATCTCGTTCAGCCACAGGTCATGATGCTCGGCCGCCCAATTACGATCCACGTCGCCGTTCCACATGGCCCAGAACGCGCCCTGCATCCCGATAGAGCCGATGTAAATGTGCCCCAGGATTACCGCGATCATCAGCACGGCGATGATCGCATGGATCAGCATCGTCCAGGCCATGCCGTCGATCCCGGTCCAGAAGAACGGGAACATCAGGCCGATCCCGGTCAACACCAGAAGACCGCCGCCAAGGATCACGGACCAGAAAATCAGCTTCTGCCCGGCGTTGAACTTGCGCGCCGACGGATGCAGCTCGTCCGAGAACATTCCGCCGCCCTGCTTCAGCCAAGTGACATCGAGCTTCGAGGGGAGGTTATGCTTCACCCACATCACGAACATCAGAAGGATGCCCAGTGCAAAGGGCGGGAAGAACATCATGTGCCCCCATGTGGCCAGCCATCCGGCCTGCCCAAGGAAGTCATCCCCGAAGGGCAAGATCAAACTGTCGCCATAGGCGATCACAATGCCGGTCAGCGCCAGCGCAAGGAAGGACACGCTGGTCATCCAGTGGGTCATCCGCTCGAACCATCCGAAGCGCTTGACCTTGCTGCCTGACTTGCCCGCAACGATCGGCACCCGGCCGCGCAGGGCGAGGACGGCGGCCAAAAGGAAGGCGAAGCCCAGGATCGCGAGCGCGCCCAGATGCGTCGCAATGTCGGCCATGCCAAGACGCCAGTCCCGGGCAAACGGACGCTCGAACACCTCCGCGCCGACATAGGGCAGCGACGATACGCCTTCGACCCGATCGGTGCCGCGGACCATCGCGGTTTCCCCATCGGGCGGCGACGCCCATGACCGGGTGAGGAAGGGCGAGGGGTCCTCGATCTCCTCGGTCAGGAACTGCGTTTCCGAGCCGACCTGGAAGGTGCGGTCATTCTCGGGCGAGGGGCCATAGATCTGCCGCTCGGCCTGCAAGGTCGCCCGTTCGCGCAGGATCTCGTCGGTCTGGACGCCCGACAGCCCGGTCTGCACGTCCGAAATCGGCGGTGTGCCCCAGCGGACCTCGGGGATGGTCTGGTTGTCGTTGTCGAACAGCTCGAAGAACTGGATCGCCAGCAAGACCAACAGGATCAGGGCCGCGATGGCGCCAAAGATACGATAGCCCGGGAAGCTGGGCGGGTTCTTGTGGTGCGAGCTGCCGGTGCCCCCGACGGGGTCGTTCGCGTTCATCATGGTCATCGCTTACGCCTCCTCGGGGTAGTAGGCCGTCTTCCAGCCCCAGGCGCCCGAGCCGAAGCCGCGCGACAGGACACGTTCGCGGTAGATTTCGCCGATCACCTCGCCATCGCCGGCCAGCAGCGCGCGCGTCGAGCAGACCTCGGCGCAGATGGGCAGCTTGCCCTCGGCGATGCGGTTGCGGCCGTATTTCTTGAACTCGGCCTCCGAGCCATTCTCCTCGGGACCGCCAGCGCAATAGGTACACTTGTCCATGATCCCGCGCGAGCCGAACAGCGTGGCGCGCGGAAACTGGGGCGCGCCGAACGGGCAGGCATAGAAGCAATAGCCGCAGCCGATGCAGTTGTCCTTGTCGTGCAGGACCACCCCGATATCGGTCTGGTAAAGGGTCGAGGTCGGGCAGACCGCAACGCAGGGTGCGTCGGTGCAGTGCATGCACGAAATCGCGATGGATTTCTCGCCCGGCTGGCCGTCATTGATCGTGACGACCCGGCGGCGAACCATGCCCCAAGGGACCTCGTGCTCGTTCTTGCACGAGGTGGAACAGGCGTTGCACTCGATACAGCGGTCGGTGTCGCAAAGAAATTTTACGCGTGCCATTCGTTACTCCTTACGCCTGCGTGATGCGGCAGAGGGTGGCCTTGGTTTCCTGCATCTGGGTGATGACGTCATACCCATAGGTCCAGGCGGTGTTGGCGGCTTCGCCCGCGACGACGGGGGCCGTGCCGGTGGGATAGCGATCGGTCAGATCCTCGCCCATGTAGAAGCCGGCGAAGTGGAACGGCATGAACACCGTCCCCGGGCCGACGCGCGGCGTGACCATGGCGGCCACACGGACGCGACCTTCGGGCGTCTCGACCCAGATCATGTCTCCGTCGGTGATCCCGGCGGTGCCGGCATCCTGGGGATTCAGCTCGGCGAACATCTCCTGCTGGAACTCGGCCAGCCACTTGTTCGACCGGGTCTCGTCCCCGCCGCCCTCGTATTCCACCAAGCGGCCCGAGGTCAGGATCATCGGGAATTCCTGGCTGTAGTCGTTCTCCTGGATCGACATGTACTTGACCGGCAGACGCCACAGGCGACGGTCGTCGTAGGTCGCGTATTCCGGAAGCAGGTCGCGCCGAGGCGTATACAAGGGCTCGCGGTGGATCGGCACGGGGTCGGGGAAGTTCCAGACGTAGCTTCGCGCCTTGCCGTTGCCGTAGGGCGCGAGGCCGTGGGCGATGGCAACCCGCTGAAGACCGCCCGAGAGGTCGGTCTTCCAGTTCACCCGGCGAATCCGCTCGAGCACGGGAAGTGATTGCCCTTCTGCCGGCTCGCCCTGGCTGGACAGATAGGCGCGGATCGCCGTGCGGGCGTCTTCGGGATAATCCTCGAGCATGGTCGAGAGGTTCTGGTCCACGTCGCGGGCGCGGCCGCCCTGCCCGCCCTGCCACGACCCATCGATATCGCCCGATTCCGCATCGGCGCGGGACCGTAGCTCAGACAGCGTCAGCGCGGAAATGCGCGACTGGGCTTCCTCTTCGGAGATATCGAAGAGGTCGTAGGTAAAGGCGTCGGCCCCCACCAGCGCGATGATCAGACGCTCTTTCGCGGTCAGCTCGCTTTCCCAGCCCAAGGCCTGGATCATGCCAAGCGTGATCTCGGGATAGCCGTCCTCGATCTCGGACCCTGCGGAATAGCTGTCTTCGGCCAGAAGGTTGTTGCCCTCCCATTCGACACCCCAGCGGGCGCGGAATGGCAGACCGCCTTCGGCCACCGACTTTGAGGTATCATACAGGATCGGCGTGCCGGGGTGGTTCTGTTCGGGCGTGCCCCATGCCGGCCAGGGCAGGCAGAAGTATTCACCTTCGACTTCGGTCCCTTCCTTACCCAGAAGGGTGGTCGAATCGAAGTTCTCCTGCTGGCGCATGTGGCGCTTCAGACGCTCGGGGCTCTGACCGGTATAACCGATGGTCCAGGTGCCCTTGTTGATCTCGCGCAGTACGGATTCAGCCTGCGGGTTCTTGTCGACGACTTCGATATGCTTGAACATCTCGTCGGCGAAGCCCAGTGCCTCGGCCAGGCGATAGGTGATCTCGTAATCCGTCTTGGATTCGAACAGCGGGTCGAACACCTTGTCGCGCCACTGGACCGAACGGTTGGAGTTCGTCACCGAGCCGTCCGCTTCGGCCGTGGTGGCCGCGGGCAGCAGGTACACGTTGTCCTGTTTGTTGGTCATGATCGCGACCTGCGTCGGGTGCGGGTCGATCACGCACAGCAGATCAACGGCGTCCAGCGCCTTCATCTGGTCGGGACCGCGCGCGATGGAATTCGCGGCGTGGCCCCAGAACATCATCGCTTTGACCGGGTTCGGCTGATCCAGGCTTTCGGGATTCTCGTTGATCGCGTCCATGTAGCGCGACAGAGGCATCCCGGCCGTTTCCATCAGGTCCTTCGAGGCGAACTTGTCCTGAAGGTACTGATAGTCGGTGTCCCAGACGCGGGCCCAGTGGCGCCAGGCGCCTTCGGCCAGGCCGTAATAGGCCGGCAGGCTGTCCACCGCGACGCCAAGGTCGGTCGCGCCCTGCACGTTGTCATGGCCGCGGAAGATGTTCGCGCCACCGCCGGTCTTGCCGATATTGCCCAGCACAAGCTGCAGGATCGACGCGGCGCGGGTGTTGGACGAACCGATGGTGTGCTGGGTCAGACCCATGCACCAGATCAGCGTGCCGGGACGGTTCTCGGCCAGGGTGCGGGCGATGCTGCGGACCTGATCGGCCGGGATGCCCGACACATGCTCGACCTCCTCGGGGGTCCACTTCTCGGCCTCCTCGCGGACGGCTTCGATGTTCCAGACGCGCTGGTCGAGGTATTCCTGATCCTGCCACCCGTTCTCGAAAATTTCGCGGACAAGGCCCCACAGAAGGGCGATGTCGGTGCCGGGGCGGATGCGGACATACTCGTCGGCGTGGGCCGCGGTGCGCGTGAAGCGGGGATCGACAACGATCATCTTGGCGCCGTTCTCGCGGCCGCGCAGCACGTGCAGCATCGAGACGGGGTGCGCCTCGGCGGGGTTGCCGCCGATCAGAAAGATCGACTTGGAATTGCGGATGTCGTTGAACGTGTTCGTCATCGCGCCGTAGCCGAACGTGTTGGCCACGCCCGCAACGGTGGTCGAGTGACAGATCCGCGCCTGATGGTCGACGTTGTTCGTACCCCAGTATGCGGCGAATTTGCGGAACAGGTATGCCTGCTCGTTCGAGAACTTGGCCGAGCCCAGCCAATAGGCGCTATCGGGGCCGTACTGATCGCGGATGTCGACCAGCTTCTGGCTGATCTCGGTGATGGCCTGGTCCCAGGTGATCCGGGTCCATTCGCCGCCGACGCGCTTCATCGGGTATTTCAGGCGACGCTCGCCGATGGCGATCTCGCGCATCGCGGCACCCTTGGCGCAGTGGGTGCCCTGGTTGATCGGCGATTCGAAGGCGGGCTCCTGCCCGACCCAGACGCCGTTATCGACCTCGGCCCACATCGAACACCCGACCGAGCAAAACTGGCAGATGGTCTTCTTGAATTCGGGCAGGGTCTCGGCTTCTTCGGCGGTCTGCGCGGTGGCAGTGCGGCGCGCGCCGCCCAGGGCCGCAAGGCCAAGACCCGCAACGCCCGACGCTTGAAGGAACCCGCGGCGCGACAAGGCGCTGTCGGGGACCTGCTGGGCGGGGTGTTCTCCGCGCGACCGGGGCGTGGTGCGGGTGGATTTACGCTTCAGCATGGGAAAACCTCGATCAGCTACGGGCCAGCGCGTAGTATGCGCGGGTATGGGGTGTATCCTTCAGAACCACCTTGCGGGGGTCACTGTTATCCGCCGCAACCGGCTCAGCCGCGTCGGCGGATTGGCCCATGGCCGTTGCAGCCCCCGCAAGCGCGGTTCCCAGAAGCACATTTCTTCGGGATAACTTCTTGTCTTCGGCCATGACAAACTCCTCCAACTCTCGGAACGACCCGGGCATTCTGGCCTCATTATGAGGCATACGTGTAGGGTGGAAAGGGAAAAACTCCGTGACTTGATCACGAATTATCCCGTGTAAATCAGTCGGATAACTCGGGAAGGACGTCGATCTTGGCCGGTTGACGCGCCGCATACCAGGCCGAGACGGCCTCGATCTGGGCATCCGTCAGTCGCGTCGCAGCCTGATGCATAAGGCGCGCTACGCGTGTTCCGCCCCGCACGCCTTCGCGCCAGAGGCGAAGCTGATCCTCGAGATAGGGACGGTATTGCCCGCTGAGCGACGGATAAGCCGGGTCGATCGGTTCGGACCATGGTCCGTGACAGGCCGCACATGCAGGCACGTCGGATCCCGGCACGCCCTCCATCGCGATCCGCTCGCCTGCGATGGTCAGGGAGGTCGTCGGCCCGGCCTCGCCCGTGGCTGGCAGGGCAGCGAACTGTTTTGCAAAAGCCGGAAGTTGCGCGACGGGCACCTCGGAGGCGGCGTGTTCCATATAGCCGCTGTCACGCGCGCCGGACCGGTAGGCCAGAAGCGCGCGGGTCATATACTCCTCGGACAGGATATCGAGGCGCGGGATGCGTTGATTGCCCGAGACGCCGTTCGCGTTGTGGCAGCTTGCGCAGTAGTAGAAGCTGCGCGGATCGCCTTTTTCGACGGCTGTCAGTGCGTCGTAGCGCTGTTCCGTCATGCCGTTCTGGACGGCTTCGAGGAAGGCCACGGTGGGCCAGACCTCATCAGGGCGATCGGCGGGCCAGTGGGGCATGCCGGACATCTTCACGCCCTCGTATAGGATCCAGTGCAGATGCCGTGGTTGCCAGCCCTCGACCGCGGCGGTGATGTGCGGCGGCTCGGGGACCATCGCCTCCATGGTGGCGGTCTTGTCGTGGCCGGGCGCAGAATGGCAGACCCGGCAGGCCGCGTCGAAATGCTTGGCGCCGAGGGCGACCATGGGTTCGGTGAACTCGGGCACCTCGTCCTCGGACACGGCGCGCAGCTTCACCGATTGGTTGTAGGTGGTGTGCAGGATCAGCGGCACGCCGGGGAAGTGCCCGGCGCGGGCCGAGACGTTGTACAGACCAAGCCCCACGACCGAGAGCCCCCCGATAGCGCAGAGCACCGCTAGGGCGGCCAGCGTATAGAAGACGGAGCGGAGATCGAGGCGCTTCATCGCGGATCTGCCTTTGCCGTGCGGGCCGGGCGATTGGGTATTTCGGCAAGGGTGAAGATCATGGGCGTGCCTCGTCAGGTCCGAGGGTGCGGGCGGTGAGCCAGAGCCCGGCGATCAGGTAGGCGGGCGTGCCGATGGCCAGCATGATCATGCCGCCGATCTGCTGCTGTTCGGGGCCGCAATAGGCGTAGAGCGCCGACGGCGACAGGATCAGGAGCGCGCCCAGAAGCGTCATGTGCATCGACGTCAGAAGCATACCGCCCGCGCCGGCCAAAGGCTCGGCAGCGCGCAGGGCGCTGGCCCATGTGATGAGGCCCGCGGCGAGGAAGCTGGCCTGTTCGAGGGTGAAGACCGCGGGGCGGAAATAGGCGGCCTCGTGCAGGGCGGGCACGTGCCAGCCCCAGACGACGGCGAATTCGATGACGGCCGCGATGAGGATGGGGGGCGCGGGGATCCGGGGCAGGCCCATGACGAGAAGCGGGGGGATCAGGGCGACCAGCGCCATGTGGCGCAGCATATGGCCCGGAAACGGCCCTGCGATCCGGTCGAGCGGGGCCCCCCAGACGAGCGCCAGCGCCAGCGCGGCAACGATGAGGGGCGCGGGTCTCATTGGCAGGTTGCCGCGAAGATCGCGGGCATGGTGTCGAAGATGATCGCCACGAAGCTGAGGCAGGCCAGCATGAAGCCCGCGTGGCCAAGGAACTCTCGCCGGTGTTCGTCGGTCGACTGGTCGTGGATGTAGTCGTTGTCGTCGAAATAGTCCCATTGGCGCCACATCTGCCAGCCGAGGATGCCAACGAGGATCAGGCAGACAGCAGTATAGCCGAAGATGACCGCCTGCAGCGCGCCGATGCTGCCCCAGTCCCGCGCGCACCAGAGGGCCGCGGTGCAGTAGACCAGCAAGAAATGGATCGCCCAGACCGTGGGGGCGGCGATCATCCGGAAGATGTTGCGGTGCGCGGGGAGGTCGGTCTTCATGTGCCCTGCCATCACATCATCCTCGGGACGAGGCCCACCACCGCCGTCGAGACGAGGGCCGTGATGAGGAGGAAGTGCCAGAACAGCACGGTGTTCCAGATCGGCGCATCGTATTCCGGCATCACCTTGCCGAAGATCGTACCCGCCAGGCAGTAGCCCTGCATGATGATGCCGACGATCGTGTGGACCGCCGTCCAGACTGCGATGGCCCAGAGGATCGCCGGATAGACGTGGCTGGTCGGGTCGAGCGCCGCGACCGACAGCATGATCGCCGCAGCCCCCGCGATGGCCAGCACGATGCCGGCGGACAGAAGGACCTGCGCCATGACGACGGCACCAGAGCGGTTGATCGGTCGGGCAACCCTGGTCGCGCCCCATGCGGCCGCGTAGCACAGCGCCGAGAGGGCGACCCAGGCGCCGTTCGCGTGATCGGCCAGGGGCGGCGGGAAGTTCGGATGCACCGTCCAATAGAAGAAATATCCGAAGATCAGCGAGGCGAAGGCAGTCATGTCGCCCAGCATGGTGATGAACACGCCCCACCAGCCCGGCGCCGAGGGGCCGGACACGTAGGTCGGCAGGCGCAGGCCGAGGTTCACGTCCTTCATCGGGTTTTCGGGGATCCGCGCCGTCGAGGTCCAGAGCCAGTAGATCACGCAGGCCACCGCCAGCACAGCCGAGATCACGGCGGGTGGATACCAGTGGAAGGTCGGGAAGATGAACGCGCCGCCGGTGAAGAATGCCGCCCACATCGTGCACCAGGCCGGTCCTGTTACACGGGTCACGTGCTGAGGCCGGGCGTCGATGGCCGAGGTGATGATGGTCTCGCGCAGGCCTTCCTGCGCGTCAGGCAGGTAGTATCCGCCCTGGTCCATCCGTTCGACGATGCCAGGCTGGTCCCAAAGGGGGTTGCGCGAAGTGACGTAGGGAATGGACCGGACACCCCAGTAGTGGTCCGGGATACGGTGGCTCCACATCAGCGAGCCTTCGTTCCAGGGGTTCCGATCCTCCATCAGCTTGCCCTTGGGGCGCACCAGATCCCACGCGAAGACGGCGATGCCTGCGGCGATGACGAAGGCCCCCACGGTCGAGATCATGTTGAGCGTGTCCCATCCCACGTCGCCGGGATAGGTATAGACGCGCCGGGGCATGCCCTTGAGGCCGGTCAGGTGCATCGGCAGGAAGCAGATGTTGAAGCCCACGAAGGTCAGCCAGAAGCTGATGCGCCCCAGTCGTTCGGACATCATCTGCTTGCGGATGAACGGATAGAAGAAATAGACGCCACCGATCAAGGGGAAGACCATGCCGCCGAACAGCGTGTAGTGCAGGTGCGCCACCACGAAATAGCTGTCATGCGCCTGCCAGTCGAAGGGGGCCAGCGCCACCATCACGCCCGTCAGGCCGCCCGCGGTGAAGATCGCCAGCGCACCCGCGATCCACAGCATCGGCAGGATCATCTTGACCCGGCCCGCCAGAAGCGTCGCCACAAAGGCGAACAGCTGGACGCCGGTGGGGATCACCACCGCCTCGGATGCTGCCGAGAAGAAGCCGAGGCTGATCGACGGCAGGCCGGTGGTGAACATGTGATGGACCCACAGCCCGAAGGACAGGAAGCCCGTGCCGACGGCCGACAGGACGATCCAGTTGTAGCCGACCATCGGCCGCTGCGCGGCGGCGGGAACGACCATGGCCGCAACGGCGATCGATGGCAGGAAGATGATATAGACCTCGGGGTGCCCGAAGATCCAGAACAAGTGTTGCCACAGAAGCGGGTCGCCGCCCCGCTCGGGGTCGAAGAAGGGCCAGTCGAAGCTGCGTTGCAGCTCGAACAGGAAGTCGCCCGCGATCAGCGGCGGGAAGGCGAACAGGATCATCGCGCCGACGACCAGCACGTACCACGCGTAAAGCGGCATCAGGTTGATGCGCATCCCCGGCGGGCGGCACTTGATGGTGCCCACGATCAGCTCGACCGCGGCGGCAATGGACGCGACCTCGATGAAGGACAGGCCCAGAAGCCAGATGTCGGGGCCGACGCCCTGGTCGATGGTGGTCAAGGGTGGATACATGAACCAGCCGCCGGCGGGACCGGCGTCGAACAGCAGGCTGCCCATGACGAAGATGCCGCCGATCAGGAACGACCAGTAGCCATAGGCCGACAGCCGCGGGAACGGCATGTCGCGCGCGCCGAGGAAGGCGGGAAGCAGCAGGATCGAGATCGCCTCGAACATCGGGACGGCGAAGAGGAACATCATCGCCGAGCCGTGCATCGTGAAGAACTGGTTGAATCGGTCCGCCGAGATCAGGTCGTTGTCGGGGATCGCCAGTTGCAGGCGCATGACCAGCGCAAGGCAGCCCGCGATCAGCATGAAGGCGAAAGCCGTCAGCGAATACCACAGGCCGACTTCCGAGTTGTTGACCGCCGACCAGTAGCGCCAGCCCGGGGGATCGTTCCAGACCGCCAGAAGACGTTCCTTCTGCGCGTCGGCCAGTTCGGGGTCGATGGGAGCGGTCAGCATTTCCTCGGTCGGGGGATAGATGCCTTCGGCGACGTGGACCTCGTGCTTCTCGAGGTCGGCGCGGCGATATCCTTCGCCGATGCGGGAGGGGGTCGCGTCGGTCACTTCAGACCCTCCAAGTATACGGCCATGGCCACGATCTCGTCCGGGTCGAGATGATCGTAGGCGGGCATCTTGGCGCCGGCCTTGATGGCCTTGGGATCGGTGATCCACGCGGCAAGGTCGGGCACGGTGACGTCCAGCGCGCCGGCCGCTAGGTTCAGCCGGCTGCCGACATGGGTAAGGTCAGGGCCCACATTGCCCCGCGCGGGGGTCCCGCGGATCGTGTGACAGCCGCCGCAACCATGGGCCATGAACGCAGTGCGGCCAGCCTGCCCGACTTCGGTATCGGGCGGAACGGCGGGGGCGGCAAGATCTTGGAGGAATGCGTCGAACTCCTCGGGCATCAGGGTCAGCGCGGTAAACGCCATCCACGCGTGGCTTTCGCCGCAATATTCGGCGCATTGACCGCGGAACTCTCCCGGTTCGGTCGGCTCCAGCGACATGCGGTTCACCCGGCCGGGGATCATGTCGGTCTTGCCCGCCAGCGACGGCAGCCAGAAGGAATGGATCACCTGATCGGCCTTCAACGTCAGCTCGGACCTTTGCCCGACCGGGAAGACAACCTCGTTGGCGGAATGGATCGGCTCGGTCGCGCCTTCGGGCCAGTAGGCGACGCGGAACCACCATTGCTCGCCCGTGATCTCGACCCGCAGCCCCTCGCCCGGGGCGCGCTGGTCGGGGATGACCGACAAGCCGTAGGACAGTAGGCCTGCCAAAACCACGGTGGGGAACACGATGCCGCCGCCGAAAATGAGCCACCGGCCCGTCTTGGGAGAGATCGGGCGCGGTTTGGCCCGCCAAGCATAGAACATGAGGCCGTTCATCAAGACCCACAGGACAACCGCACCCGCGACAAGCCAGAAGAACAGGTCGGCCAGAGTTTCCGCATCCCGGCCAGCCGGATCCAACGCGGATTGCGGGCCGACGCAGGCAGTCAGAAAACCGAAGGCGGCCAGCGCGGGCGCGGCCTTCAAGTGATCGGTTCCGGGACGAAGGGGCAGCGCATGGGCAAGCTTTCGGTCGAACGGCTGTGGCAAGTCTTGCGCAGATAGCATTGCCGTTCAACGGGTCCAGTGACGTTGGCCCCCACGAAAAAGGCCGGACCCCGCAGGGCCCGGCCATGTCGCTTTCGTCGAAGCGGCCGTATCAGGCCGCCAGATTGCCGCGGCCCGCGAGGTTCGAGACGAACCGCTGCGCGTCGCCAAGCGCCTTGGCGATCTCGCCACGCTCGGGGTCCATGCCTGCGGTCAGGGTCAGCCAGCCGTCGAAATCGGAGGCGCCCAGAAGGTTCAGGATCGTCTTGAAGTCCACCGATCCGTCGCGGTCGCCCGGCAGGGTGAAGATGCCCATCTTCACGGCCTCGGCCCAGGACGTGTCGCTCATCCGGGATTTCGTCAACGGACGCACGCGGACATCGCCTAGGTGCACGTGACGCACGCGCGGCAGATGGCGCGTCAGGACCTGCGTGGGCTCACCGCCACCGACATAGACCTGGGCGCTGTCGAACGCGAGGAACAGGTTGGGACCCGTTTCCATCATCAAGCGGTCGATCTCGTCGGGGGTGTGGACGACCGTACCGGCATAGGGCTGATACACGGGCGTGATCCCACGCTCGGTCAGCCACGTCGCGATCTGCTCGAGCTTCAGGCCGAAGCTGTCCCAATCGGTCGCCGACAGGGTGGGCTTTTGCGACATTGGCTTGTCGGTGCCGACGATGGCGTTGGACATCTCGCGCAGGATCAAGGTTTTGCAGCCGACGGCGTCCATGCGTTCCAGCACCGGGTCGAGGGCCTTCTGCTCTTCCTCGACAGAGAGGGACAGAAGGCTGAGGCCGTGATGCGCCGCGACCAGGGTCATGTTCTGCGCATCCAGTGCGGATTTCAGAGCGCCCGCATCATCGGGAAGCCCGCGGCCGTCTTCGATGCCCGTGATCTCGAGTTCTGCCGTGCGGGACAGCATGTCCTCGACCGACAGGCCCGCCGCGAGGGCGGTGTCGTCTTCGTTGAACCACAGGGCGGGGGTGGTGGCGATGCGTAGCATGTAAGCTCCTTTCGTTGGTGGACGCGCGACGGGGCGGATCCCCGTGGCGGGCGGTTGGGCGGGGTCAGCGATCCAGAGGGACCGGCCGACGATCGTCAGAAAAGCGCGTGCGTCGCCTGAAATCGGCTTGCAAACAATCGGGCGCGCTAGATGGCGGAGGGCGCTGCTGCGTCCCGTTTGTCCGCCTGGTGGCACGGCCCGCGCCGTGCCGGTCGCCCGTTTGACGAGCCGCAGTATTTTGGCGGATCAGTCGATCAGGGTCAACCGCCCCCGACAGCCTTCGCATATCAAGGGACGCCTTCCCAACGCGGCACCGCGTCATTCGTTCCGCGGCGCAGCGTAATCTTACCGTTGCCGCACATCCCATTCGGGGTGAACCCACGGCTGCGCGTTTTCCGGCGGCAGGTGACGGCCCAAAATATGATCCGCAGCCTTTTCCCCCGTCATGATCGAGGGGGCGTTGAGGTTTCCGTTGGTGATCCGCGGGAAAATCGAACTGTCCGCCACGCGAAGCCCGTCGACACCGATGACGCGGCATTCGGGATCGACGACGGCCCCGGGATCGTCCGGGGCCCCGATCCGGCAGGTGCCGCACGGGTGATAGGCCGATTCGACCTCTTCGCGAATGAAGGCGTCCAGATCGGCGTCGCTTTGAACGTCCTCGCCCGGGCTGATCTCCTTCCCGCGGAAGGGGGCGAAGGCGTCCTGCCCGAAGATCTCGCGCGTCAGGCGGATGCAGGTCCGGAAATCCTCCCAATCCTCGGGGTGACTCATGTAGTTGAAGCGGATCTTCGGTTGGTCCTCGGGACGCGCGCCGCCCAGCGTGACCTCCCCCCGCGATTTCGATCGCATGGGACCGACATGAGCCTGAAAGCCATGCCCTTCGGCCGCGACCGATCCGTCATAGCGCACCGCGATGGGCAGGAAGTGATACTGGATGTCGGGATACTGGACCCCGGCCTTCGAGCGGATGAAACCAGCACTTTCGAACTGGTTCGACGCGCCCGGACCCGTTCCGGTCAGAAGCCAGCGCGCGCCCACATAGGCCTTGCCCATCAGTGACCAGTAACGGAACAGGCTGACCGGCTGGGTCGCGGCCTGCTGGATGTAAAGCTCCAGGTGGTCCTGCAGGTTCTGCCCCACGCCCGGGCGGTCGGCGGCCACGTCGATGCCATGCTCGGCCAGGTGGGCGGCCGGCCCGATCCCCGACAGCATGAGGATCTTGGGCGAATTGATGGCCGAGGCCGCGACGATCACCTCGGCCCGGGCGTTGATCGTGCGAGTCCGGCCCTTGTGGGTGACTTCCACGCCCGTCGCGCGCCCCTCTTCGATCACGACGCGGTGGGCCAGCGCGCGGATCAGCGTGCAGTTCGGCCGCTTCAGCGCGGGGCGCAGGTAAGCCGAGGCCGCGGACCAGCGGCGCCCGTTGTGGATCGTCGCGTCATAGGGGCCGAAGCCTTCCTGCTTTTCGCCGTTGTAATCGTCGGTCAGCTGATAGCCCGCCTGCGCGCCGGCCTCGACGAAGGCGCGGACCAAGGGGTTGTCGCGCTTGCCCCGGCTGACATGGAGCGGGCCATCCGCACCGCGCCAGGACGGATCGCCCCCATGGGGGCCGCCATGCCAGTTCTCCAGCCGTTTGTAGTAGGGCAGCACGTCGGCATAGCCCCAGCCAGCCGCGCCCTGATCGCGCCAGTGGTCGAAATCCAACGCGTGCCCGCGAACATAGATCATCCCGTTGATCGAGGACGAGCCGCCGATCACCTTGCCGCGCGGCACGATCATGCGGCGGTTGTTCAGATGCGGCTCGGGCTCGGATTTCAGGCCCCAGTCATAGCGGCGCATGTTCATCGGATAGCTGAGCGCGCCGGGCATGTTGATGAACGGTCCTGCGTCCGAGCCGCCGTGTTCGATCACGATGACCGACTTGCCCGCCTCGGACAGGCGGTAGGCCATCGCGCAGCCTGCGCTGCCCGCGCCGATGATGACGTAATCCGCCTGCATCGTCTCGGGCATCAGAACGGCGCCTCGGTCGGGTTCAGGCCGACATAGACGGATTTCAGCTGGCTATAGTGCTCGATCGCGGCCTTCGAGTTCTCGCGTCCCATACCGGACATCTTCATGCCGCCGAACGGCGCCTCGACGGGCGTAAGGTTGAAGGCGTTGATATAGCATGTCCCGGCCTGGAACCCGGCGGCCATGCGATGGGCGCGGGTCAGGTCCTGCGTGAAGACCCCGGCGGCGAGGCCGAATTGCGTGGCGTTGGCGCGGGCCAGCACCTCGTCCTCGGTCTCGAAATCGAGGACGGACATGACGGGGCCGAAGATCTCCTCGCGGGCGATGGTCATGTCGTCGGCGACATCCGCGAAGACGGCGGGGGCGATCCAGAAGCCTTCCTG
>Ga0114903_1000536_pt1 | contig 20806 bp, 17 predicted proteins | sample MalvirDeepMed_s2_FD_87289 | JGI IMG/M metagenome (GOLD analysis project Ga0114903, IMG submission 87289) | Marine viral communities from the Global Malaspina Expedition - Malaspina viral metaG DeepMed_s2 | ecosystem: Environmental > Aquatic > Marine > Oceanic | place: Mediterranean Sea... | reverse complement strand
GTCTATGTGATCCTCGACCAGACGCTGCCGCACGGGATCCACCCGGTGCCGTCGGGCGCCGGACTGCCGGCGCTGCCGGACCAGAAGATCAACCTGTACCGCTCGAAATCCCTGCAGGCCGAGGTGGCCGCGACCCTGACGACCCTGCTGCGCGACAGCTACGCCCGCCTCAACCGGCCCGCGATAGCTGCCGAATAGACCGGGGGCCTACATCGTCACGACGACCTTGCCGGTGGACTTGCGGCTGCGCAGGAACTCCAGCGCCTCATCGGCCTGGGCGAGGGGAAAGGTCCGGCTTATGTGGGGGCGCAGTTTGCCGGCAGTGTACCAGTCCATCACCTCGGCCAGGCTGTCGCTCAGAACCTCGGGCGCGAACCCCTTGTAGCCGCCCCAGTAGAAGCCGACGACGTCCACGTTCTTCACCATCAGGTGGTTGGCCCGCAGCGTCGGGAAATCCCCGCTGGCAAAGCCGACGACCAACAGCCGCCCCTCGGGCCGGGCGGCGCGCAGGGCCTGTTCGGTCAGGGCACCGCCGACCGCATCGTAGATCACGTCCACGCCGCCCAGAGCCTTGAGACGGTCGCGCAGATCGCCCTCGGTGCCCGAATCGATCAGGTGATGCGCCCCGGCCGCCTGCGCGATTTCAAGCTTTGCGGCGCCGCGCGCGACGGCGACGATTTCGGCGCCCAGTGCCGCGCCGACTTCGACCGCGGTCAGCCCCACGCCGCCCGCGGCCCCAAGCACCACCATGCGCTCGCCCCGTTTCAGGCGCGCGCGCCGCACCAGCCCCAGATGGGACGTGCCGTAGGCGACCATGAAGGCAGCAGCGTCCTCGAACGGCATGGCATCGGGGATCGGCTGGGCCGCGGCGGCGGGGAAGACCCCGGCTTCGGCCAGGCCGCCATGGCCCGCATTCACCGCGACGCGCTGCCCCACCGATAGCCCGGTGACCCCGTCGCCCAGACGCGCGACCGTGCCGGCAAGCTCCATCCCCAGGGTGAAGGGCAGGGGCGGGGTGTCCTGATAGGTCCCCCTGGCCATCAGCATATCGGCGAAATTCAAACCGCAGGCGGCGATCCGGATCAGGACTTGCCCATCCCCGGGATCGGGCATTGCAATGTCGTCAAGCCGGGGCGGAGTAGCGAAATCGGAAACCTGGAGCGCGCGCATCGGTGTGAGTTGATCCTCTTTAGGTTGTGCGCAGCCTTTGGGTGGGGGCGAAGCGCGCACGTTTTGCGTGTGTATCTACGGCGATCTTCACCGAACCTGACTAAACGGGCAGGTTGATTGCCGACATAATATTTCGTCTATCGGGTCCACGCTACTATTGGGGCATTGGGACCGAAGGGTATTTGAAATGAAGCATCCCGTGGATATTCACGTGGGGTCACGCATCCGACAACGTCGCTGGATGACGGGCGTGACGCAACAGCAACTGGCCGAAAAAGTCGGCATCAAGTTCCAGCAGATTCAGAAATACGAAACCGGGATGAACCGGGTCAGCGCATCGCGGCTTTGGGACATCGCCGAAGCGCTGGACGTCACGATCTCGTTCTTCTTCGAGGGGCTGGATACCGAGGCCGCGACTGGCGAGGACGCGCAGCGCGATTTCATGACCGACCGCGAAGCGATGGAGCTGATCCGCTCGTACTACGCGATTCCCGAAGCGCAACGTCGCCGCCTGTTCGAATTGGCCCGCGTCCTGTCGGACGTCGCCTGAGCGCGGCTTGACCGGCACCTGTCCGGGGCGTAGCGATATTTGATGCCGCATGCCGCCGACCTTATCGCCGATTTGACGGCTGCCGCCCACGCGGCCGCCGACGCCGCCCGACCCGAGACCTTACGCCATTTCCGTACCGCGCTGGATGTCGCGAACAAGGAGGATGGCGGCTTCGATCCCGTGACCGAAGGCGACCGCGCGGCCGAACGTGCCATGCGCGAGGTCCTTGGTCGGCTGCGGCCTGACGACGCCATCCTGGGAGAGGAGTACGGAGCCCAGGCCGGCACCAGCGGCCTGACCTGGGTTCTCGATCCCATCGACGGCACCCGCGCCTATCTGGCGGGTGCACCGACATGGGGCGTTCTGGTCGCCGTTTCGGACGCGGGCGGCCCCATCCTGGGCCTGATTGACCAACCCCATATTGGGGAGCGGTTCTTCGGCGGGCCGGATGGTGCCACCCTGACCGGGCCGGGCGGGCAGATGCCGTTGCACACCCGACCGAGCCGGCCCCTCTCGGACGCCATCGTGATGACGACCTTCCCCGAAGTGGGCACCGCGCCCGAGGGACAGGCCTTCGTCCGTGTCGCGCAGAAGGCCAAACTGGTGCGGTATGGTCTGGATTGCTATGCCTACGGTCTTCTGGCCCTGGGCCAGATCGATCTGGTGATCGAGGCGGGCCTGCAATCCTACGACATCCAGGGACCGATGGCCGTGGTGACGGCCGCCGGCGGGATCGTCACCGACTGGACCGGCGGCCCGGCCCATATGGGCGGTCGGGTCATCGCCGCGGCCAACCCCGCCATTCATGCCGAGGCGCTGGCGCTGCTGAAGGACTGAGCGGATGTCCCATGTCCTGATCCGCCGCGCGGGCACGATCCTGACCATGGATGACGACCGGGCCGAGCTGTCGGACCAAGACCTGCGTCTGACGGGCGGCATCATCGCCGAGATCGGGCGCGACCTGCCCGCCGACGGGGCCGAGGAAGTGCGCGCCGAAGGCTGCCTGATCACGCCCGGCCTGATCAACACGCATCACCACCTGTACCAGACGCTGACCCGCGCGGTTCCCGGTGCGCAGGACGCGCTGCTGTTCGGGTGGCTGCGCACCCTCTATCCCATCTGGGCGCGGATGGGGCCCGATCACATGCGCGTCTCGGCCCTTACGGGGCTGGCGGAGCTGGCGCTGTCTGGCTGCACGACGACCTCGGATCATCTGTACCTGTTCCCCAATGGCGCGCGGCTGGACGACACGATCCATGCCGCGGCCGAGATCGGGATGCGCTTTCATCCCACCCGCGGGGCCATGTCCATCGGCGAAAGCGCCGGGGGCCTGCCGCCGGATGCGCTGGTCGAGCGCGAGGGGGCGATCCTGGACGATTGCATCCGGGTGATCGACACCTTCCACGACCCCGCTCCGGGATCGATGTGCCGGGTGGGGGTCGCGCCATGCTCGCCCTTCTCGGTCAGTCGCGAGTTGATGCGCGACGCCGCGATCCTGGCCCGTGACAAGGGCGTGCGGCTGCACACCCACCTGGCCGAGAATGCCGAGGACGTGGCCTATTCGCTGGCGACGTTCGGCTGCCGTCCGGGAGAGTATGCCGAAAGCCTGGGCTGGACCGGCGACGACGTGTGGCACGCCCATTGCGTGAAGCTCGACCGGTCCGAGATCGACCTGTTCGCCCGGACCGGGACGGGGGTGGCGCACTGCCCCTGTTCGAACTGCCGTCTGGGGTCGGGGATCGCGCCGGTGCGGGCAATGCGGGATGCGGGCCTGCGCGTGGGGCTGGGGGTGGATGGCTCGGCCTCGAACGACGCCGGGAACATGGTGGCCGAGGCGCGCATGGCGATACAGTTGCAGCGCGTGGCTTCGGGGGCGGACGCCATGAGCGCGCGTGAGGCCCTATGGATCGCCACCCGCGGCGGGGCCGAGGTGCTGGGCCGCGACGATGTGGGCCGGATCGCGCCGGGGTATCGCGCGGATCTTGCGATCTGGGACATGACAGGGGTCGAGGCCGCGGGGTCGTGGGATCCGACCGCGCTGCTGCTGGCCGGGCCGACCCGGGTGCGCGACCTGTTCGTCGAAGGACGCGGGATCGTGCGGGACGGGCGGGTGACCACGATCGACCTGGCCGCTACTTTGGCCGATCAGAGGCGCCTTGCCACGGCGCTGGCCAACGGAAAGGGCTGACATGCGCGCGATTCTGATTTGTCTGATGCTCGGCGGCTGCGCTGCGGCGCCATCGATCCCAGAGGTGTCGGGATCGGCGGGCGGGGACGTGAACGTCTATCGCCAAGCGGCCGGTCTGCCCGTGCTGACGACCAGCGCCGCCACCCGTCGCGCGGCGGAACGGCATGCGGCCGACATGGCGCGGGCCGGGTTCTTCTCGCATGATGGATCGGATGGCAGCACCATGGCCGACAGGTTGCGCGCGGTCGGCTGTACCGGCGGGGCCGAGAACATCGCGGCCGGTCCCTATGACCGCGTGACCGTGCTGGAGGCGTGGATGGACAGCCCGGCCCACCGCGCCAACATCCTGAATCCGGCAATGCGCACCTACGGCGTGGCGCAGTCGGGGGACCGATGGGTGATGGTGCTTGGCATGGATTGCTGACGCGCAACGCCGATGGCCCGGCGGCGGCGTCAGGCCGGGCCGGGGATCGGTCGTGTGATGGTATGGAAGTCGGTGGCGCCACCTTCGGGGCACGAGATCAGGGCAGGGCGTCACCCCCGGTCCTTAGATCCTACCGGTAAGACCTGTGGGCGGGCCATGTTCGGGTCGCTAGGCCGAACGGGTCCCCCTGGTCTCGCTGTTCTTCCAAGTGCGCGCGGGACGGATATGGCTTGGCACGCGTTACGAACCCGCAAACGCGGCGTGCGGTGGGGTCCATCGCTTGCCCGCCACCCAGACGGCGGCGGTGGCGCGGTCGTCGCCCATCATGATCGTGGGGAACACGGCCTCCCACAGGTCGTCGGCGCGGGCAGCGCGCTGGGCGATGGCGGAGGTTGAGACGAGGTTCAGCGCGACCAGATCCGCCGCCGACCCGGGGGCGAGGGTGCCGATCTCGTTCTCCATTCGCATGGCGCGGGCCGATCCCGCGGTCGCCAGCCACAGCAGTTGCGCCGGGTGCAGCGCGGTGCCCGAAAGCTGCCCGATCTCGTAGGCGGCGGCCATGGTGCGCAGCATCGAGAATGACGATCCGCCGCCGGTGTCGGTGGCCAGCCCGACCGTGATCCCGTCAGCCTTCGTGCGGGCCATGTCGAAGATCCCCGACCCGATGAAGGTGTTCGATGTCGGGCAATGGACCACGGCCGATCCGCTGTCGGCCAGCCGGGCCCGCTCTCGTTCTGTCAGGTGGATGGCGTGGCCGAACATGGCGCCGGGGCCGACCAGCCCGAACCGTTCGTAGGTGTCGAGGTAGTCGCGCGCCCAGGGTTCCAGGTCCTGCACCCACGCAACTTCGTCCACCTGTTCCGACAGGTGGGTTTGCATCCCGCAGGTGGGGTTCGCGGCCCAAAGCGTCCCCAGGGCCCCGAGCTGTTCGGGCGTAGAGGTCGGCGTGAAGCGCGGCGTGATCGCATAGCGCGCGCGGCCCCGGTGGTGCCACTTGTCCAGCAGGGCGGCGCTTTCGTCATGGGCGGCCTGTGCGGTGTCGCGCAAGCCGTCGGGGGCGTTGCGGTCCATGCAGGTACGGCCCGCCATGACGGCCATGCCCCGTGCCTCGGCCGCGGAAAACAGCGCATCGACGCTTTCGGGGTGGATGGTGCAGAAACTCGACAGGGATGTGGTGCCGTGGGACAGCATCAAGTCCAGCGTCGTGTCGGCCTGCGCGCGGGCATGGGCGGGGTCGCCGAAGCGCGATTCCTCGGGGAAGGTATAGGTGTTCAGCCAGTCGATCAGCCGCTTTCCCCAACTGGCGATCATCCCGGTCTGGGGATAGTGCATGTGCGCGTCGACGAAGCCCGGAAGGATCAGCGCATCGCCCATGTCGGTTTGGGTCGCGCCCGGATGGTCGCGGCGCAGACCGTCGGCGGCGCCCACCGCCAGGATGCGGTCGTCGCGGATCGCCACGCCTTCGTGCAGGGTGAAGGCATCCCCGACCGGGACGGCGAACGGGTCGGAATGAAGGTCGAGCACGCGGCCCAGGATCAACTCGGTCATGAAAAGGGGCGTAGCGCGGATCGGCGCGTGGCGGAAGCCGCCCAAGGGGGCGACCCCGCGAAATCGTGCGGCCGGGGCAGCACGCGCACGCTGGTGAAACCGGCGGGACTGGCCTAAGTCTCGGCCCGGTTCCACGCAAGGAGACGGTCATGGCCGAGCCTGAAGAGCTTCTCGAGCAGGACGACGACGCCTATGCGCTGGACCGCGAAACGATCCGGGTTGTGCGCGACGCGGTCGACGCGGAGGATCGGGATGCATTGCTGGCGGCGATGGAGCCGATGCACCCCGCCGACATCGCCGACCTTCTGGAACAGCTGGACGAGGGGCCGCGCCACCGGCTGATCGCGCTTCTGGGCCATGATTTCGATGGCGAGGTGCTGTCGGAACTGGATGAGGGCCTGCGCGAGGAGGTGATCGCGGCGTTGTCGCCCGCGGTGCTGACGGATGCCGTGCGCAAGCTGGAATCCGATGACGTGGTCGACCTGCTGGAGACTCTGGAAGAGCCGCAGAAGGAGGCGATCCTGGGGTCTCTGACCCGGCCCGACCGGATCGCCATCGAACGCGCGATGAGCTTCCCCGACGGGTCGGCCGGGCGCCTGATGCAGCGCGAGGTCGTCACCGCGCCCGAACACTGGACCGTGGGCGACGCCATTGACTTCATGCGCGCCAGCCTCGACCTGCCCGAACAGTTCTATCACATCGTTCTGGTCGATCCGCGCTACCGGCCCATCGGGCATGTGACGCTGGGCAAGGTCATGTCCTCGGACCGGGTCACGCCGCTGCGCGAGCTTCTGGAGGATTCGTTCCGCACGATCCCCGCGACGCAGGACGAGGAGGACGTGGCCTACGCGTTCAACCAATATCACCTGATCTCGGCCCCCGTGGTGGACGACAATGACCGTCTGGTGGGCGTCATCACCATCGACGACGCGATGATCGTCCTCAGCGAGGAAAACGAGGAGGACCTTCTGCTTCTGGCCGGTGTGGGCGACGAGAGCATCGCGGACCGCACGCTTCAGATCGTGCGGCAGCGGTTTCCGTGGCTTCTGGTGAATCTCGGCACCGCGATCCTGGCGTCGCTGGTGATCGCCCAGTTCGAAGACGTGCTGGCCGCCGTGGTCGCGCTGGCGGTGCTGATGCCCATTGTCGCGTCGATGGGCGGGAATGCGGGCACGCAGTCGATGACGGTGGCGGTGCGCGCCATCGCGACGCGCGACCTCACAGGCTCGAACGCGTGGCGGGTGGTCCGGCGCGAGGTGACAGCGGGGCTGCTGAACGGCGTTGCCTTCGCGATCATCATCGGGATCGTCGGGGTGATCTGGTTCGGCAACGTGCTGCTGGGCGTGGTGATCGCACTGGCGATGGTCATCAACCTCGTCGTCGCGGGCCTTGCCGGGGTGCTTCTGCCGATCCTGCTGGACAAGGCAGGGGTCGATCCTGCGCTGGCCTCGGGGACCTTCGTGACCACGGTGACGGACGTGGTCGGCTTCTTCGCCTTCCTGGGGCTGGCGGGGATCATCCTGCTGTGAGCCTCGAGGCGGCGAAGGCGGAGCTGCGGCGCGCGGCATTGGCGCGGCGCAAGGCGGCCCATGCGGCGGCCGGACCAAATGTGACCGAACGGCTTCTGGAGGTTCTGGACGGGCACCGGGGGCGGGTCATCTCGGGCTACATGCCGATCCGGACGGAGATCGATCCGATCCCCGCCATGGCAGCGATGGCGCAGGATGGTCCCGTCTGCGCGCCGGTGATCGAAGGGCCGGGGACGCCGCTGAAGTTTCGGGAATGGCGTCCCGGCTGCGACATGGTGGAGGGGCCGTTCGGTGCTCAGGTCCCGGCGAAGGGGGACTGGCTGGTGCCCGACGTGCTGATCGTGCCCTTGGTCGCGTTCGACCGGCAGGGCGGGCGGCTGGGCTATGGCGGGGGCTTCTACGACCGGACGCTGGCCGATTTGCGGCGCGCGGGGCCGGTCACGGCCATCGGGTTCGCCTATGCCGCGCAGGAGGATGCCGGCCTGCCACAGGAGCCGACGGACGAGCGGCTGGATCTGGTCGTGACCGAGCGTGAGGTGCTTCTTGCGGGCCGCGGAGGGGTATTTCAACAAGGGTGAATGGGGCGGGGCGCGCGTCGAATTGGCCGATGGGGCTTAAATTCCGCGCGTGATGGACTAGCATTGAGCGTGAAACGGACGGGAGGGTGATCATGGCCCAAGGCGAGATCGCGAAGACCGAATACGACCTCTTCATCATTGGAGGGGGGATCAACGGCACCGGCATCGCGCGGGATGCGCAAGGCAGGGGGCTGTCGGTCTGCCTGGCCGAGATGGGCGATCTGGCGGGCGCGACATCCTCGAAATCCACGAAGCTGTTCCATGGCGGGCTGCGGTACCTGGAGTTCTTCGAGGTGGGGCTGGTGAAAAAGGCCCTGGTCGAGCGCGAGGTGCTGCTGGAGGCCATGCCCCATATCTCGTGGCCGATGCGGTTCGTGCTGCCTTACAGTCCCGACATGCGGTTCGAGGGCGAGACGCCGACCTCGAAGCTCCTCAACACCGTGATGCCCTGGATGAAGGGGCGGCGGCCCGACTGGATCATCCGGGTCGGTCTATTCATGTACGACAATCTGGGCGGGCGGAAATACCTGCCGGGCACGAAGACGCTGGACCTGCGCAATGCGCCCGAGGGGGTGCCCTTGGAGGACCGGTTCAAGAAGGCCTACGAGTATTCCGATTGCTGGGTCGAGGATTCGCGCCTGGTCGTCCTGAACGCGCGCGATGCCGAGGCGCGCGGCGCGCGGGTCCTGACGCGCACCAAGGTCGTCACGGCCGAGCGCGAGGACGGCGTCTGGTCCGTCACGATCGAGGATGGCGAGACCGGCGCGCAGGAGAAGATCCGCGCTAAGGGGCTGGTCAACGCGGGCGGTCCCTGGGTCGAGAACGTGGTTAAGAACACGGTGCGCATGAACTCGTCCGAGGGCGTGCGGCTGGTCCGGGGCAGCCATATCGTGGTGCCCACGCTGTTCGACCACGAGAAGGCGTATTTCTTCCAGGGCGAGGACGGCCGCATCATCTTCGCCATCCCCTACGAGACCGATTTCACCCTGATCGGCACGACCGACAAGGATCACGGCAGCGACCCTTCGGTAAAGGCGGAATGCACGCCCGAGGAACAGCAATACCTGTGCGATTTCGTGTCGAACTACCTCAAGGCCGATGTTTCGCGCGACGATATCGTATGGACCTACTCGGGGGTGCGCCCGCTGTATGACGACGGCGCGAAATCGGCGACGGCGGCGACGCGGGACTATGTCCTGAGCGTCGATGCGGGCCCCGCGACGGACGGCCCCGTGGGGATGGAGCCGCCGCTTCTGAACGTGTTCGGGGGCAAGATCACCACCTATCGCAAACTGGCCGAGCAGGCGATGGCGAAGCTGGCGCCGTTCTATCCGGGGCTGAAGCCGGACTGGACCGCACGGGTGCCGATGCCCGGCGGCGACTTCCCCGTCGACGGGGTCGAGGCGCAGATCGACAGCCTGAAATCGGCCCACCCGTTCCTGAGCGACTATCACGCGCGCCGCCTGATCCGCGCCTACGGGACCGAGGCGAAGGAGATCTGCGACGGGGCCGACACCGCCGAGGGAATGGGTCGAGATTTCGGTGGCACCCTGACCGAGGCCGAGGTGCGCTGGCTGATGGAGCGCGAATACGCGCGGACGGCCGAGGATGTCGTCTGGCGCCGCACAAAGCTGGGCCTGCGCATGACCGACGAGCAGGTCGCGGCCCTGGACACGTGGATGCTCGAAGCGCGCGGCGTGGCGCAGGCGGCCGAGTAAGGGCGCACGGCCGTCGAAATCCCGCGATGCGAAAGCGTTGCCTGCTTGACGCGGGCATCTCGCATGCGAGGTTTCGTCACAGCAAGGGAGGACACACATGTCGCATATTCTGGCCATCGACCAGGGAACGACCTCGAGCCGGGCGATCATTTTCGACGGGGACATGCAGGTCGTCGCCAGTGCACAGGAAGAGTTCGAACAGCATTACCCCAACAGCGGCTGGGTCGAGCACGATCCGTCCGACCTGTGGTCCTCGACCGCCGCGACCTGCCGGTCGGTGATCGAAAAGGCCGGCATCCCCGAGGGCGACATCGCCGGGATCGGCATCACCAACCAGCGCGAGACCGTCGTCGTCTGGGAGAAGGAGTCGGGCCGCGCGATCCACAACGCCATCGTCTGGCAGGACCGACGCACCAGCGACATCTGCCGCCAGCTGAAGGCCGACGGGTACGAGGATCAGGTGATCGAGAAGACGGGGCTATTGCTGGATCCCTATTTCTCGGGGACGAAGCTGAAATGGATCCTTGACCATGTGGACGGGTCGCGCGAGCGCGCGCGCAGGGGCGAGCTGCTGTTCGGCACCGTGGACACCTATCTGATCTGGCGGATGACGGGCGGCAAGCGGCACGTGACGGATGCCACCAATGCCTGCCGGACGCTGATGTATGACAGCTTCAAGGGCGGGTGGTCGACGACGATCTGCAAGATGCTGGACATCCCGATGGAGATGCTGCCGGAGGTCTGCGACAGCGCGGCCGAGTTCGGCGTGACGCGCCCCGATCTGTTCGGGCGCGAGATCCCGATCCTGGGGGTGGCGGGCGACCAGCAGGCGGCGACCATCGGGCAGGCGTGCTTCAAACCGGGCATGCTGAAATCGACCTACGGGACGGGGTGCTTTGCGCTTCTGAACACCGGGGACGAGCCGGTGAGGTCGCAGAACCGGCTGCTGACCACGGTGGCTTATCAGCTTGACGGCAAGCCGACCTATGCGCTGGAGGGGTCGATCTTCATCGCCGGGGCGGTCGTGCAGTGGCTGCGCGACGGGCTGAAGATCATCCGCTCGGCCTCGGAAACGCAAGGGTTGGCCGAGAAGGCGGACGACACGCAGGACCTTGTGCTGGTGCCCGCCTTCGTGGGGCTTGGCGCGCCCTATTGGAACGCCGAATGCCGCGGCGCGATCTACGGGCTGACGCGCGGCTCGGGCCCCGAGGAGTTCGCGAAGGCCGCGCTGGAATCGGTGGGCTACCAGACCCGCGACCTGCTAGAGGCGATGCGCGCCGACTGGGACGACATGGGCCATCCCGAGACGCTGCGCGTCGACGGCGGGATGAGCGCGTCGGATTGGGCGATGCAGTTCCTGTCGGACATCATCGGGGCCAAGGTCGACCGGCCCGAAGTGCTAGAGACGACGGCGCTGGGCGCGGCCTGGCTGGCCGGGTGGAGGGCCGGCGTCTATGCCGACCGCGACGGTTTCGCGGAGCGGTGGCGCCTGGATCGCTGCTTCGAGCCGGGGATGGACGACGACCTTCGGGCCGAGAAATACGATCGCTGGAAGCGCGCGGTCGAGGCAACGATGAGCGTCTGACAGGGAATCGTCCTGCCGGGCGAAAAAGCTGCCGCGGCCTGCGATGGCCGCGGCAGTTCTGTTTTTGGCGAAGCGCTGTCCCCCCACACAGGGTGGGGTTGTGCGCCAACCGACAGCTCCATCCAGTTTCTGCTGAATATCCGGGCAGGTGCCAATTCGGTGCGCTGCGATCCCGGGCATCCGAGGTCGCGCACCCCTTGGGCCGGTCGGATCGACTCACGTGCGGTGCCGTTTCAGCGTCTCTTGTGTTCGCGCCGGTCAGGGAGCCGGCGAAACCTGTGCGGCAGTCCAGTGAACCGGCGGTCCGCATGTGGCGAAATCGCGCGAGGGGGCGCAAGACCAAGGCACCGGCCCATTTGCGCCGTGCTGTCCCCCGCGCACCGATCCGAGGGAACACGATGTCAATTCGCACCGCTCTTCTGTCCACCGCCCTGGCCACCATGGCCGTCCCGGCCCTTGCCCAGGATGCGGACTGCCCGATCAAGGTCGGGATCCTACATTCGCTGTCCGGCACCATGGCGATCTCTGAGACCACCCTTAAAGACGTCATGCTGATGCTGATCGAGCAGCAGAACGAGGCGGGCGGTCTTCTGGGCTGCGAGATCGAGGCGGTCGTCGTCGATCCCGCCTCGGACTGGCCACTGTTCGCCGAGAAGGCGCGCGAGCTTCTGACCGTCAACGAGGTCGACGTGATCTTCGGCAGCTGGACCTCCGTCAGCCGCAAGTCGGTGCTGCCCGTGTTGGAGGAACTGAACGGCCTGATGTTCTACCCCGTCCAGTACGAGGGCGAGGAATCCTCGAAGAACGTGTTCTACACCGGTGCCGCGCCCAACCAGCAGGCGATTCCGGCGGTGGATTACTTCATGGAGGAGTTGGGCGTCGAGAAATTCGCCCTTCTGGGCACCGACTACGTCTATCCCCGCACGACGAACCAGATCCTCGAACAGTACCTGAAGGATCAGGGCATCCCCGAGGAAGACATCTTCGTCAACTACACCCCCTTCGGCCATTCCGACTGGTCGACCATCGTGTCCGACGTGATCGAGCTTGGCTCGGACGGGTCGCTGGTCGGCGTGATCTCGACCATCAACGGCGACGCCAATGTGGGCTTCTACAAGGAGCTTGCGGCGCAGGACGTTAGCGCAGACGACATTCCGGTCGTCGCCTTCTCGGTCGGGGAGGAAGAGCTTTCGGGCCTCGATACCTCGAACCTCGTCGGTCACCTCGCCGCGTGGAACTACTTCCAGAGCGCGGACACCCCCGAGAACGAGGAATTCATCGCCGCCTGGCACGAGTTCATCGGCAACGAGGATCGCGTCACCAACGACCCGATGGAGGCCCACTATATCGGCTTCAACATGTGGGTGAACGCGGTCGAAGAGGCCGGCACCACCGATGTCGATGCGGTGCGCGAGGCCATGTGGGGCCAGGAGCATCCGAACCTGACCGGCGGCACCGCGGTGATGAACCCGAACCATCACTTGTCCAAGCCGGTGCTGATCGGCGAGATTCAGGATGACGGGCAGTTCGACATCATCAGCGAGACCGAGGAAGTGCCCGGCGATGCATGGACCGACTTCCTGCCCGACTCGGCGGTGCTGACCTCGGACTGGGCCGAGCTCGACTGCGGCATGTACAACACCGAGACTGAAACCTGCGTGCAGCAGACATCGAACTACTGAGGGCAATCCAGCCGGGCGCCGCGCTTCCCTCCGCGGCGCCCGGCACTTTTCGGGTCCCCGGATACAGGCCACCATGCACCGAATTCTCATCGCTATCTTGGCTGTTCTGACGCTGATCCCGGTCGCTGGACGCGCGCAGGATCTTCAGACGATCCTTCAGCTTCACACCGAAGAGGTCGAAAACCCCGGCCGCCGGTCCGTCGGCGTGGTGATCGAGGACCTGATCGCCGCCCGCCTTCCGGCCGTCCCGGTGTTCCTGACCCATTGGCAGGACCGCGAGATCGTGCTGAACGCCGAGGACGGGCAATTCTATGCGCTGGTCGACGAAGACGGCGACACGGCCACGATCCGCAATCTCGACACAGGTGACGAGTCCGAGGTCGCGGGCGACAGCCTGACCGAGGTGCGCCCCAATGGCGGTGTGCGGCGCGAGATCGCCGCAGCCCTGGTGCGATTCCAGCTGTCGGACGAAAACCCGGCCAACCGGCGCGCGGCCCTCGATGCCATCGCCCGGAGACCGGACGCCGACCAGATCGCGCCACTGACGGCCTCGATCGAGGACGAGCAGGACGCCGCGATCCGGGCCGACAAGGACCGCCTTCTGAACATCCTGACTGCCCGCTATGGCGAGACGACCGAGGCCCGGGTCGAGGCCATCGAACGGCTGGGCGGCAGCATCACCTCGGACGCACGCGCTGCCCTCAGCCAGATCCTTGAAGCCGAGGATAGGGTCAGCGCCGAAGCTCCGGACGGGAATATTGCGCAAGTCTATACGCCCGGCGACCAAATTTCCCGCACCGAAGCCTATGGCCGGCTGGTCGACGCAGAGCTTGCCCCTGCGCCCGTCTCGGGCGGGGCGATCCGCGACGCGTTGATCGCGAATATCGACGGGGGCATGGTTCTCGACATCCCTGTCGAGTTACTCGACACAGATGCACAGCGCCGGGCCGCTTATGACCGCCTTGCGCAAGCGGGGCGCGTGCCCCCCTTCGTCACCCAAGACCGGATCGACGCGGCGCTGGACTCGCACAGCTTCTATGCCGTCTACGAAGAAGAGGATGCAGCGGTCACCGACGCAGCCCGCGCCACCCTCCGCTCGGTCGAGACGCAGGTCTCGCTGAACCAGACCGCGGATCTGGCCCTTGACGCGATCTCGCTGGCTTCGATCTACTTCCTCGCCGCGATCGGGCTGGCGATCACCTTCGGGGTCATGGGCGTCATCAACATGGCCCATGGGGAGTTCATCATGATGGGCGCCTATACCGGCTATGTCGTGCAGCAGATCGTGCCCGACTATACGTGGTCGCTGATCATCGCGCTGCCGCTGGCCTTCGTGGTCGCAGGCGCGGCCGGCATCGCGATGGAACGGCTGATCATCCGCCACCTCTATCACCGCCCGCTCGAAACTTTGCTGGCGACCTTCGGCGTCTCGATCGCGTTGCAGCAGCTGGCCAAGAACATCTTCGGCACGCAGGCCCGCCCCCTGACCTCGCCCGATTGGCTGTCGGGGCAGATGGTCATCAACGAGCTCGTCTCGATCAGCTATATCCGCATCGCGATCTTCGTACTCGCCGGCCTGTTCCTGGCGCTTTTGCTGTTCATCCTGAAGCGCACGCGGCTGGGGCTCGAGGTGCGCGCGGTCACCCAGAACCCCGGAATGGCTGCGTCCATGGGGATCGACCCCGACAGGATCAACATGGCGACCTTCGGGCTGGGCTCAGGGATCGCGGGGATCGCGGGCGTGGCGATCGGCCTCTACGCGCAGGTCACTTCCGAGATGGGCGCGAACTACATCGTCCAGAGCTTCATGACGGTGGTCGTGGGCGGCGTCGGCAATGTCTGGGGCACGCTGGCGGGCGCAAGCCTGATCGGGGTGCTGCAAAAGGGGATCGAAAGCCTGAACCCCTCGAACACGCTGGCCGCGCAGACCTACATGATCCTGTTCATCATCATCTTCATCCAGTTCCGGCCGAGGGGCATCGTCGCCCTCAAGGGCCGCGCGGCAGGGGCCTGATCCGATGACCCTCTTCATCCTTGTCGAAATACCCCGGGGAGCGCGAGGGGCTGGCCCCTCGCATCCCTCCCTGGACACGAGAGCCTCGCTATGACCGACGCGACCCTGGCCCTGCCATCCCGCACGCCCCCCGTGCGCCAGACCTCCACCATGGTCTTTCTGGCATCGCTGGCCGTCTTCGCCGTGATCGTCACGATCCTGGCGCAGCAGGGGGTGATCTCGACCTCGTTCGTGAAGACCTTGGGCAAGACCTTGTGCCTGTGCCTTGCGGCCGTCGCGATGGACGTGGTCTGGGGCTATACCGGTATCCTCAGCCTGGGGCACATGGCGTTCTTCGGGCTGGGCGGATACGCCATAGGCATGTGGCTGATGTATGCAAGGACCGAGGCGTTGGTCGCACCAGGCCTCGCTGCGCAGCCAATCCCGCCCACGCCGTCGGAACTTCAGGACGCTATCGGCAGCCAGATCTTCGGGGTCGTGGGATCGTCCGACTTTCCGCTGATCTGGATGTTCGCGGACAGCCTTTTCCTGCAAATGGCCATGGTCGTCCTGGTGCCGGGGGTGCTGGCGCTGGTCTTCGGGTGGCTGGCGTTCCGCAGCCGGGTGACGGGCGTCTACCTGTCGATCTTGACACAGGCGATGACGCTGGCGCTGGCGCTTTACCTTTTCCAGAACGACAGCGGTCTGCGCGGCAACAACGGCCTGTCGGGTCTGCAGAACATCCCCGGTTTCGAGGATGCGCCCCAATCCGCGATCTCGCTGGCGTTCTTCTGGGCCTCGGCGGTGGCGCTTGCGCTGGGCTATCTGCTGTTCGCCTGGGTCGTGTCGGGCAAGATGGGCAGCGTATTGCGCGCGGTGCGCGACGACGAGGCGCGGGTGCGGTTCCTTGGATACCACGTCGAGTCGTTCAAGCTGTTCGCCTTCGTGCTGACGGCCGTGGTCACCGGTATCGCGGGCGCGCTCTATTATCCGCAGGCGGGCATCATCAACCCGGCCGAGATTGCGCCCATCGCGTCCATCTACCTGGCGGTCTGGGTCGCCATCGGCGGGCGCGGGCGGCTTTACGGTGCGGCCATCGGGGCGGCGTTCGTGTCGCTGCTGTCGAGCTGGTTCACCGGGGGCGGGGCGCCCGATATCGACCTTGGCGTCTATACCGTGCGCTGGACCGACTGGTGGCTGGTGCTGCTGGGTCTCAGCTTCGTGGCGGTCACCCTGTTCGCGCCGAAGGGGATCGGCGGCCTGGTCGACCTGCTGACTGAAAAACGCCGCCCCGAACGGCAGGGCGATTACGGCCCCGACAAGGGGGCGAAGCGGTCCGAGGAGGGCGTCGAATGAGGCTGCTGGAAGTGGATGGCGTGTCCGTGACCTTTGACGGGTTCCGCGCCATCAACAACCTGTCGCTCAGCATGGGGGAACCCGAGCTGCGCGCCGTGATCGGCCCCAACGGGGCGGGCAAGACGACCTTCATGGACATCGTGACCGGCAAGACCCGTCCCGACAGCGGCCGCGTCATCTGGGGTGAGGAGAACCGCAACCTGATCGGCCTGAGCGAAAGTTCCATCGCCCGCGCGGGCATCGGCCGCAAGTTCCAGAAGCCTACCGTATTCGAGGACCAGACCGTGCGAGAGAACCTCGCCATGGCGCTGAAGGCCCGGCGTGATCCCTTCGCGGTCCTGTTCCGCCGGTCCGACATGCCCGCACGGCTGGCTGAGCTTGCCGAGGAGATCGCGCTGACCGAGCATCTGACCCGCAAGGCGGGCGAGCTTAGCCACGGCCAGAAGCAGTGGCTGGAAATCGGGATGCTTCTGGCGCAGGAGCCGCGTCTTTTGCTGGTGGACGAGCCGGCTGCTGGCATGACCCCGGCAGAGCGGACCCATACCGCCGACCTTTTGAAAAGGCTGGCGCAAACGCGGGCGGTCATCGTGGTGGAGCATGACATGGAGTTCGTTCGCCGCCTGGAGTGCAAGGTGACGGTTCTGCACGAGGGGCGGGTGCTGGCGGAAGGCTCGCTGGACCACGTGACGAAGAACCAGGATGTGATCGACGTGTATCTGGGGCGCTGAGATGCTTGATGTGACGGATCTGACGCTGCGCTACGGTCAAAGCCAGGTGCTGCACGGGGTGAACCTGTCGGCGCGGGCGGGCGAGGTGACGGCCGTCATGGGGATGAACGGTGTCGGCAAGACGTCCCTGATGAAGGCCATCGCGGGGCGGCACCCGTTCCGGTCGGGCCGGATCACGGTGGACGGGCGCGACCTGGGCCACCCTTCGGCGGTCGAGGCGGCGCGCGCGGGCATTGCCTATGTCCCGCAGGGGCGCGAGGTCTTCGCGCTGCTCAGCGTGGCCGAGAACCTGCAAACCGGGTTTGCCTGCCTCGACCGGGGATCGCGCGCGGTGCCGGACCGGATCTTCGACCTGTTCCCCGTCCTGGCCGAGATGCGCAACCGGCGCGGCGGGGACCTTTCGGGCGGGCAGCAGCAGCAGCTTGCCATCGCCCGCGCGCTTGTGACACAGCCGCGGGTCCTGCTTCTGGACGAGCCTACCGAGGGCATCCAGCCGTCGATCATCAAGGATATCGGTCGCGTCATCTCGACGCTGCGCGAAGAGGGGGAGATCGCGATCGTCCTGGTCGAGCAGTATTTCGACTTTGCCGTGGGGCTAGCCGACCGGGTGACGGTGCTGACGGGCGGGCAGGTCAGCTATACCGCCGAAAAGGGCGGGATCGAGCGTGAGGCGCTGCTGGGCGCGGTTTCACTGTAAGGGGTGAGACGCCGCGATCGCGTTAACGAAAAGTCGATAAAACTCGTGCCAGTCTCGGGGTTGGCACGGCCCGCGCTGCATCCCACATTGGCGGAAACGGGGGATTGGCACTGGCGGCGGCGCCGTCTAAGAGTCCTTCGATCCAAGGACAGAACACCAAACGAAAGGGGCGGTCATGCAAGACCCCGTCGAGCATTTCCAGAACAACCTCGTTCCCATGGTCGTCGAACAGACCAGCCGCGGGGAACGGGCCTATGACATCTTCTCGCGCCTCCTGAAGGAGCGGATCGTCTTCGTGAACGGCCCCATCCACAGCGGCATGAGCCATCTTATCGTGGCGCAGCTTCTGCACCTCGAGGCCGAGAACCCGAAGAAAGAGATCAGCATGTACATCAACTCTCCGGGGGGAGAGGTGACGTCGGGCATGTCGATCTACGACACGATGCAGTATATCCGCCCGGCCGTTTCGACCCTCGTGTGCGGTCTGGCCGCCTCCATGGGCTCGGTGCTGGCCGTCGGCGGCGAAAAAGGTCAGCGCTTTGCCCTGCCGAACGCGGAATTCCTTGTCCACCAGCCGTCGGGCGGGGCGCAGGGCACCGCCTCCGATATCCTGATCCGCGCCAAAAGCATCGAGGACACGCGCGAGCGCATGTACCGCCTTTACATGAAGCACACCGGTCAGGACTATGAGACGGTGCAGAAGGCGCTGGACCGCGACAAGTGGATGACGCCGCAGGAGGCGAAGGACTGGGGCCATGTCGACGAGATCGTCGAAAGCCGGAAAGTCCCCGACGACGCAAGCTGAGGTTCCCTGAAACGCCCGCAAAAGTGATGCTTTTTTGCGATTGCGGGCGATCCGGTCCCGGCCTAGGCTTGGCCGCGGTTGAGCAAGTTGACGAACTAGAGGGGCGAATGCCCCCGAAGGATGGCCCATGGCGAACAATTCCGGCGACAGCAAGAACACTCTCTACTGCTCGTTCTGTGGCAAGAGCCAGCATGAGGTACGAAAGCTCATCGCGGGTCCGACGGTCTTCATCTGCGACGAATGCGTCGAGCTGTGCATGGACATCATCCGTGAAGAGACCAAGTCGGCCGGTCTGAAATCCACCGACGGCGTGCCGACGCCGAAGGAGATTTGCCAGGTTCTGGACGACTATGTCATCGGCCAGCGCATCGCCAAGCGGGTGCTGTCGGTCGCGGTGCACAACCACTACAAGCGCCTGAACAACGCCGGTAAGTCCGAGATCGAGCTGAACAAGTCGAACATCCTGCTGATCGGTCCCACGGGCTGCGGCAAGACGCTTCTGGCCCAGACGCTCGCCCGGATCCTCGACGTTCCGTTCACTATGGCGGACGCCACAACCCTGACCGAAGCCGGCTATGTTGGCGAGGATGTCGAAAACATCATCCTGAAGCTGCTTCAGGCGTCGGAATACAATGTCGAACGTGCGCAGCGCGGCATCGTCTATATCGACGAGGTCGACAAGATCACGCGCAAGTCGGACAACCCCAGCATAACCCGCGACGTGTCGGGCGAGGGGGTGCAGCAGGCGCTTCTGAAGATCATGGAAGGTACCGTGGCCAGCGTGCCGCCACAGGGCGGGCGCAAGCATCCCCAGCAGGAGTTCCTGCAGGTCGACACGACGAACATCCTGTTCATCTGCGGCGGCGCGTTCGCGGGTCTGGAAAAGATCATCGCGCAGCGCGGCAAGGGCTCGGCCATCGGGTTCGGCGCCGACGTGAAGTCGGGCGAGGACAAGGGGATCGGCGAACAGCTGACCTCGTTGGAGCCCGAGGATCTGCTGAAGTTCGGCCTGATCCCGGAATTCGTCGGCCGTCTGCCGGTCATCGCGACGCTGGAGGATCTGGACGAGGATGCCCTGGTCACGATCCTGACCAAGCCGAAAAACGCGCTGGTCAAGCAGTACCAGCGCCTGTTCGAGCTTGAGGATGTCGAGCTGACCTTCACCGAAGATGCGCTGACCGCCATTGCCAAGCGCGCGATCGAGCGCAAGACCGGTGCCCGCGGTCTGCGGTCGATCATGGAGGACATCCTGCTCGACACGATGTTCGACATGCCCGGAACCGAAGGCGTGCAGGAAGTCGTGGTCAACGATGAGGCCGTGATGTCCGATGCGGCACCGTTGGTTATCTATGCCGACCAGAAGGAAAGCGCCTCGGCCGGCTGACGCAAGTGCGGTGTGAACTTATCAAGCGGGGTGCCCGATGGGGCGCCCCGCTTTTTGTTGCGCAGGTCGGGGATCAGGCGGCGATGGACGCGTCGAGGGAGTCGGCCAATGTATCGACCAGCCATCCGATCTGCGCGTCGTCGATTATGAAAGGCGGCGCTAGAAGGATGTGGTCGCCATGGACGCCGTCGATGGTGCCGCCGCCGGGATAACAGATCAGGCCGCGCGCGAAGGCCTCGGCCTTGATCCGGGCGTGCAATTTTCGGGCGGGGTCGAAGGGGGCCTTGGTGTCCCGGTCCGCGACCAGTTCGATCCCGCGGAACAGGCCGCGCCCGCGGATATCTCCGACATGGGGGTGATTTTCCAGACGGTCTGTCAGCGCTTCAACAAGCGTTTGCCCCTTTGCGGGCACCTCGGCGACAAGGCCGTCTTGCGTTAGGCGGTCCAGCACCGCGACGGCGGTCGCGCCGGCAAGGGGGTGGCCGTGATAGGTGTGGCCATGTTGGAACGCGCCGGAGCCATCGGCAATCGCACGGTAAATCGCGTCCGAGGCCAGCATCGCGCCAATGGGCACGTATCCGGCGCCAAGGCCCTTGGCGATCGTCACGATGTCGGGGGCGACGCCGTCCTGATCGCAGGCGAAAAGCGTCCCGGTGCGCCCCATCCCGCACATCACCTCGTCCAGGATCAGAAGCACGCCGTGCCGGTCGCAGATGTCGCGGATGCGGGGGAAATAGCTGGCGGGAGGGGCCAGCGCCCCCGCCGTCGCACCGACGACAGGTTCGGCGATGAAGGCCATGACGGTCTCGGGGCCCAGGCGTTGCAGCTCGTCCTCCAGCGCGTCGGCGGCGCGCAGTCCGTAGGCGTCGAG
>Ga0114903_1000533_pt1 | contig 20848 bp, 18 predicted proteins | sample MalvirDeepMed_s2_FD_87289 | JGI IMG/M metagenome (GOLD analysis project Ga0114903, IMG submission 87289) | Marine viral communities from the Global Malaspina Expedition - Malaspina viral metaG DeepMed_s2 | ecosystem: Environmental > Aquatic > Marine > Oceanic | place: Mediterranean Sea... | reverse complement strand
GCCCAGCAGGATCAGACCGACGATGGCGGTCAGGATGGTTTCCGACTTCTTGAACGTAATCCCCACCGCGAAATTACGCAGCCCGAACAGCGTTATGACGCAGGCCGTGGCACAGATCTGCGCGAGGGCCCCGGGAAGGACAAAGCTCCAGAACGCGGGGGACGGCGAAGGCAGCGGCTCCCCTGCGAGGGCGGCATAGGCCAGAAGGGTGGCTGCGACCAACGGCGCCGAAAACAGAAAGCGCGAGAACGTCGCCCCCGCGGTCGACAAGGATGTTCGTTTGAGGTGCCTTTGGGCCACGAACCGCAGCGTCTGGGCCAACGCCGCCATCAGCGTGACGGGGATCCATGCGATCACCTGGGATCACCGACCCGGCGGCCGACCCCTTCTGGCCGCGACGACCCAACCGCCCCGAACCGGGCCATCCCGGCATCCAGCGGCGGCTGCGGCGGCACGGGCCTGCGCGTCCGAAGCGAGACATGCAGCATGAAATGTTCGCCCGTGGCCACCAGCCGATCGTCGGTCCACATCGAATGGAAGAAATGCATCTTCGCTCCGTCGATCCTGACCGGCCGGGTATCGATGCGAATGCGCTGTCCCGCAAGGCACTCCCCCAAGTGGCGGATATGCGTCTCGGCGGTGAAGAAGGAGTTCCCGGCCGCGATATAGGCGGCATCGCAGCCCAGCATCCGCATCAGGGCGTCAGTGGCATCGCCGAACGCATGCAGGTATCGCGCCTCGGTCATGTGGCCGTTGTAGTCCGTCCAGTCCAACGGAATGACGCGATCGGCCGTGACCACGGGACCGGACCAGTCCGGCCGGGCGACCGGCCAAAGCGCTTCAGTCCTTGCGATGGTCCGTCCTGCCCCCTGTCCCGCCGCCCGAAGGGTCCGCAAGACCCCGACAAGGGCGGCCGGATCGGTCGTGCCCCACGCGGTCAACCGATCCACCCGCGCGACACCCAGCGCCAGCAGCAGCGCCTCGGGAACCCCCTTGCCCGAAACCACCTCGGGGATCAGCCATGACGCCTCATCTTCCGGGTCCACCGCCAGAACCGGGCACGCGGCCTTGACCGCCGCGCCCCGGCGGCAGACGACAAGATCGGCCCCGGCGGCAACATCCCCCGGCGCGACTTCGGACAACGATCCCGATGGCGGCGTCCGATCATAAAGCCCCGGCAAGGCCATTCGCGCCCGGTCCAGTTCCTTCGCAGGACCCGAACCCGCATGCGCAACGTCCAACCCCAGCAGCACGCCCCGCGCGGTCCATGCCGGCAGATCGAGCACGCCTAACCTCACTGGCGGTCCTGGGGTGTCATGCGAAGCTGCGCCAGATCGTATCCGTAGAAATCCAGGATTTCGCGCGCCGCGGTCAGCCGGTCGGCGGGGATCTCCGGATCCCGGTTTAGGATCCACCCCGCACGTCCCGAGGGCACACCGATCACGGCCGTGCGGTAGCCCTCGTCCACCCACAGGATCCAGAAGGGCGAGACGAAGGGCACACCGTCCAACCTGACCTCCAGCCGGCCCGGACCGATGACGGTGGCCGAGCCCTCGATCCGGGCGGGCACGCCGTCGCGCAGGCAGGTGTTCGTCACGCTGATCCCGTCCGGTGCTGCCCCGTATATGGCCTGGGTGTTGCGACACCCCGCCTGGAACAGCTGCGGATAAGAGGCGATCTCGTACCACCGGCCCAAGAACCGGTCGGGATCGAAGGACGCGATCGAGGCGATGGGCGCCGAGACGTCGCGATAGCTCGGCGCGGGCAGAAGCGGGCTTTCGGTGGAGCACGCCGCCAGCAACATCGCGAGCACGATCAGTCGATGCATCGGGTTACCCGCGTGCCGGAGTTCGTCAGGATTTCCGTGCACCCGAAGATCGGCGTGACAGGGGCGCAGGTGCGGGACCGGGCCAGGCAGTCACCGTCACAGTCAGCGCCGCTGGAACAGGTTTGACCGCCATCCGCGGGACGACGATAGCAAACCTGCGCCCCCGATTTCGGCACGTTTCCCCAGGCGCCGCCGTCCTCTGCGCATCTGGCCGCCATGTCCGACGTCGACAGCGATCCGACTGCAGGTTCGGGCGGGCGCGTGTCGCAAAACCCCAACCCCAAAAGCAGGATGAGCAATGCGCGTGAGACCCCGAACCCCATCAGAACGGCATCGGATGGGCGCGGTGGGCGGCCTCGATCTCGGCCAGGACATCGTCGGGAATCTCGGTCTCCAGCCCGTCCAACGCATGTTCCATCTGCTGGACGGTGGTGGCCCCGAAGATCGGGATGGACGGAACCGGGCGGGTCGTGACCCAGGCGAAAGCCATGTGGACCGGGTCGATGCCGTAGCGTCTTGCGATGTCTAGATACGCATCGAGCGCTGGCGCCAGCCTGTCGGTCACGCGACCATTCAGTTCGGGGTTGATCGACCGGCGCGAGCCTTCAGGGATGACCCCGTCGCCGTACTTTCCCGACAGCAAGCCGCACGCCAGCGGCGAATAGGCCAGAAGCGTGACCTCCTCGTGATGGCAGGCCTCGGCCAGGTCCGAGTCGAAATGGCGGCACAGAAGAGAATATTCGTTCTGGATCGTGGCGACACGCGGGCCGCCTTGCGCTTCGGCGGCCTTCTGCCACTGGCATACGCCCCACGCGGTGTCGTTCGACAATCCGAAGGCGCGGATCTTCCCCGCCGCGGCGAGGTCTTTCAGGGCGGACATGATTTCGGCGAAATGATCCTGCGCCGCGACGCGGTCCTGCCCGGTCGGGTCATACTCCCAGATCTGGCGGAAGTGATACGATCCGCGGTTCGGCCAGTGCAACTGGTAGAGGTCGACCCGATCCGTACCCAACCGCCTCAGCGATCCGTCCAGTGCCGCCCGCAGCGCGTCGGGCGTTATGGGCGCCCCGTTCCGGACCATCTCCGACGGGCCCAGCATCTTGGTGGCGATCGTCATCTCGTCCCGCCGTCCGGTTTTTCGGATCCAGTTGCCGATGATGGTCTCGGTATCCCCTACGGTCTCTGCCTTCGGCGGGTTCACCGGGTACATCTCTGCGGTATCGAGGAAATCGATCCCCCGCTCCAGTGCCATGTCGATCTGGCGGTGACCGTCCGCCTCGTCGGTTTGCCGGCCCCATGTCATCGTTCCCAAACACCAGTTCGGCACTTTGATACCGGTCCGTCCCAGTTCGATACGCTTCATGTCCATTCCCTTCTGCGGTCCGCGGCAAGGGATATCGCCACGACCCGAAACGCAAGACCGCACTTGAGAACATAGAGCGAACATCTTATCCTCACCTTCGTGAACGCCCTCGCCCCTCATATCCTGTCGTCCCGGCCTTCTCGGACCGCAACGCCGCCGCTCATCCCCGCCGAAGGGGTCGAACTGGCGACCGGCCGCGCGCACGAAATCTGCGGCCCCGCCCGCCGCTATCTCGCACTTCTGGCGGCGGCCGCCTGCCAAGGGCCGGTCTTCTGGATCGCACCGTCGTGGTGCCGCGTCACGCCCCACCCGCCCGGCTTCTCGCGGTGGCTGGATCCGGGGCGGATCACCTTCGTCACCCCCACAAGAACGGAAGACGTGCTCTGGTCGCTGGAGGAAACGCTGCGTGCGGGCATCGTCCCTCTCGTCGTTGCCGACCTGCCCACTCCGCCGGACCTGACGCCGGTGCGCCGCCTTCATCTCGCTGCCGAAACGGGGGGCGCGGAAACGGGCCTTCCGCCCGTGGCCCTCCTGATGACACCCGAAGGCGCAGCGCCGGGCATCGAAACCCGCTGGTCCGTTACCCCCGCCTGCGAGGCCGCGCGCCCCGCCTGGAAAATCGACCGGCTCCGCGACCGCACGAAGCCCCCTGCAAGCTGGACCGTGGACGCCACGGGCCGGGCCCTGCCCCCCGCCTGACCCGTTCACCCTTGCCGAAATACCCGCCCCGCAGGGTCGGTCCGCAATCTTACCTGCCCGAAATTTCGGGGGTTTTCATCCCCGTCGGCGCGGTTATCATGCGCCCCATGACGTTCCTTCGCCTGACCGGCCTGCTTCTTCTTATTCGCCCTTGAGCGTGCCTTGCCGGCGCGCCGCTCAGGGGTGAGACAGCGCCGGATCAGACAGACAGAAGCATCCGAAGGACGAACCCCATGAATCCCGATACCGCCGCCGTCGCCCGCGAGCCTGAACGCGTGCTGATCTTCGACACCACCCTGCGCGACGGCGAACAATCGCCCGGTGCCACGATGTCCCACGCCGAGAAGCTCGAGATCGCCGAGTTGCTGGACGACATGGGCGTCGACATCATCGAGGCTGGCTTTCCCATCGCCTCGGAAGGCGATTTCGCAGCCGTGTCCGAGATCGCGAAGCGGTCGAAGACCGCCACGATCTGCGGGCTGGCCCGCGCCAACCTCAAGGATATCGACCGCGCGTGGGAGGCGGTGAAGCACGCAGGCTCCCCCCGCATCCACACCTTCATCGGCACCTCGCCCCTGCACCGCGCCATCCCGAACCTGACGCAGGACGAGATGGCCGACCGCATTCACGAGACGGTCACCCACGCCCGCAACCTGTGCGACAACGTACAGTGGTCGCCGATGGACGCCACCCGGACCGAATGGGAGTACCTCAAGCGCGTGGTGCAGATCGCGATCAAGGCCGGGGCCACCACGATCAACATCCCCGACACGGTGGGCTACACGGCCCCTGTGGAATCTGCCGACCTGATCCGCCGCCTGATCGCCGAGGTCGAAGGTGGCGAAGACGTGATCTTCGCGACCCACTGCCACAACGATCTGGGCATGGCGACGGCGAACTCGCTGGCGGCGGTCGAAGGCGGCGCGCGGCAGGTCGAATGCACGATCAATGGCTTGGGCGAGCGTGCGGGCAACACCGCGCTGGAAGAGGTCGTGATGGCGATGAAGGTCCGCAACGACATCATCCCCTACACCACCCGCGTCGACTCGAAGAAGATCATGCACATCTCGCGCCGCGTCGCGACGGTCTCGGGCTTTCCGGTGCAGTTCAACAAGGCCATCGTCGGCAAGAACGCCTTCGCGCACGAGTCCGGCATCCACCAGGACGGGATGCTCAAGAACGCCAAGACGTTCGAGATCATGCGCCCCGAGGATGTGGGCCTGACCCAGACGAGCCTTGTCATGGGCAAGCATTCGGGCCGGGCCGCGCTGCGGTCCAAGCTGAAAGAGATGGGCCACGACGTCGAAGGCAACCAGCTTCAGGACATCTTCGTGCGGTTCAAAGCGCTCGCCGACCGCAAGAAAGAGGTCTACGACGAAGATATCGAGGCGCTGGTCCGCGCTCAGGGCGCGGCCGAGGATGCGCTTGAGCTGAAGTTCCTGCGCGTGATCTGCGGGACCGAAGCCCCGCAATCGGCCGACCTGACCTTGACGGTCGAAGGGGTGGACAAGCAGGTGACGGCGCAGGGCGACGGACCCGTGGATGCGACCTTCAACGCGATCAAGGCGATCGTGGATCACGCGGCTGTCTTGCAACTTTACCAGGTTCATGCCGTGACCGAAGGGACAGACGCGCAGGCGACCGTGACCGTCCGGCTCGAGGAAGCGGGGCGCATCGTCTCGGGCCAGTCGGCTGATACCGACACCGTGGTTGCCTCCGCCAAAGCCTATATCTCGGCGCTGAACCGTCTTCTGGTCAAGCGGCGCACCACGCCCGAAGGCTCGGACGCCCGGTCCGTCAGCTACAAGGACATCGTATAGACCGACGCCGGAACTCGCGTTTCACAAGGGTCTGCACCATGCTTTCGATCCCCGGCACCGCTTGCCGGGGATTTACTTTTCTGGGTGAATCACGGGGTATCGGAAGCGCCCGGAAGGCTACTCCGGGGTCATGCGCCATCAGATGTCCGATTTGACCGGCGGCCGGTTCCCGCCGACTGGACGCGCGCAAGAAGAAAAGTCGGGACCCGCAAGGATTTTCGCCAGGTGACGCTCTTTTCCATCGGCCCCTCCCTGCTATAAGGCCCGGACTTGCGGGCGCGTTCCCGCAGTGTGGAATGGGGACAGGACATGAGTAGCTTTACCGGCATCTTCTCGTCGGACATGGCGATAGACCTTGGGACGGCCAACACGCTGGTCTACATCAAGGGACGCGGAATTGTCCTGAACGAGCCTTCGGTCGTCGCGTTCCACATCAAGGACGGGCGCAAGCAGGTCTTGGCCGTGGGCGAGGACGCCAAGCTTATGCTGGGCCGCACGCCGGGCTCGATTCAGGCGATCCGGCCGATGCGTGAGGGCGTGATTGCCGATTTCGACGTCGCGGAAGAGATGATCAAGCACTTCATCCGCAAGGTTCACAAGCGCACGACATTCTCGAAGCCGAAGATCGTGGTCTGCGTGCCCCACGGCGCGACCCCGGTCGAAAAGCGCGCGATCCGGCAGTCCGTCATTTCTGCCGGCGCACGCAAGGCCGGCCTGATCCCCGAACCCATCGCGGCGGCCATCGGCGCGGGCATGCCCATCACCGATCCGACCGGCAGCATGGTTGTCGACATTGGGGGCGGCACCACCGAAGTCGCGGTGCTGAGCCTTGGCGACATCGTCTACGCCCGCAGCGTTCGGGTGGGCGGCGACCGCATGGACGAAGCCATCGTCAGCTATCTGCGCCGCCAGCAGAACCTGCTGATCGGCGACGCCACGGCTGAGCGGATCAAGACCACCATCGGCTCGGCCCGGATGCCCGATGACGGACGGGGGGCGGCGATACAGATCCGCGGGCGCGACCTGGTCAACGGCGTCCCGAAAGAGATCGAGATCACCCAGGCCCAGGTCGCCGAAGCCCTGGCCGAACCCGTCCAGCAGATCTGCGAGGCGGTGATGACAGCGCTGGAAACCACGCCGCCGGATCTTGCCGCCGACATCGTCGACCGCGGCGTGATGCTGACCGGCGGGGGCGCGCTTCTGGGCGAGCTGGACCTGGCCCTGCGCGAGCAGACCGGGCTTGCCGTCTCGATCGCCGACGAGTCACTTAATTGTGTGGCGCTCGGGACGGGCAAGGCTCTCGAGTTTGAGAAACAGCTCAGGCATGTCATAGACTACGAAAGCTGATTTCGCCCCGAGGGTAGGGATCCCCCCATGGCCCGCCAGCCCCATACCGCCGACCAGTTCACACGACCCGTCCGACGTATCTTCGTCGGGTTGTTGATGTTTGTTCTTCTGGCGACGTTCCTGTTCTGGCGGATCGACTCCCCCAGGGCTGAGCGTGTGCGGGCGCAGATCGTCGATCAGATCGTGCCTTCGATGGACTGGGCCCTGGTGCCGGTGACGAAGCTGTCCGGCATGGTCGACAACTTTCAAAGCTATGCGCGTATTCACGAACAGAACCGCCAGTTACGGCGCGAGCTTCAGCAGATGAAGGCGTGGAAGGAAGCGGCGCTGCAACTGGAACAGCAGAACGCCAAGCTTCTGGATCTGAACAAGGTGCGGCTCGACCCGAAGCTGACCTTCATCACGGGCGTCGTGCTGGCCGACTCCGGCTCGCCTTTTCGCAAATCGGTGCTTTTGAACATCGGGGCGCGGGATGGGCTACAGGACGGGTGGGCCGCGACCGATGGTCTTGGGCTTGTGGGTCGCATCTCGGGCGTAGGACAGACGTCGTCCCGGGTGATCCTTCTGACCGACAGCAACAGCCGCGTCCCGGCCGCCATCCAGCCGTCGGGGCAGCGCGCCATCGTGGCCGGAGACAACTCTCCCAACCCGCCGCTCGACTTCCTGGAAAGTGCGGATCGCGTGCGTCCCGGGGATCGGGTCGTCAGTTCCGGCGATGGCGGGGTTCTGCCGGCCGGACTTTTGATCGGCACCGTGGTCCAGGGGTCTGACAATCGCCTGCGCGTCCGTCCCGCCGCCGATTACGAGCGGTTGGAGTTCCTGCGCGTCCTGCGGTCGTCCCCGCCGCCGGGGATCGACGCGACCGGTGGGCTGGTCGCGCCGCTGCGCGACAAGCAGACCGTCGCCCTGCCCTCGCCCGAACCCGTTGCCGAAGCGACCGATGGTTGATCCCCTGACGATGCGCCGCGCGGGGTTCCGCGCGATGTTCGTCACAATCGCGGCGGGCTTCATCTTCGTGCGCATCCTGCCCTTCATGGGCGCGGGCGATCAGCTTCCCGCGCCGGACTTGCTGACAATCCTCGCATTTGCCTGGATCCTGCGCAGGCCCGATTATCTTCCGGTTTGGTTGATCGCGTCCGTGGCCCTCTTGGCCGATATCCTGTTCATGCGACCTCCGGGCCTTTGGGCCTTGGCCACGGTGCTGGGCAGCGAATTTCTGCGCCGTCGCAGCCACCTGACCGCCGAACAGCCCTTCCCGGTCGAATGGCTGTTGGTCACGGGGACACTGACGCTCATGCACCTGGGCGAGGCGCTGGTGCTGGGCGTTCTGATGGTGCCCCAACCCTCTTTCGGTGCGACGCTTCTGGAGCTTATGATGACAATCGCCACCTATCCCCTGGTGGTAGTGGCAACGGCGTTCGTCTTCGGCGTTCGTCCCCCCAGCCCGTCCGAGAGAGACGCGGAGGCCCGCCTGTGAAGCGCACGAACAAGGACAACGAAACCTCGATCAGCCGCGTGACCCGCCGCAGCCTCGTCCTCGGCGGTCTGCAGCTGGGGGTCGCGGGTGTGCTGGGCTGGCGGATGCGCCAGATGCAGGTCGAACAGGCCGACGAGTTTCGTCTGCTGGCCGAAGAAAACCGCATCAACATGCGCCTGATCGCGCCCGAGCGGGGCCTGATCTTCGACCGTAACGGAATCCCCCTGGCCGAGAACGCCCAGAACTATCGCGTGGTGATCGTGCGCGAGGATGCCGGCAATGTCGAGGATGTGCTGAATCGTCTGCGGCAACTGATCTTCATCGACGATACCGAGATGGAGCGCGCGCTGAAGGAAATCTCGCGCCGGTCCTCGTTCGCGCCTGTGACGGTGACCGACCAGCGCACGTGGGAAGATATCTCGACTGTCGCGATCAACGCCCCAGCCCTGCCCGGCATCACCCCCGATGTCGGCCTGACGCGGAACTATCCGCTGGGTCAGGACTATGCCCATGTGGTCGGCTACGTCGGCCCCGTCTCGGATTACGACCTGTCCAAGATCGACGATCCCGACCCGCTTCTGCAAATCCCGAAGTTTCAGATCGGCAAGACCGGCGTCGAACAGAAATACGAGCCGGATCTTCGCGGCAAGGCCGGCGCCCGCCGCATCGAAGTCAACGCGGCCGGCCGTGTCATGCGCGAATTGGACCGCGATCCGGGCGTTCCTGGCGCCGACGTCCAGCTGACGGTCGAATCCAAGCTGCAGAACTTCGCCGAGGCCCGTCTGGCCCTGGGCCTGTCGGCGGCGGCGGTGGTGATGGACGTGCGCACCGGCGATCTGCTGACGGTGGCCAACGCGCCGTCGTTCGACCCCAACAAGTTCGTCCGCGGGATCTCGGTCTCGGATTACGGCGAGCTGACCGAGAACAAGTATCGCCCGCTGGCCAACAAAGCCGTTCAGGGGGCCTATCCGCCGGGATCGACGTTCAAGATGCTGGTCAGTCTGGCCGCTTTGGAAGACGGGCTGCTGTCCTCGGACGAGACGGTCTATTGCGGGGGCTATACCGTGCTGGGCAACCGCCGCTTCCACTGCTGGAAGCGCGGCGGGCATGGCCGGATGAACCTGGACCAGAGCCTTCAGCAATCCTGCGACGTCTTCTATTACGAAATGGCCCAACGCGTCGGCATCGACCGGATTGCCGAGCTTGCGCGCAAGTTCGGCATCGGTGAACGGTTCGACCTGCCGATGTCCGCCGTCACCGCCGGGATCATGCCCGACAAGGACTGGAAGCGGTCCCGCTATGGCGAAGGATGGCTTGTCGGCGACAGCCTGAATGCGTCCATCGGACAGGGCTATGTCCTATCCTCGCCCCTGCAACTGGCGGTGATGAGCGCGCGCATCGCCTCGGGCAACGCGATCCAGCCTCGTCTGGTCAAGTCAATCGACGGGATCGAGACACCGGTCGTGGGCGCGGACCCCCTGGACGTGAACGAAGGGCACCTTCGGCTGATCCGCAAGGGCATGTTCTCGGTCATGAATACGAACCGCGGAACCGCCTTCCGGTCCCGCATCGACCGCGACGATCTGCGTATGGCCGGCAAGACCGGAACCAGCCAGGTCCGGTCGGTCGTAGTCAGCAACAGCGATGTGCCCTGGGAACAGCGCGACCATGCGCTGTTCGTCGGCTTCGCGCCCTATGACGATCCGCGCTACGCCGTCTCGGTGGTCGTGGAACATGGCGGCGGCGGATCCTCGGCCGCTGCGCCGGTTGCGCGGGACATCATGCTTTATGCCCTGCACGGAGAGCTTCCGCCCCTTGAAAGCTATCCCTCGGGCGAAAGGGGCCGGGTCGAGGAAACGTTCGCCGCGCTTGAGTTGCGCAGCGATTTCCGACCTTCGAGATCGGGACGCAGCCCGGCATGAGTTATCTTGAATACAACGTGAAGCGGGTGCCTTCGGGGCTGTCGAAGGTCCTGTACTTCAACTGGCCCTTGTTCCTGCTGCTGTGCACCGTAGCCGGCGCGGGCTTTTTGATGCTGTATTCGGTCGCCGGAGGATCGCTCGAGCCGTGGGCCGAGCCGCAGATCAAGCGGTTCGCGCTAGGCTGCGTCGTGATGTTCGCCATTGCGATGGTGCCGATCTGGTTCTGGCGCAACATGGCGGGCCTTGCCTACGGCATCAGCCTCGCACTGCTCGTCGGCGTCGAGGTCATGGGTACCGTCGGCATGGGCGCCCAGCGCTGGATCGACATCGGCTTCATGCAGTTGCAGCCGTCCGAACTGATGAAGATTGCGCTCGTGATGCTCATCGCGGCCTATTACGACTGGCTGGACGTCAAGAAGGTCTCGCACCCGCTTTACGTGCTGATCCCGCTGATCCTGATCGCGCTTCCCGTGGCGCTGGTGCTGAACCAGCCTGACCTTGGCACCGCGCTTCTTCTGGTGATGGGCGGCGGCATCGTTATGTTCTGTGCCGGCGTGTCGTGGTGGTACTGGGGCGTGATGATCGCCGCCGGTGTGGGCACGGTCACGGCCGTTTTCTCGTCGCGCGGGACGCCCTGGCAGCTTCTGAAGGACTATCAATACCGCCGGATCGACACGTTCCTCGACCCTTCGTCCGACCCGCTTGGATCGGGGTACCACATCACACAGTCGAAGATCGCGCTCGGGTCCGGCGGCTGGACCGGGCGGGGGTTCATGCAAGGGACGCAGTCGCGCCTTAACTTCCTGCCCGAAAAGCACACCGACTTCATCTTCACCACCCTTGCCGAGGAGTTCGGCTTCGTCGGCGCGTTCTCCCTTCTGACGATCTATGTGGGCATCGTTCTGTTCTGCATCGTCTCGGCGATCACGAACCGCGACCGGTTCGGCGCATTGATGACGCTGGGCATCGGCGCGACGTTCTTCCTGTTCTTCGCGGTCAACATGGCGATGGTCATGGGCCTTGCGCCGGTGGTTGGCGTCCCCCTGCCCCTTGTCAGCTACGGAGGGTCCGCGATGCTTGTCCTCATGGTGGGCTTCGGCCTCGTCCAGTCCGCCCATGTTCATCGTCCGAGGGGCCGATGATCCGCGTCCTCTTCGCAGCGGGAGACAGCCGCTGGGACGACTGGAAGTCCCCCTTGCGCACCGCGTTCGCCGAGGCCGGGCTGGACTGCGACTTGGCCCAGCATCACGAGCCGTCCCAGGTTGATATCATCGTCTATGCCCCGAACGTGCCGCTGCAGGACTTCCGGCCCTATACCAACGCGCGCGCTGTCCTGAACATCTGGGCCGGGGTCGAGGGCATCGTCGGGAACGAGACCCTGACGCAGCCGCTTGCGCGCATGGTCGACCCCGGGCTGACCGAGGGCATGGTCGAATACGTATGCGGCCACGTCCTTCGCCATCACTTGGGAATAGACACGCAGATCACCGGCCAGGACGGCGTGTGGAAACCGCAAGTGCCGCCCCTCGCACGGGATCGCGCCGTGACGATCCTGGGTCTCGGGGAACTCGGCGGGGCTTGTGCGACGGCGCTGGTGCAACTGGGCTTTCCCGTCACCGGATGGTCCCGTTCGCAAAAGGACATCGCGGGTATCCGATGCCTGTCAGGCGACGATGGTTTGACGAAGGCGTTGAAGACGGCGCAAATCTTGGTTTGCCTGTTACCTCTGACCCCCGATACGACGGATATTCTGGGCTCGGCCGCCTTTGGGCATCTGCCCGCCGGGGCCGTCCTGATCAATCCGGGTCGTGGTGGACTCATCGTCGAACGCGACCTGATGGCCGCGCTTGAAACCGGGCACATCGCCCACGCCACGTTGGATACCTTCCGAACCGAGCCTTTGCCCCAGGACCATCCGTTCTGGTCCCACCCCGGCGTTACCGTGACGCCCCATATCGCATCCGAAACGCGACCGGCGACCGCCGCACCTGTGATCGCCGAGAATGTCCGGCGTGCCATGGCCGACGAGCCGATCCTGCACCTCGTCGACCGCGAAAAGGGTTACTGACCGCTGTCACTAACCGCTCTGCCGCTGGACGGTCACTCGGCCGCGTGGCTTCGGTCGTGATGGGCGCGGCTGTCCTTTGGCGCCTCGTCACGGTCGAACATGCCATAATCGCGGATCACGCTGGTGACGCGCAGACGGTAATCGGCGAACAACCCGTTGCGCCCCTTTGCCTGCATCAGCCGATGCTGCGCCAGCTTGCGCCATTCTTCCAGGGCGTCATCGTCGCGGAAAAACGACAGGGACAGCAGCTTTCCCGGGTTGGTCAAACTCTCGAACCGCTCGACCGAGATGAAGCCATCCAGCGACTCGACCAGCGGCCGCATCTCGGCTGCCAAATCCAGGTATTCCCCCCGCCTGCCCTCTGCCGGCGTCACCTCGAAAATGACCGCGATCATTGCATTCTCCTTCGTCGGTGCCCAATCGGAACCGCAAAGCGGCGTCTAGCGCAAGCGCGGCGGCGCTTCGGGGTCGGTTCCGGGGGCCTTCATCTCGGTCGGCTCGAACTTGGGAAGGTCGAACCGCAACCCGACGCGCGCCAATCGCGCCGAAACCGGACTGGCCGCCTGAAAGAAGGTCACGTCCAGCGCCCCCGCCTCGAGCCCCGAAAAGACGAGCGCCTCACGCACGGCACGGGCCAGCGCCCCCTCAGAGCCCGGTGCTGCGTCGATGAAAGCCAGCAGATGCCCCCGCGCGCCGCTTTTCCACGTCACCCCCACCAGATAGGCCATGCGGGCCAGGCCCCGGGCACTTGCCAGTTTCGCATCGAGCGCGGTCAGAAGCGCTTCGGGCAGGCCCTTCGGCGCCTCGATATCCTGCGGAACTTCCTCAAGCTGGTCGGGCGCCCCCTCCAGCGTGTCGGCAAGCCACGTGACCGCCTCGGGGGGCATCAGGTAGGACGATGGGGCGACACCCGGATTGAGGGCCAGCCCGATGCCTTTTCCGGTCAGCATCGCGGCGAGGATACGCCCGGACAGCGCGGCATAGGGCGCAGAGCCTTCGGCAAACTCGGTCAGTCGTTCCAGCCGATCGAAGGTCAGGACGAAGATCCCCTCGGACGTCTCGAACATGCGGGGGTCGATGGCATCACCACCCTCGGGCTCTCGGCTGAGCAGAAGGAACAGCTCGGCCGAGGCCAGGCGATCCTGAAACGCCAGCCGAGCGGCATCGTTTTCGGGCGCAGCCTCCATCGCGGCGTGGGCCTCATCCAGCGGGGTCATTCATCACCTCTTTCACGCGCGCTTGGAGGACGGGCAGAAGCTCGGCCTCGAACCACGGATTTTTCTTCAACCATGCGGTATTGCGCCACGACGGGTGCGGCAAGGGAAACACGGTCGGCGCGTGGTCGCGCCAGCCCCTCACCGTTTCGGTCACACCTGCCTTCGTGCCCAGATGCCATTTCTGTGCGTAGCCGCCGATCAGCACCTTGCAGCGTACGGTATCCAGCCCCTGCAAGATCGGTGCCCTCCAGGTCTTGGCGCAAACCGGCGGCGGCGGCAGGTCGGACCCTTTCGCATCATACCCCGGGAAACAGAATGCCATGGGAACGATCGCAACCCGGCTGCGGTCATAGAATGCGGCCTCGTTCAGCCCCAGCCAATTGCGCAGCCGTTTGCCCGACTGATCCCAAAACGGCGTGTTCGCCTGGTGAACCCGCATCCCCGGCGCTTGGCTTGCAATCAGCAGCCGGGCGCCGGGGCGAAACCAGACGACGGGATTGGGGCGATGGCCCGTGTGGGTGGCCGCGAACCGTTCGGCACAAATCGTACAGGCCGCGAGGCGAGACATCAGGTCGTCCATACAGGCCGAGGTAGGCGTGCCGCACCTGTCCGACAAGCGGACCTTCCCCCTTGCCCTAGTCGACGTCGGGTTATTAGCAGGTAGAGTAGATTTAAGGACGCCTCATGTACCGGGTCTGGGATTTCCTCTCGAGCTATACGTGGACCCTCGCCACGGGTGCGGTCCTGGCACTGGTCTGCGCGAACCTCTTTCCCGACGTCTATTCCGTTCTCACGGCCTTCCCAATCTGGTTCGGGCAGACACTGGGTCAGGATGCGGGTCACTGGCTGGAGGCGCATGGACGGCTGTTCGATATCGACGAGCTTGGAGATGTGGCCCGCGTGGTCACGCTCGGCTCGCTCACGAACCAGGTTTTCATGGCGGCGTTCCTGTTCCTTGCCGGCAAGGAGCTTTGGGAGGCGCTGATCCTCGATCGGGGCGCCTTGCGCGGTCGCGATGCCCTTCTTCCCGGATGCGCCGGGATCGGTGGCGTCGTAGTGCCCGCCCTTATATTCCTGGGGCTGAACACCGCCCTGTCCACGCAAGCCGGTGCGGCCTGGGCGGTTCCCACGAACACCGACATCGCCGTCGCCTATGTGATCGGACGTCTCGCCTTCGGACCCAGCCACCCCGCGCTACGGTTCGTTCTGCTCATCGCGATCGTCGACGACGCCGTTGCGATGGCGGTCCTCGCCCTGTTCTATAGCGACCACCCTCTGGACGTTTTTTGGCTGCTGGCCGCGCTCGCCTCGGTTCTGGCGGTCTACGGGCTGTTCAATCTCTGGCCGCGGCTTTGGGACGGATCCGATCCCATGAAACCCGTCCAGACACGGATTCGACTGCGGTTCGGTCTTGTCCCATATGTCCTCGTCGGTGGCTTCGCATTCTACGCGGTGCAGCGATCGGGCCTCAATCCCGTGCTTGGGCTTCTGCCGGTAATCCCCGCCATTCCCCATGCGGACCGGGCGTTCGGGGTATTCTCGCAGGCAGAAAGCCACCTGCATGACCTTCTGAACCGAGCGGAGCGAATGTTGAGCTATCCGACCGGAGTCATCCTGTTTCTGTTCGCCTTTTGCAATGCGGGGGTCGACCTTTCCTCGATCGGTCCGTTGACCGCCATCGTCGTGATTGCGCTGATACTGGGCAAACCGCTGGGAATTGCACTGGGCACGGTGGTCGCCGGACGGTTCACCGGCCCCGGTCTGCCCACGAAAGACCTGCTCGCGGCCGGAGCGGTGGCCAGCTGCGGCTTCTCTCTTTCGCTGCTGTTCGCGGATGCGGCCGCCCTTCCGACCGAGCAGACCGACGCGATCAAACTTGGGATCCTGATCTCCCTCGCGGCAGTCGCAGGCGTGCTGGCGCTGATCAGGGCCTAGAATCGCCCCGCCCCATATCTTCGTGATATGACCGACTTCGCTTGCCGGGGAGGTGCGGGACAGGACATAATGTGGACAGATTGACCGGATATTCACGGTTTAAGGCATATTCGATGCAAGCCGCCGGCCCGTGTCAGGGCCACCACCCTTCGCTGTTCGGACGCACATGATCGAATTCGACAACGTCTCGAAGTCCTTCTGGACTGGAACGCAGCGCAAGGTCATCCTGGACCGCGCTTCGTTTCGCGTCGAACCGGGCAATTCTCTGGGTATCCTCGCGCCCAACGGTACTGGCAAGACAACCGTCATCAACATGATGGCCGGGCTCGAAAAGCCGGACGAAGGCGATATCCGGCGCACCTCCCGGATCTCGTTTCCGCTGGGGTTCATGGGCGGTGTGATCAACAAACTGTCGGGGCACGAGAATGCGCGTTTCATATCCCGTCTATACGGCCTCGACCCCGACTACCTCGAAGCGTTCTGCCGATGGCTGTGCAATCTGGGCGAGTATTTCGACATGCCCGTCGGGACTTATTCCGCGGGCATGCGCGCGCGGCTCAGTTTTTCGCTGCTCCTCGCCCTGGACTTCGATTTTTACCTGATCGACGAAGGCATGCCTGCGACCACCGATGTCGAGTTCAACAAGAAGGCCGGTCAGATCCTGCGCCAACGGTTAGAAAGCGCCACAATCATCGTGGTGTCCCACCAGCCCGAAACACTGGAGAAATTCTGTCGCTCGGCCGCCGTTCTGATGCATGGGCAGTTGCACATGTTCGACACCCTGGAGGAGGCGAAGCGTCTTTATGACTATGAACACCAAGCCTAAGAAGTTCCGCCTTCGCAAATCAGGCTCGCTCGTCTCCACACCGGAGACGGCACCGACAGAGAAGACCGAGGATTCGAACGGCCCGGCAAACACTCCAGAACGCCCCCCGCGCGCGGAAGTCCGCGTGACAAAGCGCGCGCCGGACGCTCAACGGATCGATTCAGACCTGAATACGGACCTCGCCGCAATCCGCCGTGAGGGATTAACCGGACGGCAACTTCGCATGGCCCGGAGGCTTGCGCAGAAACACGATGTCCCGGTCACCTCGGATTTCGATGCCGTGCGTCAGTTGAGGCTGAAGGGGATCGACCCGTTCGAGCGGGCAAACATGCTGGAACTGGTGGTGCCGGATTCTCAGTCGCCCGCGACGACGAAGACGGACCCGAAGGTGCAACTTCCCCAGACGGTGAAGCCGACCAAAGTACCTTCCAACGACTTAAGGCCAGAAGTCAAACCGAAGGCCCCAGAGTCCTCAGGCCAACTGCTTCAGATCCAGGAAATCCAGCGCGACATCGCCAGGCGCAGACGGCGCAAGCTGTCTCTGCTTTTGGCGCGCCTCGCGTTTTTCGTGGGACTTCCCACATTCATCGCCGGCTACTACTACTTCAAGATCGCGACACCGATGTACGCGACACAAGCCGAATTCGTTATCCAACAAGCCGAGGGTGCGGGGAGTCCGGCGCTGGGGGGCCTGTTTTCGGGGACGGGGTTCGCCACGTCCCAGGATTCGATCACCGTTCAATCCTATCTCACATCGCGCGATGCTATGATCCGGCTGGATGAAGATGCCGGGTTCAAGACCCATTTCAGCCAGGATTTCATCGACCCGATCCAGCGACTACCCGAGAACGCGTCGAACGAGGATGCCTACGACCTGTACCAGGACGTGGTTCAGATCGGCTACGACCCGACCGAGGGCATCATCAAGATGGAAGTGATCGCCGCCAGCCCCGAAGTTTCGGCCGAATATTCCGATCTTCTGATCGACTACGCGGAAGAACGCGTCGACCGCCTGACCCAGCGCTTGCGTGAAGACCAGATGGCCGGTGCCCGCGGCAGTTTCGAAGAGGCCGAGGCAAAGATGCTCGCATCTCAACAGCGGGTTCTGGAGTTGCAGGAACAACTGGGCGTCCTCGATCCGGCTGCTGAATCCGGTTCGGTTATGAGCCAGATCACGGCGTTCGAAACCCAGCTGCGCGAAAAGCGCCTGGAACTTGACCAGCTTCTCTCGAACCGCCGTCCGAACGCCGCGCGGGTCGCGGGGGTAGAAGGCGATCTCGACAGGCTTCGCGGCGTGATCGGCGAACTACGCTCGGAAATGACGGACGGCACGGGCGATGTCGCCTCCCTCGCTCGGGTGTCTGCCGAATTACGGATCGCCGAGACCGACCTGCAAACCCGGACGGCCCTCATGCAGCAAGCCCTTCAACAGCTGGAAACCGCGAGAATCGAGGCCAACAGGCAGGTGCGCTATCTCTCGCTCGGCGTGTTGCCGATCGCGCCGGATGAACCGACCTATCCCCGGGCGTTCGAGAACACGCTGCTCGCGTTCCTCGTATTCTCGGGGATCTATCTGATGATGAGCCTGACCGCTTCGATCCTGCGTGAACAAGTTTCATCGTGACCGACAAAGAGGGCCAAATTTTTCCCTACCGCCCTCTTGCACCCCCCGATCCACCCTTTTAGAAGCCACCGCACGGTTGGGGTGTAGCCAAGTGGTAAGGCATCGGTTTTTGGTACCGTGTATCGTAGGTTCGAATCCTACCACCCCAGCCAAGTTTCTCGTAAGGCATTGATGTGAAACGATTATCCTGACGTAGCAGGGAATCGGATTCACAGTGCGACACAAGGGTGCGTGACATCCCTGTGTCACAGGCAGGTTCCCGATCGTCTTTCGGCTCCGACGAGGAGACGATGATGGGACAGATTACGCATGTCAGCCGTCGCGGCGCGGTTTACGTTTGGCGCAAGCGGTGTCCTCCCACGTCATCGCACCAATCCACAGGAACGTTGCAGGACGCGGGAGTTGTCCACAGCACGACGCGTCGGGGCTCTTGTCTCGAATGCCGCGGAGCGGATGTATGAGGGCATGAAGGCGCAAACCATCAAGAAAGACGACGTTCGCGCCTACTTGGAAGCCGTCGTCGCAGAAGAACTGAAGCGCATCGAGAGCGAACGGTGGGATGAAAGTCCCGCCGTCTCGCCGGCCGAATGGCGCATGCGATGGATGACGGATCGTGCAGAAGCCTGCGCCCTGAGGTTATTGGCTCAACGTGGGCACGCCGCCGATCTCATGCCCGAGGATATGGACGTGCTTCGCGAACAGGGATTTCGCCCGGCCGAAATGAGCTTGGTGCTCGAGCTACTGTTTGCCTTGAAGGAACGGTTCTGGGGCGCAGAACCTCCGGTTCTGTCTCCCAGTCCCGAAGATGTGTTCGGCGAACGGACGATCACGGAAGCCGGCTACCGCCACCTTAGGTCCGCAGCGTTCGAAGGTCGCGCGCGTGCCTTGGAGCAATCGGATCGCCGCGATATCATTCATCCGGGCGCTGATCCATCTACCAGCGCAGCGCAGGATACAAATACTACCCAACCGGCCATGAGCGAACGACCGGCATCACCTCCCCGCTCTGACCCCGATATCGTGTCCATTGCTGACCGAATGTCCCAAAAGTCCCGGGCGCTGCGCGTCAAGGACAAGAGCTTCGACAAGAAGGCGTTTGAAAGGGACAAGCGCCAGCGCGATCGCGTGATTTCGAGGCGACGGCCAAGTCCAAGGTTACCGACTTGCGGCAAGAAGATGTAGCGTATTACGTCAACTGCCTCTCGCGGCTGCCGAAGACCTACAACAAGAGTACGGCGGACCGTGCGCTGTCTTTCGAGCAGGTGATGGAACGAGGTGACGAGCTGCCGGACGATCTGGTCGGCCTCTCCGGATCCACTGAAAATCGCAACCTCACATTTGTCGGTGCCATGCTGTCTTACGCTAGATCCGAGGGCCTCCGCCCCGCCGAGGACCTCGACCTGACCTGGTTCCGAACAAAGGACCGGACGCTCAAGCGCGCACAACGCCCCGCCTTCACACGTGACGACATCGCAGCAATCTTCTCGCATCCAACCTGGCGAGGCCGACAGAGCGCCGCGCGCCCGCATGCGCTTGGCGACGAAATTGTCCGGGACGGACTCTACTGGGTTCCGCTTATCGCATCCTACAGCGGCGCACGGCGCGAGGAGATCGCCGGCCTGGAACTTACCGATATCGTCTTCGATGCGAGCGTTCCGCATATCATTATCCGCCCGAACGCCAACCGGGGCTTGAAAAATCCCCAATCAGAGCGCCTGCTTCCTCTGCACTCTCACCTTCTGGAGCTGGAGTTGCGCCCTTATTGCGAAGGTCTGGTGGAGAGGGGCGAGACAACCTTATTTCCCGACCTCCGTCCGCCCGCCCCAACACACGCGTTTCGAGACATGATTCATCTCCGCTGGAGCGAGGTCCGAAAACGTCAGCTTGGAAGCGACTATAGCGGCAAGGTCTTTCACAGCTTCCGCCACTACGTCAGCGGCTATCTTCAGAACGAAACGACGATCCCGCAACTGGTCGTCAAGGACCTGTTGGGGCACTTGTCCGGCGACATCACCGCCGACCGATACCGCGATCCGTCCCACCTAGGCAAACTCGCAGAAGCCGTTCAACAGCTCCCGAGGGTCTACTGAACAAGAAACAGAGCGTCGGAAAACGCTCGATAGCGCCCACCGAGCGTTGCCATACCTTTTCAGCGCCGAAGAAATGGCGGTTCTTGACCATAGCCTTCTTGTATCGGTTTGACGACCTTCCGCCATGATCCCGGATTGCTGCCGCGCCGCCAGCTAAGGCCGCCCTTCGCCGCGTTTGCGGGCTTTGTGGCGGTGTACAGCCGGCTGTGCGACCCTTTCCCCCGCTCCCCGCACGCGCGCGCTTGCGAAGTCACCCGCGGGGAGAAGTCACCCGCGGGGCGGAAAGCGGTCTTTCGCTGCGGGTGCAAGAGGATACCACCCGCTGCAGCAAACCCGACATTCAAAACCGATCAAACGGTGCGGTTCTGGGGGCTAAATCTGTTGAGCTCTTAACAGTGCGCGTGCCTTTCCGAGCCTTGGCCAGAGTTCGGGTCGAAGGTCCAGCAACTCTTCTAGACATGCTCCTAGATGGGAACTCTGTTAATTTGTAAGGCGACAATGGGAAAGAAAATTGGTCTGCCCCCTGAAAAGTGGTCCTCCCTGAAGTATGGCTTACGGGCCAGTTGGAGGATGCAAGAATGCCCCAGAAGAGACACAAGCCGGAAGAGATCGTCGCGAAGCTTCGGCAGGTC
>Ga0114903_1000532_pt1 | contig 20873 bp, 17 predicted proteins | sample MalvirDeepMed_s2_FD_87289 | JGI IMG/M metagenome (GOLD analysis project Ga0114903, IMG submission 87289) | Marine viral communities from the Global Malaspina Expedition - Malaspina viral metaG DeepMed_s2 | ecosystem: Environmental > Aquatic > Marine > Oceanic | place: Mediterranean Sea... | reverse complement strand
CTGCCGGGGCCGGTCCCCCTCGGTTCGCCGCTCCAGCAGGGTGTTTCTCTCTAGCCGCCGAACCAGAACCAACGTCGCGGGATCAACAAGAACCCAATCCCCGACAGCGAAAGCCGTTGTAGCTACGCCTTCGGGTAGCCCAACTCTCTCGGTTCCGAACCCGGTTTCTGCGATCAGCCTGCTGCGGTGGATCGTTGCGATACGCATCTTCGCAAGACCCGCCTCGTCTGGCGCAAGCTGGCTGTCGAAGGACGAGGACCAGCCGAGTGTGGCCAGATGTGTGGATTGGTCTGGGGGATGTGTCACGCGTTTCCGCATGATCTTTTTCCAGGATATGCGGAAGACAGATGGGCGCTATCTGTCGGGGAGCTATGGCCGGACAACGATCCAACGGCCAAACCCGCTTCGATGTTCCCTGAACCCGCACCAGCGGCTTCAATGGACATCCCAGCCTGGGCAAACCCGATTCCGTCGTATCGGCGGGGGTGATGCACGAGGGTGCCTTTTTATTGATGGAGGAGATTGCAGAATGATGATCTATGGCTTGAATACCTGCGCCGTATGCCGCAAAGCCCGCGTCGCGTTAGAGGCTGAGGGCGTGACGGTCGTCTTCCGTGACATCCGGGCAGAGCCTCTGAGCGAGGCGGAACTGTCCGAGCTGATCGACGAATTCGGGGATCGGCTCGTGGACCGGAAGTCGAATGATTATCGGGCGCTCAACGATTGGCTGAAGAATTCAGAGGCGGAGGCGCAAATATCAGCCCAGCCGAAGGTCATGGCCCGCCCGGTCATTCGCGACGGGGATACGCTTTACCTGGGGTGGGACGAAGATGTGGAGAAGGCCGTGCTCCAGCGCTGATGATAGGCGGGTATCGGTCGGGGATGGGGGCCCGTTCTGCCAACCTTTCCTTGCATCCCGGACGCGTTGCGTCGCCGCTTCGTTCTGGAACTCCGTGGCTGCTTTCCAAGGTTCACGTAACGGGGTAGGCAGCCCGATCCTTATAGGCTTTGGGGCGGATCATGGCGCAAAGTGCCACCATTCACAAAATCGAGCTGTCGGTCTCTGATATGGATCGCAACTACTTCGAAACTCATAAACTAACCGTGGCCAAGCACCCCTCGGAGACCGATGGGCGGTTGATGGTGCGTCTCATCGCGTTCGCCCTGAATGCCCACGAGTATCTCGAGATGACCAAAGGGCTTTCGACGGACGACGAGCCGGATATCTGGCAGAAGAACCTGAGCGGGGAGATCGATGTGTGGGTGGCACTCGCTCTTCCGTCAGAGAAGATCATTCGGCAGTCTTGCAGCAAAGCTGCGAGGGTTATTGTCTACGCCTTCGGCGGCAGGATTGCCGAAATGTGGTGGGAGAAGGTCAAGAAGGGAACCACCCGGTTCGACAATCTTCAGGTGAATACCTTTTCTGAGGCCGACACGGCCGAACTCGCACAGCTGGCGAAGAGAGCGATGAAGCTTCAGGTGCATATCCAAGACGGCGACGTGATGGTCAGCCTCGATGAGACAGTTGTCTACGTCACGCCAGATACATGGAAGACCGCTGCGTAGGTTGCCGTCATCAGTCGAGTTACCGGACTGGAAGCCTCAAGCTGAAGTCAGCCCGGTTCGTCACGCCTATGCCGATATCGCGCTAGCGGCAGCGCAGCGCCGACCACCGTAGCCAACGGCAGCTTTGGGCCGTTCGCGTACTTTACACTATTGGCCATAGTGTTAAGCCCCCGCACCGGGAAGGCCTCGAAACCCGGGGCAGGGGGCGTGTTTGCGCTTCCCCGCTTAACACTTCCCGGGCAAGCTGTTGAACATGAGCGAAATGCCTCCATGACCCCGCCGGATCCCGGACGCGCCGCATCGTAGCCCCAAGGGCCTCCGGCACGGCTTCGGGATCAATGCGAAGGTGAACGGCATCCCGCTCCACATGCTCCAGAAATGGCCGGGGCACGCCCAGATCAGCACGGCGGCGATCTACGCCGATGCCGTCGGCAAGGAAGAGCAGGCAATCGCCGCGAGGATGTGGGGGTAGGGCGATGCGTCTGACCAGAACCGATCCCGAGGCCAACCTCGGGTCGTGTCGCGAGGGTGGTGGAAATTTGAAGGCGGCGTAATCTCCGGGTGAACCAACCACCCCTTTCGGCGGCTGCAACCGCCATGGAGACCACGCCATGACCCAGACTACAGACATGTCCACGCCAGCGCTACTGTGGGGCGAGGCTGGCTATGACCCGATCGAAGATCGGCTGCGGCAGAACATTCGCGCGACCATCGAGGCGCTGTTCGAAGAGGAGCTTGCAGCGTTCATCGGCCGCTGCCGCTACGACCGCGGCGGCTGATCGAAGAAAGGCTACAGGCACGGGTATCGCGACCGTCAGCTCACCGGCACATTCGGAACGGAAACGGTCAGCGTGCCGCGGGCCCGGATCGAGAATGCGGAGGGCCAGACCACCGAATGGCGGTCGAAGGCGCTGCCGCGCTATCAGCGACTGACGAAGAAGGCCGAGGCGCTGATCGCCTCCGTCTATCTGGCCGGCACCAACACGCGGCGGGTGAAGCGCGCCCTGTTCGGCCTGTTCCAGGGATCCGTCGGCAAGGATGTGGTCAGCCGGGCCTGGCGCAAGGTGAAGGTCGACTGGGATGCCCGGGTAGCGCCCGCAGCCTGCGCGAGGAAGACATCGTCCGCCTGATCCTCGACCGCACCGTCATCAAGACCCGGCTGGACCGCAAGGCCACGAACATCTCGGTGCTGGCGGCCATTGGCGTGCGCCGAGACGGGCAGAAGGTCTTGCTATCCATTAAGAACATGGGCGGGGAGAGCACGGCGGCTTGGCGCCGGTTCCTCGAAGACCTCAATGCGCGCGGCCTGAAGAAACCCAAGTTCGTAATCGTCGACGGTGCCCCTGGGCTGGAGGCTGCGCTCGTCGCGCTGTGGGGTGAGGACCTGCCGATTCAGCGCTGCACGGTTCACAAGCACCGCAATCTTCTGGGCCACGCTCCCAAGCACATGCAAGAGGAGCTGACCGAAGACTACCGGGACATGATCTACGCCGATACCGCAGCCTAGGTCGAAACCCGTCGCAAAGCCTTCCTCCGCAAGTGGCGGCTCAAGTGCAAGGCCGTCGCCGGCAGCCTTGAGGATGCAGGCGATCGGCTCTTCACCTTCACCCGGCTCGACCCGGCGCAATGGAAATCCGCCCGGACCACCAACGCGATCGAGCGGCTGAACGAAGAGTTCCGCCGCCGGATCAAGACCCAGACCGTGCTCCCCTGCGCCGAGACGGTGCCGATGCTACTCTGGGCGCTCTTGGCCTCCGGGCAGATCCAGATGCGCAAGGTCGATGGCTGGGAAACCTTGTCTCAGCCCCTCGAAGAGATGCCCATTGACCTCGCCGCCTGAAAGCATGACCATTCACATGCCCGGAGCGCATCGCCAGGGAATTTCCACCAGATCCGAAACACGACCCAACCTCGCGCGCTACTACCGCATAAAGATCGTCCGCGGCCTGTTCGGCGACTGGGGTCTGGTGCGAGCTTGGGGGCGGATCGGTCGCGCGGGGCATTCCCGGACTGATTGGTTCGGCACAGAAGGGGCGTTTGCAGGAGAGTGCGAAATCCTGCGCCAAGGCTAAGACGGCTCGCCGTGGGTTCGCTCACACCTCCGGTTCGGCCTCCTTGCCGAACAACTGGTGCAGGAGCCGCTCGGATTGCTCCAGCCCTTCGTCGGTGAAGGCGACCGATTTCGCCCTTCCCACCGGGTCGGTGATCCATCCCTTCCGGTGCAACCGGTCCATGCTGTCCCAGTCGAACCCTTTCCAAGCGCGACGGCCGTCGTGGAGGGTCAGGCGCAGGAGCGCGAGCACGGCGGCGTCGATCTTGTCTTCGTCGAGGTCCATGACGGCCCTCCCTCTCACGATCTGCCGGAGCACAGCCGGGAGGCTTCAGGCATCCGCTGAAAGGTACTGCGTCATCCCGTTTGCGAGGCTCTGTTTGCGACATGGGAAGGAATACGACATGACCGACGCTGAGGGCAGGGGACTAGCCTGTTTCGTAAACCTTCGTTTGCGATAGCCGACCTTCGCCCCGCTGCGCCTGAGGGGCTGTAGCGCGGACAGAGCCGCCATTCGGGGTCGCACGGAGCGCTGAAGCAAAGATAAATCCGCGGCACCAGACGGTAGGCCGTAGTTTTAACGGGCCAGGAGCGCACAGACGTGCCCTACACGTGTACCGCATTCCGCATGTTTTCCTGCATGGTGCAGAAAATCCCATAGCGAGCATCGTGAACCGCCGCGTGGTGCTGAGAGGGATGATAGCGCTCGCCGATCCGGGTCATGGCGCTCATGGCCTCTCTCACCGAGCGATACGACCCGGAGGCCACGGCGCCGAGGATGGCAGAACCAAGGAGGACCGGTTCATCGGTCTCTGGGGCCGCGACTTCCAATCCAGTCGTGTCTGCAAGGATTTGGCGAACGAGCGCGCTCTTGCCAGCTCCTCCCGAAATGACAATTCGCTCCACATTTACGCCGGCATCGCGCTGCGCTTCGACGATCTGTCGCAGGCCGTAGCCAATGCCGCACAGGCCAGCGACGTAAAGCGCCACCATGCTCTCCTCGCCCTGCCCCATGCCGAGGCCGGCGACCACCGCACGAGTCTCCGGGTCGGCGTGGGGCGCGCGATTGCCGAGGAACTCCGGAACGACATGAAGCCCGCGCGCCAGTGACACGGTTCCGGATGCCCCGCCTGCGGTGGTTAAGGCGCGATCCGCCAGGAAGGAAGGAAGCCCTTGCTCGCCCGGAGCGATCTGCGCGGCATGAGGGTGATGCGCAAGAAGCACCTCGATCGCTGCACCCGCGGCGGATTGGCCGCCCTCGTTCAGCCAATGGCCAGGCACCATCGCTGAGTAATAGGGCCCCCAGACACCGGGAACGAAAGCAGGCTCCTGTGTGGTCGTCATTGTGCAGGACGAGGTGCCGAAGACATAGCCGAGATTTTCCTTTGGATCGCCGTCGGCCCCCACGGTGCCTATTCCGCCCGCATGGGCGTCGATCAGCCCTGCGCCAACGGGGGTGCCGGGGCGCAAACCCAGCTCTGCCGCGGCCTGGCTGGTCAGGCCTTGCCCGATGGCGCTTCCCGGCTCGACGATGTCGGTGCCGATCCGGCTGAACCCTTCGTCAGCCAGCTCACGCAATCCGATCTCGCGGAAATAGCTCTCGTCCCATCGGCTCTCGTGGGCAAGGTACGTCCACTTGCAAGTGACGGTGCAAACTGATCGTGACATGCTGCCGGTGGCGCGCCACGTGAACCAGTCGGCCAAGTCGAAGAACTGCGACGCGGCATCGAATGTCTGCGGCCGATTTTCCTTCAGCCACAAAAGCTTGGGTGTCTGCATCTCTGGAGAGATGCGGCCACCGACATAGCGTAGAACCCCGTGTGCCGTCTCGTTTATCCGACTAGCCTGTTCGGTGGCTCTGTGATCCATCCACACGATCACGTCGCGCTCTGGGATGTCCGGATCCCCTACCGGCAGTGGTTGCCCCCCGTCCCCCTGAACGACCAGCGAACACGTCGCGTCGAACCCGATTCCAGCAACGTCCTCAGGCTCAATACCGGCGGCACTTACCGCCCCCTGGACCGAGGACGCGATCGCGGCCCAGATGTCGGACGACGATTGTTCGACGATATGTGCTCCCTCTCGGTAGACGGCGATGGGTGCGTTTTCGCTGCCAAGAAGCTGGCCCGAAAGATCGAATACACCCGCTCTGGCCGAGCCGGTGCCGACGTCGACGCCGATCACATAACCCGTCATGTCAGAGATCCACGCTGTTAGGGAGCAGCACCAGATCACGCACCACTACCCCACGGGCACGGGTCAGCATGAACAGAACCGCCTCGGCCACTTCGCGCGGCTGCATAAGCGATCCGTTGGCCAGCGCCTCCTCCATCTTGGCCTTCGGCCAGTCGTCCAGAAGTGCTGTGACGACGGGACCCGGCAGGACCGCGCCCATACGGATGCCGTGGGGCGCTACCTGTCGGCGGGTGGAGTGCAGGAAAGCCTGAACCGCGTATTTGGAGGCGGTATAGATCGGTTCCCACACAACGGGGACGACTCCCGAGATCGACGACGTGAATAAGATGTCGCCGGTCTTGCGTTCAATCATATCCGGGAGCACGGCACGGGCACAACGGAAGGCGGCGTTGCAATTGAGTTGTAGAACGCGATCCCACTGGTCGGGGTCGCCTTCCGCTGCCGCGCCTCCCACGTAGGCTCCTGCATTGATATGAAGAATGTCGAGCGGTCCGGCCATTTCTGCGATCCGCTCAGGCATGGCCATGACCGCGTCCCCGTCGAAGAGATCGAGCTCCAGTGCGTGCGCCCGCTCACCCAAGTCCGAGACAATGCGCTCCAGCGCCTGGGCATTGCGGTCGACGAAGACGACCACGGCGCCCTCTTCGTGCAGGATCTTTGCGCATTCCAATCCGATCCCCGAAGCTGCGCCGGTAACGGCGGCGATTTTACCGTTCAGTGTCTGTGCCATTGTGTTGGTCTCTTTCCTATCAGCCGCGGCCATGGCTGGCGCGAGATTGCCGGGCAAGGCTGTCCACGATCACGGCCAGCGCCAGAACTGCCCCGAGGATCATGTATCTGAGCGACGAGCTAAGATTGAGGAGCGTCAGACCGTTCGAGATCGCCACGATCACAAGCACGCCCAGAAGCGCAGACCAAGCCGAGCCCCGACCGCCGAATAGGGACGTGCCCCCTATCACCGCGGCGGCGATGGCGTTGAGGTTGACGTCGCCCGTCCCCGCCTGCCGACTGGCGGAAGCCAGTCGCGATGCGGCCAAGACGCCACCTGCCGCGGCGAAGGTGGAACACAGCATGAAGCAAAAGATGCGAATTCGCTCGACCTTGATGCCAGCTCGGCGGGCGGCTTCGCGGTTGCCGCCAACGGCAAAGATCGACCGGCCGAACTGTGTCCGGGTCAGGACGTACTCCATCCCGGCGACCAGCACCGCGAAGAAGACGAACATGTAGGGAACCCCGCGGCCCTGGTTCAGATACCACACCGCGATCAGCAGAATCCCCGTCAATCCCGCGGACTTCAAGATCAGCACGCTCATCGCCGGAACAGAAAGGTTTGCCTCGGCGCGTCTAGACCGCGTCTGGAAGCCGAAGACGAAAATCGCGGCACCGGGAACCACGGCGAGGATATAGGAAAGCCAGCCGGGCATCACCATCGTCTGGCCAAAGCGGATCAGGAAGGACTGATACGGCAGGTTGATGGAGCCGGAATTGCCCAAGAGATAGAGTTGCAGGCCAAGCAGAGCCAGGAGGCCGGCGAGCGTCGACACGAAGCTGGGCATCCCGAACCGGTTCAGCAGCCCAGCATAGACGATCCCCGTCACGGCACCTGCCGCCAACGCGGCCAGAATCGCAAGCGGCCATGGGATGCCGGAATTGACCCACAACACGCCAAGGATCGCGGAAGCGACACCGGACATCGACCCGATTGAGAGGTCGATCTCACCCAGCATCAGGCAGAACACCACCCCGAGAGAGATCAAGCCGACTGCAGCTGCGTCGAAGAGCAGGTTAGTCAGGTTCTGCGGTCGCATGAAGATCGGGTTCAGCGACGTGAATACGACCGCGATCACCACCAGGCCCAGGATCACCGGCAACATACCCAGGTCTCCCGAGCGAACCCGATCGAGGAAGCCGCGAGCGGCGCCTGCCAATCCCGCGTCTTCACGAACGCGGCTGTCGGCCCGATCAAACTTGCGCGTCTCGGTCATGTCGTCACTCCCGCGTTCAATCTGTCCGATGCGCCACGCGCCTTGGCCCGGCGTGAAACAGAATTGTCGCTTGCTCCCGTGATGGCCGCGACCAGCGTCGGCTTCCGCTCGCTCACTGAAAACATCGACACTACCACCCCGACCGGCGGCTCGTGTTCCATATCTTCGGGGCCCTCGGCCAGTTCGAGCGTGATCTGATCCGTTAGAGGACCAGCGCAGGACTGACTACGGCCGCAGCAAGAGGGCGTAAAGGCGGCCGACCCATTGCCGCGACGCCGGAAAAGGTCGCTCGCGCCCGTCAACTGATCGCCTACGGTCTCACTGTGCGTGAGGCCGCCGCCCGCCTGAAGATTGGAAGATCCGCCCTTTGCGCCGCGCTCAAAGCTGACCCGGCCGCCGGCGCAGCCGATAAATAGCGCCGACAGAACTCTGCCAATCAGTTCCGTGATCTACATCCATCCTTAGGCGATGCCGGCGATCCTGACGGGGGTGCTCCAGGCATGACAATGATGGGTCAGCAACTATCATCCCGAGGATGAGCCTGATCTCCCTTGGCTCAGCGAGAACCTGCCCACCTTCGGTCGCACGGCCAGAGGCGGGCTTTTTCGTTTTTGCGTTATAGCGAATGGCGCCTACATTGGATTCGAGGAACCTGCTTTAGGAGACCAGCATGAACATCCGAATGCTACCGGTCATCGCGCTCGCCATGGGCCTCGGCCTCGCAGGCTGCCAGGAGGAAGAGGGCGTAGACAACGAAACTGAGGAAGTCGAAGAGGTCGAGGAAGAAGAGGACGACTAAAAGTCGGAACGGTCGCCGGACCCCTCCAGAAGTCCGACGGCCCTGGTAAAGCCCCCGCCCAAATGCGCGAACACTGACGAAGGGAAAGCTTCACGGCCGAAGGGGTAGCGTCGCCCTATGGCGGGAGACAAGCGAAGTTGTTGAGCGGCATCAGTCCGCGTTCTTCGACGTCACCGCCAGCCCGCGCTCTATCAGGTCCTCCCGTACGTCGTGGCCGTCGCTACCGTAGAGGACACCCAGGTCGCGCCCGTAGCCACCTGCGCCGCGGCCGATGATGCAGATCTCTCCCGGCATAATGGCCCGGACGTGGCCTGTCGCTTGCGCCCCGAGCTTCGCCTCTGGCCAGCATTCCGGCCTCCACGGCTCCGGGGTGTCGAACGTCACGTTTCCCTCGCCTGTGAGACGCGCGTTCGCGCCGACGTCCTCGATATGGTCGCGTGAAATGAAGCTTTAGGTGTCCGACAGACCCGGGGTGATTCACTGTGTCGCCGGCGAGCCGCTTCTTGCCGGCCTCGAGGAACTCCTTCGACCAGTTGTAATAGAGGCTCGTCGGAATCCCCTTGCGTCGGCAGCGCTCGGCAATACTGTCCTCGCCGCGCAGCCCATCCAGGACAATGCGGATCTTCTCTTCGGCAGAATGGTGCTTCCGCGTGCGCCGGCGGATGTACTTCACCATCGACTCCGCCGTCGGCTTCGCTGTTCCGGGTTTCTGTCTCATCTTCACTCCTTGGTGGTTGCGATGAGCCAGAAGCCCTCCCTTACAAAATCAAATCAAATGTCCCAGGGGTGCTGACGGGGAACACAGCAACGCCGTCCCGATGCAGGAACTCGACGCGATATAGGCGCCGGTCAGTCCGCCCCGCCGCTCGCGCGTTGTTCCGATTGGCACCGGATCGGAGGCACCGTCCCGATTCCGATCTCCGACAGTCAGAAGTCGAAGCGCAGCGCCGGGCTGCGATGCACCGACGAACAATCCGGATCACTCGTCGGGAGCAGGTTGGTGATCCCGACCCAGCGTCGTCGAGCATACCTTCAATACTCCCTTCGGAAAAAAACGGAATGGAGCGTCACCTTCACGGGAAGAGTTTCCGGAATGGTCTGATATCCAGCTTGGCGAAGGGCCGGTCGTCATCCGTAAATGACCGCGTTCCACCAATCCGCAGAGCACGGGTTCCGGAGCGCCGCATCATCGCGTGATCGCGACGTTTGGCCAAGCTTGCGGCTCTGCGGCGCGTTGCCGCCGGTTCAGTCGCGGCGCAGGGCCAGCGCGGCGAGCGCGGCGCGGATGCCCGAACCGGGGTCGGTGCCGGCGGCAGAGGTCAGACGCCCGGCCTCTGGCGGGCCGTCTATGTAGCTTAATGCGTCGCGCAACGATACGCGACCGCCCGGCACCGGATTGGCCCGTGCAAAGCCGCCCAAGGGTTCCAGCCCGTCGAACCGCAAGCCCGACGCGACCCGATCGGGAAGCCGCGGGGACCTGCGCCGCGCCGTCCACTCCTGCACCCGGCCCCCGACCCAGCGGGTGCGCAGGTCGGACCGCTCCAGCCGCAGGCCCGTGGGCGGAACGGACTCGTCATCCACCGCGCCCATCCCTGACAGGATCGCCCCGGACGGTACCGCCGGCGCATCCCGCGCGGCGTCCAGCAGAGCTGCCCGGACGAGTTGCCTCGGGGCCGAGGGGTCCGGTTCCGGCGGCATATCCAGCGGAAAGAGGTTGGCCGCAACCCGGGTGGCGATGTCGTAGGCCATGGTCGCATCCACCGGCGCCCTGTCGGGGGTCGCGGGAACGGGCTTGGCGGCCTCTTGCTCGACGCGATCGACAGACAGTCCCGTGGTGGCGTCTGGCGCCCGCACCTCTGCAGCCCATACCAGATTGGCGCCCGGATCGCGCGAGATATCTACCCGTTCCACTGGCGCGCCGCGCAGATGCGCGGGCAGGACCGGCGGCACGTACAGCACCGGGTCCACGCCGCCGACCGTACGGGTCAAACCCCCGATGCAGAAAGGATCGTCGGGGCCGGGCACGGGCAGATCGACCGCCCAATCGCGTCCGAACACGTCCCGAAGCGTGACCCGGCCAAGGCGTGTCAGGCTGCCGGCCGCCAGCGCCAGCGGCACCGTCATCCAGTCGCGCGCGCCGCCCAAGGCGAACTGGGCCACCACCAGCCGGGCCAGGTCCTCGGGCGCAGGGTCCAGATGGCCGTATTGCGCGCCCGGATCCTCTACCGACCACAGGCGCGGAAGGGGCATGCCGGGATAGGAGACAGCGGTGGGGATCGCCACGCGGTCGAGAGGCGCCGCCGGACCGCCCACATCGTCCGCGGGCCGGCGTTCGGCGGGGGCCAAATCGGCGTCCCACCATTCCAGGGGTCCGCCCGACAGGCCGGATAGGCGCAGCACGTCGGCTTGGACACGGTCGGGCAAGCGCAGCGTAAGCCCCGCTGAATGCGCCGCCGAGATCACGCCCGCGGCCAGACCCGTCTGGGGGTTCAGCACCGCCTCCAGTTCTACCTCGCGCAGATCGCCGAAATCAGGGATCAGGGTGCCACGCAGCGCATCCGCCAGGGCCGCTCTTTCGTCTGGCTGCAGGGCCAGGACCGGATTATCGGCCGCATTCACCGCGCCGGTGGGGGCCAAAGCGTCCAGCCCGTGATCCAGGGTCGCGTCGGACCACGTCCGGCCGCCGCCTGTGCCAAGGCCCGGGCCATGCGCGCCCAAGCGGCGGAACAGCGTTCCCAGACCGACCATGACGGCGTCGACCTGGTCCAACGTGGCGCCGCCGTCCGCCAGTGCCGCACGTACGACGACATCGCTGTTGGTCATGGAGTCCATGACCAGCATGCCGTTCGGCACGCGTCCCGCAACGTGCAATTCGATCGTGGACAGGGCCGGTTCCACCGCCGGATCCACGTCGGGAGGGGGTAGGGGAAAGGCCCTTACGAAGGCGGCCCGCGTCTCGGCCGTCAGACCCGCCGCCCTGAGAATGCGCTTGATCTCGCGGGACAGGGCCAAGGGTTCTGGTCCCCAGGCCGAGAATTTGGCAGAAGCGTCTCCTTCCGCCCGTGGTTCCAACGGGGCAAGCATGGGGTCATAGGTGCCGATGCCACCATCCGGGGCGCGGGTGGCGGTCAGACGATTGCTTTCCCCTTCCACGCGGATCATGGCGGGAGTGCCCATATCCAGCCCCTCGAACTCGCCCATGCGCACTTGGGCGAGCAGCATCCACAACGGATCGGCAAGCGGCATGCGCGCGGCGGCATTCAGGTCGGCGGCCCTTGGTATGGCGCGCAGGGCGGACGGCGTCTGTTCGGGGATGAAACGGGTCATTCCGGCATCTCCAGAAAGGACAGGATGGGCGGCAGGCCCCCGGGGATGGCACCGGTATCGTCCGGGTCCATGGCCCGCAGCGCCAGCAGTTCCATGGTCCGATCCAGGGCGCGCAGGGGTGCATCCTCGGGCCAGTCGCCCGACGGCAGGGCCAAAAGGATGGACTGAGGCGCGCGGGCCCGGGGGCTTGGCGCTTCCACGGCAAGGGCGGCCTCGGCCATGGCGTCGGGTATCACCTCTGCCCATTCGTCCAGGATCACGCCGCCGGCGGCCTCGGCCGGCAGAGGGCCCAGCGCCGCGGCGGCGATCCCGTCAAACCCGTCACCGGGTGCCGCCATGGCGGCCCAGGGGCCGCGCGCAGACTGCAGCGGCGTCAGGTCGTAAAGCGTTTCATCCCGCAGCAACTCTGCCCCTTCCAGGGCGTCCACGGCCCGGCGCATCGGCGCGCGGACCTTGGCGACCGTGTCGGCCCAGGACCGGCGATCCAGGTCGCTGTGGGTCGGATCGTCGCCCGCGCGCAGCCCGGCCAAGCGGGACCTGGCCTGACCGTCCAGCAAGGGCACCACAGGCAGATCGGGCACTGCAAGCGCGCGCAGGCGCTCTTCGACATGCAGATCGGTATCCGCGGCACGATCGAGATCGGCGCGCAGGGCCTCGGCCTCTATCCGCGCGGCGTCGGGCGAGACCGGGGCCGACATCAGGGCCGCCGCGGCGCCGGGACGCCCCATACAGGCCAGATCGCGCAGGGCGTCGGCGCGCGCGACCTCATCGGTGGCGGTGTCCAGACGATCCAGCGCATGTTGCGCCAGCGCCGCCAGATGAGCGATCCGTTCCGTCAGGTCGGCGGCGATCACGCCATCGCCGCGCGTCAGATCCGCGCCGGGCAGATCTTCGTCCGTCAATCCGCGGGCCTGTTCCAGCGCCCGGCGCATCCGGCTTAGAACGCGCAGCGTATCGGAAAGCGGCGGCTGGCCATCGGGTCCGGGCCGGTCCAGCGACACGATCCCCGTTCCGGGCATCAGCGCTTCCAGTCCCGGGTGCCGCGGCGACCGCCCAGACTGTGCGCCGAAGACCAATCCCGCAGCGTCCAGCCCTGCCTGGGACAGCGGCCGCCAGACATGGGGCCGCCCGGCGCCGTCCCCAGTCCAGGCGCCCAGCCGGTCCGAGGGCCCGATCACCGTCTCGATGGCGTCGGCCACCGGACCCAGGGCCACGGACAGGGCCGCAGCGAAGGCCGCGGAGTCCGGTGCCGGACCCGGCCCCGTGCGCGGCCGTGCCCCGCCAAGAAGAACCAAGCGCACCGTCAGGCCCTGACCGCCCCGACGCGTCGCGATGGCGTCGAACCGGTCGGGCGGTGTCGCGGCCCGGGACAGGGCATCCACGGCAGCGCCGGCCCGTTCCGGCCCGGTGGACACCGTGCCATGGACCGCCTCTGCCAGTTCCAGATCGGCGATGGCGTCGACGACCTCGTTCAGCGCGTCGACCACTGGGGCAAAATGGCCTGGCAGATCCCCAGCCTCTGCCAGCTCCAGGATCTTGGCGCCATCGGCTATGTCGACGCGACGTGCCGCATCGCCCTTGGCGCGCCGTTCCTCGCGCAACGGAGCAATGTCGCGCAGTTCGCCCAAGGCAACGTGCAGGTCCCGCGCGTCATCACCGTGGATGGCACGGACCACCCTTTCCGCCCGCTGACCCAGAACCTCGCCCAGGCTACGCCCAGCGCGCAGGGACTCCAGCACCTCGATCGCCGCGCGCACCCTTTTCGATGACAAGTCCAGTGCGAACGCGCCCGCCGGCCCGCCGGTCGCCCGCCGCCGCCGCGCCGCGTCACGCAGGATGGCGGTGGTGATCGCCCCGTCCACGCCGCGCGCCGTCAGCGCTTCGCCCGCCCGACCCGCATCTCCGTCGGGGCGAAGATGCAGGACCCGACCGAACCCCGCGATGCCGATCCCCCTGGGCCGTGCGGCGCGCAGATGGGCCAGGTGGCCGGCGTCGAGCGCCGTCAGCCAGGGATCCACACGGTAGCTGGCAAGGCCCAACGCCTCGCGGAAGGCCGTGTCCAGCACCGCCGTCCCGTTGGGCGTATTCGCCACCTCGCGCAGGACGTTCATGGCGGCGCCGAAAACCTTGTCTCGCACGGCCAGGTCATTCGGTATCTGCAGTCGCGCTGCGATGGAACCGTCCAGGGGCAAGGTCAGCGCTTCGGCCTCTATCCCCGTGACGTCGGTGAATTGCTTCAGGGCGACATCCACCTGAATGCCGTCGTCGCGGTCGAAGAACGGTATCGCATCCTCGCCCGTCTGCCGCACGCCGTGGCGCATCACTTCGGTCAGGTGGGTAAACAGAGCGTGGCGCAGCATCGAATAGAGCAGCGGATCGCCGGGCCGCGGCTCTCCGGCTATGCCCCAGCCGGACCGGCCCCTGGCCAGATCCCAGATGCTCGGCATTTCGCGGTACGGGCGCATGGGGAACCGGCGCTGGCCGAGAAGATTCACGAGATGCCGCAATGACAATCCGTCGGCCAGCAGTTCCCGCTCTCGCCGGTCGGAGTTCCAGGCGTCGCGTCGCGCCCCGTGACCGGACATGGGCAATGGCGGTACGACCGGGATGGTGGCGCCGCCCCAAACGGCGTTCAGAACCGGGGCACGGTCCGGGTCCAGACCAAGGGCCAGCAGCGCCCCCTCGGCCGTGGAATTGCGCAGACCGACGACCCCTGCCCAGGGATGGCCCCGCACGATGCCGGGATGGGCGATCCGCCCCATCCGGTCCAGCCAATCCTCATGGTTGCGCGGAGCGCGTCCGTCGACGGGCCTGGGCGTGGCGCTGTGCAGAACGCGCGATACGATCTCGGCCACGGCTACATCCATGTCGGAGCGCGGTTCGGGGGTTCCGTGCGGGCCGGGACCGTCGATGGTCACCGGCAGGATGCCGTATGGTTCGGCCCCGATCTGCAGGACCGACAGGGGCCCGCGCCCGCGCAGCCGATCGCGCGCGAAATCGCGCAGGTCCGGGATGCGATTCGCCGCCAAACCCAGCGCGCCGCGCAGCCAGGTCTCTACCGTGCCGGGCCAAAGCGCCGCGATCATGGCGCCAGCCAACCGATCCTCGTCGTGGTCGGTGTCGCCCGCCAGATCGAGGGCGCCGTCGCCCAGGCCCAGAGCCGCCGATATCCGGTCCAGATTCGGGCCTCCAAGCCGTTCCGGCGCGCCGGGCGTGCGTGCGTCGCCATCGTTGGATGTGGCACTGCCCTGGACCCCGATCCGCGCCTTGCGCACCATGGAGTGACGGCGGAGCAGGCTGCGCAAATCGTCCGCCGCAGTTTCGGCACCCGTCCAACGAAACCCATGCACGGTGACCGAATCGAGGGCGCCACCGGTTTGCAGATGCTGACCAAGAGCGGCCCCGTCCCCGGCCGTCAGATCCACGATGCAGGCCATTCCGGCCGCCAGGCCCGCTTCGAAATCCACCATCCATGACATGCCGCCCGGTGCCGGACCCGGCCCGTTCGCGTCCCATAGCCGCCGCAGGGCACCGTCGTCGAACAGCCCCGCCCGGTCCAGGACCGACGGCCCCATGGGAAGGGGATCGGCGACCAGGGCCGGGAACGGCATGGACAACGCCCCCCCGTCCCAGCGCAGTTCGAGGGTCCAGCGATCCGGCAACAGGTCCGCCCGCGCGGGAAGCGGTTCTGCATCGTCGACGCGGATGTTGGCGCCGCCCGCGGCCCACAGGGTGCGCACGTGCCGCGCCCGCGCGGCCCCGAGAAGATCGTCCATCCAACGGTGCAGTGTCGCGCGGCGGGCCGGTTCCTCGGCGAGCGCCTGGGCCACATCGGCGGCCACGGACGCCTCGGTCCGCGACAGGCGCGGATCGAAATCGTCAAGATGGATCGTGTCGGGATAGACCCGAACGCACAGCTCGTCCTGGCGGAATGCCGTTTCGATGCGCACGGGCAGGCAGGCCAACGGAACGTCGGGGGCCAGCAGCCGGGCGATGTCGCCCAGACGCGTCATCTCTTTGCGGTGGGTGTCGATGGCCCTGCGCGCGCGCGCCTCTCCCGCGGCATCGCCGGCAAGCAGGGCGGCCCGGGCGGCGCGCCGCGCCGCGTCCAAATCGGCGACGATCCGGTCGTGTTCGCTCATGGACGTGCGCTCCCGATAAGGGTCTTGGCGTGAAGCGCGACGCGGGTATCCACCTGCAACGTGATGGCCGCCATGTGGGCCGCGTTTGCGCCCCAGGTGATGCGATTGTGGCTGCGTCGGGTTAGGCTCGCTTCCGGCGGGGCGGTGACGGGCACGTGGCTGATGGCGCCGATGGACGCCAGATCAGAGCCGGGTGGCAGCAGATCGCCCCACGCCAGAGGGTCCCAGTCGTAAGCGGCATCGGCCATGTGCGGATTGGCGACAGAGGTGGCGCCAGCCTCCAGCAACGTCTCGTCCAGCCCGAACCGCGGCTCTATGGGCGGGCCTTCGATGACGAAGAAATAGCCCTTGTCGTTCGGTCCGCCCTCCAGCGCTTTTCTCCTGTTCATCGGAAAGCCCAGGAAAGTGACGTCCGGGTCCAGACGACCGCGAAACAGGGGGAGTATGGGCTTCTCGGTCTCGTCCACCACGGCGGGGTCCCCGGCGGCGGGCTGGGCGTAGATCAGCGTCTGGGGGAACCGCCGCAGAAGGTCGCCGCGCAGCAGCAATATGGTGCCCGGTGCCGTTTCGGGAACCGCATGGCTGCCGAGATCACCGCCCCAGTCCCGCATGGCGGCGATGTCCCATCGTGGCGCCGATCCCCCGCGTCGGTCCCAGAAGGTACGCAGCGGGGTGCCGCCGCGATCCGTGGGAAAGCCGCGCCACAGCATCTCGGCCTCCAGCTCGTGGTTGAGCCCGGCCATGTGCGCCTCGATGAAGGCGGTGTCGGGCTCGAGCAGGCAGATGCCGTTGGCGGGCACCCGGTCCAGCCCCGGCAGCATCCAATCCTGGGACAGGGCCGCAAGATCCAGATACGCCGGGCGCGGCAGGTCGGGCGTGGCGACCACGGGATGCAGCGGGTCGGTGCCGGGCTGATGGGCCCCCACGTCCGGCCCCAGATGCGCCTTGGCCCGGCCGGCCTGCGTTTCGGCGGAGTCCAGCGCAGCACAGAGCGTGGCGCGCACGTCGCCCCAATCCGGGGGCGCCCCGGTGCCCGGGATGAAGGCGTCGGGCCAGATTGTCCCAAGCTCTTCCAGCGCCTCCGCCTCCAGCGCCGTGATGTCCCGGTCGGAGGTATCCAGGCGCTCGTCCCGCCAGGACCAGTCGCCCCTGTCAATGGCATCCTGCCGGTCGCGCCGGGCATTCGCAGCGCCGGTGACGTTCCGTGGCGGCGGCGCGGCGGCCGAAGCACGGCGCAAGGCCGGGCCGGGCGGTGCCTCTGGCACGTCGCGCAGATCATGGGCCAGGGTATTGCGCCCCTGTCGCGCCAGACGCCCCATCACGGGGGACAGAGTGTCCCAGATACGGTCGGGCACGGCATCGTCGCTTTCGCAGAATTCGACGTCCACCTCCAGGTGCCGGCGCAGGACGGACCGGTTGAGCGCGCGCGACAGGCGCGACCGGTCCAACAGCGCATTGACCTGGGCCACGGCCTGATACTGGGACCAGACCTCCTCCATCAGTTCGTCCTGCTTGTCGCGCACGATCCGTGCTCCTGCCCCGGCCGCGGCGCGGTGCGCCGTGGTGGTGGCCAGCGTCTCCAGCCAGTCCGGCGCCGCGGCGGGCAGACCCCGGTCCACCTGCCCCGCAGCCCAGCGCCCGTAGATCGGCGGGCCCACAAGGGGTGCTCCGTCGGGGGCCCGCGTGGTACGAGCCACGACCTCCAGCGCGGGGCCAAGGGGATCGTCGGGCGGATCCACCGGTCCGCCCTTGCGCACGGGCCGTAGCGCGCCGCCGATTTCCAGCGTCTTGTGGACGGCACCGGCGACGACCGGGAACGGCAGCTCCCTTGGCGCGCCCTCGGCCCCGCCCGCATCGGTGGCGGACGTGGCGGGGATATCGGCCGCGGGCGGTCGCAGCACGCGCCCCACCAGTTCCAGCGGCAGGCCGGGGTCCTGCACGTCAACCGTTCGGCGGCCGACGTCGGGGCCCAGCTCCACCGGGGTCAGCAGGCGCGCCATGCTTTCGAAATCGCCCGCCTGCGCTGTCGCGAACCGGAACGTATGAAAGCACGGCAGCAGTAGCGGCAGGGCGGTGGTCGCCCCCCAGGCAAAGGATCCATCCTCGACCGGATCAAGGCCCAGTCCGGCCCGGCGTCCCGCCTCGAAGACCGGCACGACGGCGCAGACATACCGCGTCCGGGGCTTGAGGTTCCGGGGGCAGATCAGACGCGACAGCAAGGCTTCGGGACGGATCAACCGATCCTCGATCTGGGCCACGGACACGTGATCGGACGCGACGATGCCAGAGATCTGGACGTGTGCCCAGGCCCAGGCTTCCTTGGGGTCGGGCAGGATGCCGGACGTGCCCGAAAGGGACACGCCGGACGGCAGCGCGTCGATGGTCAGCACCTCGTGCCCGGCGGCATCGCGGCTCACCGTTCCTTCGGACCCGTCCTCGACGCAGACCAGAACGATCCAGGGTGTCAGACGATCCTTGCTATTGGCTCCGGCTGGGGTGAAGGCCCAGGGCAGGTCCGGCTGTGCGAATTCCACAGTTGGCATGAGGTTGGGGAACATGTCGGCCGTTCCGTCGGACGGCTCCGTTCGGCGAACGGCCCCGGGGCCGAGACCGGTCACGTCCCCCGGACCCATAAGGACCAACCCGTCGATGGCGATGGCGGGCCGCTCTGTCAGGGCGCTCGGCCCGGTTCCGGCCGCGATGGTCGCCCGGACCGTCAGGTCGCCGCGGGCGGATGCGATCACACCTCTGGCAGGTGCCTCCAGCCCCCCGGCGAGGCCCCGGCGCAGCCAGGGCAGGAAGAGGCGATCGCCCCCGCTCATGTCCGGGCCTCGTGGGCGGCCACCACCGCAAGGGCGTCCCGGTCCCCGGGATGGCGAGACAGGTGCGCGCGCAGGGCACGGCGGGCGATCGCATGGGGCACGGCGCGGTCTCCTTGCAGCCATTCGGGAATGGGGGCGAACCCGCCGCCGCCCGTCGTGTCGATGGGCCGCAGGTTCCGGGTGGCGACGATGAGATAGCCGCTCTGTCGCAGGCCGAACCCGCGCACGGGCGGCGCGGTGGGTACGGGACGGCCCTGGTCCTGAGCGGCGCCCATCAGCGACGGGTGCAGCGCCGAGACGGCGTCGTCCCGCGCCGTCCCCTCGGGGCGGACATGCACGGTGCGACGGGACACGTCGCGGGGCACGGCCTTGGGGATCTCCAGGCCCGGTTGCAGGTCGGGCGTGGTCCAGCCGTCGAACCCCATGCCCGCACGTCCCGCCTCCATCTTCTGGAAGGACGGGGCCGACAGCTTTTCGTCGTCGGTCAGCGCGGTGAACTGGGCGATGGCGAAATCCTCGTCCACCACGCGGCCCGACGACAGGGGCTTGGCGCCGGACCCGATGACCACATCGACGCGGGCCAGCTCAAAATGGCGAAGGTCACCGGGCAGGGCCGAGCCCAGCCGTTCCAAGGTCAGGCCGAAGGGTAGAACCCGCTGGCGGAAGCCCAGGCTGCCCATGGGGTGAACAGGGCCAGAGGCCGCGCCTTGCCGCAGCCGCACCAGGTCGCCCCCGCCGGCGGGCAGGGCGGCGTCCCAGTTGCCGACGCGTGCCACTGCGTCCGCCAGGACCGCCCAGGCATCGCCCACGGGCAACGGCGCAGCCTGCGGTTTGCCGAAAGTGGCGCTGAACGGCACCTCCACGTCCACGAAGAACACGGTCGCCGTGGCCGTACCGGACGCTTTCCACGGTGCGGGGCCGATCAACGTCAGCTTCAGCGACACCGACATGATGTCCGTGGACCGCCGGCGCAGGGCGATGCCTGCGCGCAGGGTCGCCTGCGTGCGAAACGGATCCAGCTCGAACAGCGCGTCGAAGCCCAGCCATCCCTCTGCGGTGAACCCCATGGCGGACGCTCGGGCATTCAGTTCTGCCCCGAACTGCACGGTATTCGAGGTCAGCGCGACATAGGCCTCTAGCCGCAGGCGGGGGTTGTCGCCCGCCCCCAGGCTGACCGCGACGCGTGACAGGTCCGGCAAGGCTGGCGGCCGGTCGAAGGCCGGATGTAACCCTCCGATGGACAGTGCAAAGAACGGATCCTCGCCCCAGCGGAGGCGGAAGGCCATTTCGCCTTCCAGCGTATACATCGCGATGCGACTATCATGCAGGACCGCGTCGATGCTGGCTTCGGAACGGTCGAAATCGATGACGCCAAGCACGTCCATGTTGATCGCGACGATCTGGGGCCCGAATTCCAACGTGGGCAGGCCCAGCCGCAGCTTGCCCAGTATCACCAACCGCAGGGGCGACGGCAGTTCCAGAAGCAGACCCAGCTCGGCGGTGACGATAGCCGGCGTGCCCCAGCCCAGCTTGGCCATGGGCCCGAAGACATGCTGACCGCGCCGCACCGGGAACGCCGTCTCGATGTCGCGCAGGACCTCGGGCGCGCGTTCCACCGGGTCGCGGGGGAACATGATGCTGTCGAGTGTGCCCGCGGCCAGACCGGCGCGTATGGCATCCACGTCCGTAGTCCGGTTGATGCCCAGCAATCCGCCCAGCGCGTTGAGCGTGAAGCCGAACCCTAGCTGGATGGGCAGAAAGTTCGAGGTGACGATGACCACCAGGCTGAAACCGTCGTCCCCGTCGGGCATTTTGGTCACCAGAAGGCCCACGGCGGCCACGCCAATGGGCCCCACGGCCAGTTCGAGCGCCCCGGCATAGCGTCCCCGGGGCGCTCGAACTGGCCGTGGGGCCCATTGGCGTGGCCGCCGTGGGCCTTCTGGTGACCAAAATGCCCGACGGGGACGACGGTTTCAGCCTGGTGGT
>Ga0114903_1000531_pt1 | contig 20878 bp, 19 predicted proteins | sample MalvirDeepMed_s2_FD_87289 | JGI IMG/M metagenome (GOLD analysis project Ga0114903, IMG submission 87289) | Marine viral communities from the Global Malaspina Expedition - Malaspina viral metaG DeepMed_s2 | ecosystem: Environmental > Aquatic > Marine > Oceanic | place: Mediterranean Sea... | reverse complement strand
CTGAACGCCCCGGGCACGCCCGCGTCGGCTGCGACGATCTTCGACGGTTATCCCATGGCCCAGCAGGGGCTGGCCACAAAGGCACTGCGGGTGTCTCTGATTGCATCGCTCTACGGCGCGGTGTTTTCGGTCATCCTTTTGGTTCTCGTTGCTCCCGAGTTGGCCAATTTCGCCCTCCGCTTCGGTCCGGTGGAAATCGCGTCGCTGCTGTTGTTCACGTTCTTCGTCATCGGGATCCTGTCCGGCGCATCCTTGGCCAAAGGGCTCTTGTCGGCCGCCGTTGGCATGGTGCTCGCGACGATAGGCTCTGACCCGATGCTCGGCACGCCGCGCTTCACCTTTGGCCAGACCTCGTTGATGGACGGCTTGAGTTATGTTCCGCTGCTGGTCGGGCTCTTCGCGTTGGCTGAGATCCTTGACGAATCCACACGCGGCTTCTCGCAAAGCATCCAGAAGTTCAGCCTTGATTCCGAAGACCGTGAACGCAACCGGGTCAGCTTCCGCGACCTCAAGTTTATCTCGCTGCCCGTCATCCGCGCGTCAGCCATCGGTTCGGCGATCGGGATCCTTCCCGGTATCGGAGCGACCATTGCCTCGTTTCTTGCATATGGCGATGCCAAACGCGCCTCCGGCGACGGCAGTTCTTTTGGCAAGGGCGATGTTCGGGGCGTCGCAGCCTCGGAGAGCGCAAACAACGCCGTGGTCGGGGCGACGTTCATTCCGACCCTGGCGCTTGGCATCCCCGGCGACGCGGTGACGGCGATCCTGCTCGGCGCACTCGTGCTGCAGGGCGTCACGCCCGGGCCCCTGATCTTCATCTCGAATCCGCAGGTGGTCTATACGATCTACCTTTCGCTGCTCTTCGCGACACTCCTGATGGCGGTGATAGGCTATTTCGCGATCCGACCGCTGGCCATGACGCTGCGCATCCCCAAGATCTACCTCATGCCTTCGGTGGCGCTGATCTGCATCGCCGGAGCCTACGTGGCGCGAAACAACATGATCGACGTGTGGATCATGCTCGGCGCCGGTGTTCTCGGCTTCGTCTTCAACCGGACAAACGTGCCGGTGGCACCCCTTTTGATCACATTCATCATCACCAAGCCGTTCGAGGAAGCTTTGCGTCAGGCGCTGACACGGTCCGAAGGCTCTTTCATGCCCTTCCTGACCAATCCGGTATCCTTGACGCTCACGGCGCTCGTCGCTGTGGCTTTCGCGCTGACGTTGCGGCGCGATCTGAAGCGCCGCCACGCCGTTCCCAATCAGAAAGAGGAGTAACCATGACAGACCCAGTTGGCTTTATCGGTCTCGGAGTTATGGGCGCCGGAATGGCGCGAAACATCCTGAAGGCGGGTTTCCCGCTTGTCGTGACCACATCATCAGAGGACAAGGCGGCCCGTTTCCGCGACGACGGTGCCACAGTTGTGGACAGTCCACGCGCGGTGGCGGAAGCGGCCGGGATCGTGGTGACCTGCGTGCCCGACGCTGCCGCTCTGAAGGGCGTCGTCGAGTGTGAGGCCGGTCTCTCCGCGGCCGACTGGACCGACGGACTGTTGATTGACTGCTCCACCATCGCGCCGTTCGAGGCCCGCGAGGTCGCTGACATACTGGCAGCCAGCTCCGTTCGGATGATCGACGGCCCGGTCTCCGGCGGCTCGAAGGGAGCCGCCGAGGGCACTCTCACCATCATGGTCGGCGGCGACGAGGCAGATATCGACCGCGCGCGCCCAGTGCTCGAGGCGATGGGCAAGAACATCCATCACGTAGGCCCGCTCGGTGCGGGGCAGGCGGTCAAGGCCTGCAACCAGCTCATGGTCGCGGTGAACATGATGGGCGCGTTCGAGGCTGTGGCAATCGCCCGCAGCGCCGGGGTCGATCCGCATCTGATGCGCGAGGTGCTCTCCACCGGGGCTGCGCGTTCTGGCGCGCTCGAGATGCACGCCAAGCGCTATGTCGACAAGGCGCTTGATGGTGGATTCCGCGCCGAACTCATGCGCAAGGACCTGGGGATCGCCGTGTCAGTGGGCGCGAACCAGACCCGCGTCCAACCGGCCACCGCGCTGGCGCATCAGCTTATGACGGCCACTTGCAATGCAGGCTTTGCCAAGCTCGACAGCGCCGCGCTTGGGCTGTTCTACGATCTGATGAATGGCGAGGAGATGCCCTCATGACTGCTGTCGTTCCGGTCGAGACCATCCGTGCGTTTTCCAATGGCGTCTTCCATGCGGTGGGATTGTCCGCCGAGGACGCCGAAATCGTGACCGATGTCCTGATTCATGCCGATTTGCGCGGCCATGGATCGCACGGAGTCACGCGCATCCCCATTTATGCCGAACGTATTCAGAAAGGGGTTGTCAAGGCAAATCCATCGGTCGCTATCTCGCGGACCGCGCCCGGGTTTCTTGTGGTTGACGGCGATAACGGACCGGGACCGGTCGTGTCGCTCCAGGCGATGGACGCCTGCATCGAAGCGGCAAAGGAAAGCGGCATTGCCATCGCTTCCATCGCTCATTCCAATCACAACGGGGCTGGATCCTATTACATCGAACGCGCGGTTGCGGAAGGCTGCATCGCGATCGCCATGACCAACGCTCCGCCGTCCATGGCCGTCTTCGGAGGGCGGGAGGCGGTGATCGGAACCAACCCTTTGTCGTTTGGCTCTCCGACCCGTGGGGACGCGCCGATCCTCCTGGACATGGCAACCGCGCTTGTTGCGCGCGGCAAGATCGTCGAAGCGGCGAAACGCAACGAGAAGATTCCCGAAGGCTGGGCGCTGGACAGCGAAGGCCGCCCCACAACCGACGCAGGCGATGCAGAAAGGGGTGTAGTGCTGCCGATGTCGGGGGCGAAGGGGTCCGGCCTTGCGATCATGGTCGAGGTGCTGGCAGGCGTCTTGGCCGGTGGCCGCTTCGCCGGTGACATGGGGAACCTCTATTCGGACTGGGAACTCACCCAGGACAATGCGCATGTCTTTATCGTCATCGATGCCGCCAAGGGCGCGGCCGGCACCACACACGCCGAACGGACCTCCCGGCTTGTCGAGATGCTCAAGGCCAGCGCTTTGGCGGAAGGTCACGAGGCTGTCCTGATGCCGGGTGAAATCGAACTTACGCGGGCCGCCGAAGCCAGTAAGACGGGGATTTCGCTAAGCGAAAACGTGGTCGCCGACCTCGACGAAATCGCCCGGAAAGTCGGCGCATCGCGCCTGTCAGCTCTGGAACGCGCCGATCCCTGATCGGGGTTGGAACGCTCCGACATTCCGCAACCACCACCAAAGCGATGTTCAATGTGCCGGAAAGGCCGGGGGCGGACTGACTCGCCCTCCGACCCGCACTGCACTGTCAAGCCCCTCGAGGAGGCTAAGCCATGTCCGTATCCAAGCCCGCAACGCAGATCGTCTTTCTGGACCGCGGCACGCTGTCGCCAGAGACGACGATCCGTGAACCTGCCTTTCAGGCACAGATGACCGAATATGATCGAACCGGACCGGCCGAGGTCGCAGACCGGATTTCGGACGCCGAGATCGTCATCACCAACAAGGTGCCGATCGACGCCGCGGCCCTCGAAGCCGCGCCTCATCTGCGGCTGATCGCGGTCGCGGCGACCGGATATGACTGTATCGATCTGGAAGCGTGCCGCAGTCGTGGCATCACTGTCAGCAACATCCGCGCCTATGCCGGCAACACGGTTCCCGAGCATACCTTCGCTTTGCTCCTGGCCTTGCAGCGTAGCATCGTGCCCTATCGCCACTCGGTGATCGAGGGCCGCTGGGAAGAGGCCGATCAGTTCTGCTATTTCGATTACCCCATCAGCGATCTCTCGGGAAAGACCATCGGTATCGTTGGCGATGGACTGCTCGGGAAATCCGTGGGCAGGATCGCCGAAGCCTTTGGGATGCGCGTCCTCTTCTCGAGTTACAAGGGTGTCGAGGGGATGGGTCCGCTTTACACGCCGTTCGACGAAGTCATGCGGACCAGCGACGTGATCACGCTTCACTGTCCTCTCCTGCCTTCCACGAAGAACCTCATTTCGGATCGTGAATTCGGCATGATGGAGCGTCGGCCACTGCTTCTGAACACAGCGCGGGGCGGCCTGGTCGATGAGAACGCGCTGGAGCGGGCGCTGGATGCCTGCAGCATCTCCGGAGCGGGTTTCGATGTCGTCACCTCCGAACCGCCGGGGTCCGACCATGTCATGCGCAGGATCGCGTCGCGCCAGAATGTCATACTCACGCCTCATGTCGCTTGGGCCAGCCGAGAGGCGGTTCAGACGCTCGCCGACCAACTCGTAGACAATATCGACGCGTTCATGCAGGGCGCCCCGACGAACAAAGTCTTATAGGGTCACTGCTGAGTTTGACAGTCTTCCGACGGCACAGCGACCGCCGCCACAAGTCCGCTTTCTAGGTCTTAATCCAATGCTGCTCTGCGAGAGAAAGCTGAGGCCTGGAGAGGAACAATAGGTGAAGTAGATCGCAAGAACTCGACACGTTGAAAGCCACTAAAACGTCATACCTACTGCCAAAAGGAAAGATCGCAATTTATGTCGTTGAAAACACAGTAGTTTCGCAGTGATACTTAGAGGGCCTCGTTCCACAGGCTTGCGGTTCGCAGTCTGTTCAGCCGCCTATGTAAAGGTCTTCGCGCCACAGCCTTGACGCAGTCTTTCCCTCTTCCACGCGATGTAAAGGCGACGTCAATATCGCAGGTGCATCGCGCAAGAATGGATCGCTCGGCTGCAAGGCTATTCTTCGTCGCAAGTTGTCACAGGAAATCAGCGAAAGACTGGTCAGCAGGTGTCGGCGGCCTGGTGTGAGCCGATGGCTAGGCGTGAATTGCCCATGTGAGCCGCTGCCGAGAAGTGCGTATCCTATTCGTCGTCAATGACCGGCACCGCGTCCGGAAGGACCCACCCGCGGGTCCCAGAGCCGACGGTTGCCGCGGAGCCAGCTCAACAGCCGTTCGAGCATCTCAGGACTGACCGCTGTTCCCCGACGCACCGCCATCCAAAGGGATGCGTCGAGACGGGGCAGGCCCAACTCGTCCATGACTTGGCTCTGGGTCATGTTGCGCTTCTTCATGACGAGGCCAAGCACCTGCTTCTCGCCCGCACTCAGGCTGCGACGTTGCGTCGGCAAGAGCTCTTCCGCGACCCGGTGCTGCATCGGAGGCGTTTTCGCCGAAAAAGTCTCAGATGGTATGGAGCGGCCAGATTCCGACGGGCCAGACAAGGCATCAGAGGCGCTGGAAGGGCTCGTAGAGTGCGAAATTTCATCGGTTGCTACACAGGCAGCCGGAAGGTCCTCAAAGCCACCAGTGCCTCTTATTTCGGCCCCGCTGGCGTTGATAGGGTCTTGCCCCTTGGAATCGCCTAGATCTGCCGATTGTTCGACGGTCTGAATCTCGTCCTCGGCGTCCATTTCGTCCTGGAAAGCCAGCTCTTCCATGGCAGCCTTGAACGGCTTGCTCAGGGACTGAACTGTCCAAGGCTTGAACTCATGACGCTTCTCGCTGATGCAGTTATTGAGGCCGGCCGCGTTAAGAGCGTCCGCGCGTCCTTCCCAGGTCATCGCCACCAGGTCCGGCCGGCTGGCAATGATCTCAGCCAGATCGCGGATCTTCTGACTGCTTCGCAACTTGTTGTTGATGGCGCCGGTGCGCTGAGCCTGACCGAGATGGATGGCGTTGGCCCGCTTTTTGCCAGCGACCTTCTTCTTGGCAGAGGCTTCTCTTGATCGGCGTGCGATCTCGGCACTCTGCTTTTCGGCAGCCGCTACAAGAGACCTGAGCCGCTTCTTTCCGACGCGGCCTTCCTTGACTGAATGGATTCGCAAGCCGGACGTTTCCAGCAGCTTGAAGACCGAGGTGCTGCGTGACAGCCGGTCAATGCTGACCACAAGGATCCGGCCGCCCGCGGCTTTGGCCTGGAGGATCGCATTGTGCAAACCCAACCGACTGGCGGCATGCTTCGAAGACGCAGACAAGGCGTCTTCATGAAGACCAATCAGGCGCCAGCCTTTTCGGCGCGCGTGATCCCTTAACAGGTCTGCTTGGCCGTCGAGGCTCATACCATGCTTCTCCTGCTCCTCTGTAGACACGCGGATGTAACCGCCGACTGCCTTCTTCGGCGAGGTCGGGTTGGAGTGTTCGTTTTCGGCACTGTGGTCGTGAGTGGGAACTTGGATATCGTCGAGGGATGTCATGGTGTTAGGGGGATGTCCGGAGGGTGTTCATGACTTGTGCACGGGTTGCAGTCTTGAACAGGGTGTTGGATACTCACCTCGGCAGCGGCCGGCACCGACGGGAGCTTGTCAGGAACAGGATCTTGATCGGGGGTAGGCCGCGCATCGGCGCAGGCGTCTCGTCTGGTTCTCCGGAAAACCTGCCATCGCCAGCAGTCTTTTTCAGCATACCTCAAGTCGAGGTTTACTGCCAGTGCATTGGCAAGGCCCCGACGCAGCGTGCCGTCAGGTTTCCTCCCGTCAAAGGGAAAGTTTCGATCCGGCCTGAGAGGCAGAATTGAGCCGGGGGAGACGGTGGCGGCAGCATGCATCCCCGTCACGTCACGCGGGGTTCTCTAGGACTTCGCATCGATGCGCCCAGGTTCGTCTACTGATCCCGACATCTCGCGCCTTTCCTCAGGGGAAATCCAACGTCAGCGGCACCCGCCTACCTTTTCAAGCGGGTTCCGCCCCTTCCGTGCACGCTTGGGTTGATCGCATCACCGGTGACGCGTAGACATCGAGGGAGCACACAGTATCGGAGATGCCTTCCAAGTGATTTCAACCAACGCACGGGCTGCGCGACCCCGCCGGTTTTCCGAAGTGTTGCGCACCATTGGACTTGGCGTGGCTCTGTCGTTGCCCGCAAGCATCGCGCAGGCTGACGGCAATTACTTTCAGCTCGATGTGGCTCGATCGACCAGTTCGGCGACGGCAAGCCTCGGGCGTGGACCGTTCACCTTCGGCGCCGGAGCGGTGCGCTATGACGGCGGGCGCACCTACGGTCTGAGTGCCACCTGGCAATTGCCACTCGACACATCCGTCGCGACGATCAAGGTCGGGCCAGCGCTCGGACTGACTCGCGACGAGAGCTCGGACGAGAGCCCGGAGCTTGGCCTCAAGGTCGTCGCCGAGCGTTACATCCCCACCGATTTCGGCAGTGTGTTTCTCTTGGCCGACCTTAACAGCATCGACTCGTCCTGGTTCGTGCTGGCGCAGTTTGGTCTGGCAGCACCAGATCTGGCCGTCGAGCTCTCGCACGGCGAAAGCGACACCTATTCCGAAACCTCTGTCGCCCTGTCACGACGGCTGCAGGACGGTCCGGTCAGCTTGCGGCTGGGATACCGGCTGGAGTCGAAAGAGGCGTTCGCCGGCATATCGATCAACACCTTCTGAAGGAGACCTTCATGCCCCGACAGGCCCCGGATTTCCCGAGACTGACGTTGGCCAGGGCGGTCTATTCCTTCGTCTGTCTTGGCGTTCTCGGCGTCGGCGTGGTGATCTTTCTGCTTTTCACGGCCCGTTCGTCGGCGCTGCTGGACAGCGCATTGGACCGTGCCGTGCGCACCCGGACGGCCGCGGCCGGGGAAAACCTGGCGCGCAGCCTGCACAATGACTGGGTCGACCTGAAATTCCTCGCCGGCGCCATTCCCGAAAGCTCTTCTCAGCGCATCACCGGGCTGATGGACGGCATGCGCGGCGACGCGAACCGGATCAGCTGGATCGGCTTCGCGGACATGAACGGGATCGTCCAGCAGGCGTCGGACGACCTGCTTGTCGGGCAAGACGTCTCGGAACGCCCCTGGTTCCGCAACGGCGCCCAGGCACCTTTCGCAGGCGACGTGCACGAGGCGCTGCTGCTTGCCAATCTGCTGGAGACCGATGATCCCCGGGGACTGCGCTTCGTCGACCTGGCGATCCCAGTCAAGGATGGCAACGGCGAAACGACCGGCGTCGTCGCTGTTCATATCAATTTCGCATGGGCGGAGGCATTGCTCGAGGAACAGGCGAGGACGCTCGGGCTCGCGCTTTTTCTGACAGGCACCGACGGGTCGATCGTCGTGAGCTCGCAGGATTCAAATCCGACGCCTCAAGAGGTTGCGATCCTGCGGGCGGCGCTTCCGGGCACGGAAAACGCGGTGCGCGAGGTTTGGCCGGACGGCGAGACCTACTTCTCGTCGCTGGTGCCGCAGGTCACCTACGGCGACTTGCCGAATTTCGGTTGGCGCATGGTCGGACGGCTCAGCGGCGATCAGTTCAGCCTTGGGCTGGACTGGTTGCGGACCACCGGGATCATCGCGGTTGTCGGGCTTCTGGCGGTGCTGGGTACGGTGACTGCGGCTTTCGTGATGATCTTCATCCGTCCAATCGAGGAGATCGCGGCGCGCTCCGAAGAAATTGCGGACGGCGCCGATGTCTACCCGCCGGACCTGAAACGCACCCGGGAAGCGGCGCGCCTCTCGGCGGCGCTGACCCGGCTCCAGTCCGGGCGCATCGACTGAGGTCAGGACGAACCGGAGTTGAATGACAGGCGCCGCGCGATGTCACCCAAAAGCGCCGACGTCCGCACGCGGCTCACGCCGGGCATGTTGTCCTCGGCGTAGAAGCGCAGCAGCAGCGCCTCGCGCTGCGGGTCGGTCGGAAGCAGGTGCAGCCTTGCCCCATCCGGCAGACGTGCGATCACGTAGCCTTCCACATCGCCGATATCGGCGATGCGTAGGGAGCCTCGCGTGCCTTCCGGAAACGGCTGTCCCCGCAGGCGCACGGTGTCGGATTTCAGCGAGGTGATCCAGAGGCTGCGACGGCTTTCGCCGATGATGAAGTCGGCCTTTTCCGGAGCATCGGCCACGTGGCGCTCGCGCCGGGGCAGTTCGATGCAGGCGATGATCGTCACGCTGAGCACGAACAGGTTGTAGATCGTCCAGAACAGCACCACCGCCTTGCCGTCGCCTGCGTCGTTGAAGGCGAAACGGTCCGAGAAGATGCCGATCGTCAGGCCCAGCAGGGTCAGCAGGAGCATCGCGGCAAAGGGCGCCATCATCCGCCATTGCACCACGATCCGGCTGCGGTCGCCGCCCTTTGCGGTGACGCTGAAGGGATGTCCCTTGGGCTTCAGCAGGCCGACGATGGCCGCCCGGCTGATCGGAATGGCTCCGATCAACTGGCTGACGTCGTTGAGTATGGGCACCACCATGCCGCGGCTGAGCAGGTTCAGCACGATCAGGATCCAGATGTAATAGGCACCGAAATAGCTGATCACATCCGGAAGACGGGCATCGACGACGGTGATGTTGCCGAACCAGTAGAGCAGCGGATAGACGATGGCGGCGATCCGGAACGGAAAAGTGGTGAGCCAGTAGAAGACGGAGTCCGTCACGCTCCAGCGGTCGCGCAGGCGCAGGTTGTTGCGCGCGAGCGGACCCAGCGAGGACCGGGCGATCTGCATCAGTCCCAGGCACCAGCGCGCGCGCTGGGTGACGTATTCCTTGAGCCCCTCCGGCGCCAGGCCCTCGGTCAGCGGCTCGGCGAGGTAGACGCTTTTCCAGCCTGCGTTCTGCAGGGTGAGCGTCAGCATGAAATCCTCGGTGATGCTCTCGGTCGGGAAACCACCGATCTCCTGGATCGCACTCCAGCGCGCCATCGAGGATGTGCCGCAACAGAAGGCGATGCCCCAGCCGTCGCGGCTGGGCTGCATGTGGTCGAAGAAGAACCGCTGTTCGTCGGGATAGGACCGGCTCAACCCCATGTTGTGCTGGATGGGGTCGGCGTTGAAGAAGTGCTGCGGCGTCTGCACGAGCCCGACCTCGGGATCGTGGAACAGCGCCATGGAGCGCGAGATGAATCCCCGGTGTGGCACGAAATCGGCGTCGAGAACGGCATGAAGTCCGGCGGCACCGAATCCTGCGCCAGCAGGCCGAGCGTGTGGTTGATGTTTCCGGCCTTCGATCCCTTGTTGTCCGGGCGGCGCACATAGCGCACGCCCTGTCGCTCGCAGTAGTCTCGCAGCCAGTCGCGGCGACCGTCGTCCAGGATCAACACTTCCTTGTTGTCGTGGCGCAGCGATTTCGCTCCGATCACGGTGCGTTCGAGCACATCGAGGGTTTCGTTGTAGGTGGCGATCAGGATCGAGACCTTGGGGCTTTTCGCGCCCCACCATCCGGCGTGTTGCGTGGCCTCGTCGCTGCGCAACCTGATGCGCGACATGATGAGGAAGGCGCTGAGCGACCCGACCAGCGCCAGCATCTCCAGCGCCAGCAGCGACCAGCTTGCCAGCATGTCCAGGGTCAGGCCGAAGGGGGCCACGGTTTCGGTGATGCGCCAGACCGCGTAGCGCACCGCAAGAAGCGCGGCGAGGCCGAGCAAGAGGCACCGGTGCAGGACGTTCGTGCGGTCCACGACGGCGGGCAGCACCAGCCCGAAGCCCGCCAGCAGCGTGATCAGGACGAAACTGGACTGCACCTCGCTGAGATGGGGGAACATCATCGGCTCAGAAAATCCGGCGCAGCCAGTCGAGGGGCCGCCGGTCGAAGAAGACGCGTCCGGTGCGGCCGATGGCGCAGGACAGCTCCGGATCGTCCTTCAGCCCGGGAACCAGCAAGGTGACGTCGTAGCGCTCCAGGTGCTGTTGGCTCGGCGCGACGGCGAGGTTCCGGTAGATCGTCGCGGCGCCCGCACCGGCCAGGCGTGTCACGGTGCCGTCGAAGACGTTGGACCCGCCGCGCGGGCGGAATTCGGCGGTCTGGCCGACTTTGAGCGTGTTGTAGATGCCTTCGCTCACCGACAGGTTGACCATGAGCGATCCGCAGTCGACCATTTTGAGCACCGGATCGCCGCGTTCGAGATGTTCGCCGTCCGCGGCCATCACTTCCCAGAGCAGCCCGGTCACCGGCGCCAGGATTTCGCCGCCGGTCAGGCCGTTGACGCGCTGCCGCTCCCGGCCCACGCGCTCGTCCACCGCGGTCTTGCGTCGCTCCACATCCGCGATGGCGGCTTCGGTCGCGGCGACCTCGCTGCGCAGCTCGACCGCGCGCTGCTCGGCATTCGGCGCGTCGTTGTAGCCGTCGCCTAGGAAAACGCCCGATTCGGCGGCACGCAGCGCGACCTCGAGAACCTCCACCCGTTCACGCGCATAGTCGAGCGCGAGCGCCGGCAGTTGCGGTTCGCCGGGGAGCCTGCCGTTGTCGGGATTGACCGCATCGGTGGTTGCTGGGGTCGCATCGCCTGCGCCCTGTTCTTCCAGCAGGGACAGGCGCGCGCGGGCGTGTTCGAGCCGGATGCGCAGGTCTTCCAGCCGATTTTCGGTGTAGCGCTCGGAGCGCATCTCGAGCGACTGAAGGATCTCCATGGTGCTCTTCTGGTAAGCCTCGAGCCGCAACGCCTCGGAGGACAGGAAGGACCGCTCCATCACCAGATCGTTCAGGCGGACGCGGTCCACCAGCGGGTCGGTGATCGTGGCGACCGTTTCTCCCTCGCCGATGCGGGAGCCGAGCGAGCGGAAAGGCATTTCGACCGTGCCGGCCACTTCGCTGCGGACGGTGACAAGCCGTGCGTTCACGAAAGCGTTGGCGCTGGCACCGGACATCTGTTCGCCGATGATCACCCAGAGCGCGAGCGCAATGGCGATGAAACCGATCAGCAGACGCGAATACTTCATTGTAGCCCCGATACTTGTATGGCGACGACCGCACCCAGAAAACACTCTAAGGTGTTTGATCGCAACCTATCGGAGAGTGCGATACAGGCCAATAACGGCGTCATTTGGGCATGCAGTCTCCAGCGTCCGCGCGCGCAATCTGTGCAAGCAAGCCCAAAGTAGCTGGGTAATAGGACTGCCGATCCATCTGTTCCGCGCTGATCTTCACCTCACGGCACTGCGCGAGGTCGACGATTGCGCGATACCCGGGCTGATCGCTCTGGGCCAGCACCTTGCCCTCGAGGGTCACGTTCACGGCAAGGTGACCCGGCAAGGACGCCGACATCAGCGTTTCCATGCCGCGCATGACCGCAGGATGGCTCCGCCTCCCTGACCACGACAGGTAAAGCGGCACGCGCAGCGCGTCATAGCCGGAGCGCAGGGCGTGTTCGGCCGGCGTTGCAAAACCGGTCGCGGTGACGTCGATCCAGTCGGGAAGCGGGTGAAGCGCCGCGAGTTCCGCGAGGACCGTTTCACCGTGATCGGCCGCGGCAAGCAGTTCGGGTCTCTCTGTGGCAAGACCGAGTTCCCGCAATGCCCGCGGCATGATGTAGGACGGGTTGAACAGCACGCGGTCGGGATCGGATCGCGCCTCGGCGCCGGGCGTCAGCAACAGTGAGCCGGGGGCTCGGGGGTCGGGGCGCAAACACAGGGACACGATATCCCGCGCAATGTCTTGATAGAGGCCGGCATTTACGGGCCAGCCGGAGTCACGCTCTGCGCGCAGCAGGGCCCAGGCCCGAAACAGATCGCCGTCGGTCGCGTTATGCCAGTCCTCATCCGCCACGCCAGTCGCGGCGTTCCAGCGCCATCCCATCAACCTGTCCTGGCGCACCAGAAGGTTGCCGCGCGTCCAGCCCTCGATCAGTTCGAATGCCTCCCGATCGCCATGCGCCTGCGCCAGAAGGGCGCCGAACCCTTGTCCCTCCGAATGGCTGATCCGCCCGTTTTCATCGTCGATCACGCGCCCATCATCGGACAGGAAACGGTCTCGCCACCGCGGCCACGCGCCGCCGTCCTGCGAAAACGCGATCCTGGGGGTCATCGCGGCATGGGCCACGCTTAGAATGAAGGTGCGTCGTTCGATGGTCCGTCTTCCTTTTTGGTTTGTCCCGATTTCGACTCGCTCTGCCTGTCGCAAAACTGGCGGGATCCTCGTCGAGGCAAGGCTAGAGGAAGAAAGGATAATCACTCAGGTCGCCATCTGGAAGAAGGGCGGCTCTGAGAGGGAGATTCGAGCTGTTTTCAGTGAAGCTCGCCTTCGCTAGAAATTGATGCACCGATGAAAGAAAAATGCGCCACCAGCCATCAGAAGGCCATGGAGCGCCAACTCCGTCGTCAAGGGCGAGCGACGCCAGCGCGTGACAGGGTTGTTGTCGGACGCCGCAAGGGCAGCGACTTTTCGGCTCACGTCTGGTATCGTCAAGAGGACCGCTTGCTGAAAAGCCTCACCATGAACAGCATCGATTCAGACTTCTCCGGCTCCATCCCCGAGGTATACGACAGTCACCTCGTGCCGATCCTCTTCGAAGGCTATGCCGCCGATCTGGCTGGTCGGGTAGCAAAAGCAGACCCGACCGCTGTGCTGGAAGTGGCGGCGGGTAGCGGTGTCGTCCCGCGCGCGCTTGCATCGCGCCTGAGCGGCGGGTGCCGCTATGTCGTCAGCGACATCAATCCGGCGATGCTCGAATGCGCCCGACAGCGCAGTTCGGAGGACAGGCTCGAATGGCGGGAGGCGAACGCGATGTCGCTGCCGTTCGAGGACGAAAGCTTTGATATCGTCCTGTGCCAGTTCGGCGTGATGTTTTTCCCGGACCACATCAAGGGATTTTCCGAGATCCTCCGAGTTCTTCGGCCGGGCGGGCGCTTCATCTTCAACAGCTGGGGTCCACTCGAAACGAACGATTTCGCGCATATCGCCCTCGAGACGTTGATTGCGTTGTATCCTGAGGACCCTCCGCTCTTTCTCGCCAGGACTCCGTATGGATACGGCGAGACGGCCCGGATCGAGGCCGATTTGGCGGTGGCCGGTTTCAAGCGTATTCGGATCGAAACTGTCGAGCTGCAGAGCCACGCAGGTTCGGCCGATGACTTTGCCTTTGGTCAGACCTACGGGTCACCCCTCCGTCTTGAAATCGAGGCGCGCGGCAATCCACCCCTGCCACAAGTCAGGGCGGCCCTTGAAAAGGCGCTCGTCGCGCGATTTGGGATGGCTCAAATCACCGGACGGATGACGGCGCTCGTGACTGAGGCCATTGCATCCTGAGGACAGCACCACCCTTCACCAGCGTATGCCAAGGGCGCGCTGTGACCTACTGCTGCGCCAAATCGTAAGAGTATTCGCAAGCTCGACTACATTGAAGCCGCTGGAGATCGAATGCCGCGACAGACTTCTTGAAGGGTCTTCAGAAGGAAGCACCCTTGAAGAGGGTATCCTGGCCCTCCCGGATCTTGGGTTTGCAGCAAACCTGCGCGGAACCGCTTGACGGAAGAGCCCCGTAAAGTCCGAAAAGTTTCGCATGCATAGACAGCGCGCGCGCGAGAGCGGTATAGTTATTTCCCTTTTGATCAAATGGCTGGGAGCAATGGAGAAAAAACAAATCACTGTAGCTGAAAGTCAATCTGACGAGGATCTCGATACCAGCGGGCTCCTTGCAGGACCCGACGTCGGAAACACCGAGAAGAAAATGACAATAGGTCTCCTGCATCTGATCGAACGACTGCTGATGCTGGTCGTGGTGCTGATGACGATTGGCGGCGCGATATCCGAAATACTGACGGTCTACAAAGCACAGACCATCAATCTCGCCGACATCCTGCTGATGTTTCTCTACGCCGAAGTGATCAGCATGGTCGCGGTGTTCTATGCAGACAGAAAGTCGGTATTCGTCTACCCGATCTTCATCGCGATCACCGCTCTTGCAAGGCTTGTGATCCTTCAGGGCAAGGAAATGGCTCCCGAGAACATCCTGTTCGAAGCCGCGGCAATTCTTCTGCTCACCTTCGCAGCCCTCGTGATCGTCCACGTCAGAAAAAGCTCGTCGAGCTGAAAGCTGCGGCAAACTCTCTAAGGAAGGGCAGAGCTGTGCCTGCAAAGCTAAGAGACTGTCGAACTCGCGCAATGGTGACGGTGCTTCCGAAGCTGACACTGGTCCCGGTTGGGAGCGGCACGCAGGTCAAGGCTTTATGCCGCTTCTTGCCGGGTGCGATGTGGTTCCGGATCAGAGCCTTTTCAGACAGCCGTCAACGGCCCGGGGTCGTCCCGCTTGACAGCTGTGCCACGGACCAGGTTGACGTCGTCGCCCGGTGCGCCGATGCGGTCGGCGTGTTCACGGATTGCGTCGCGGTCGCTGGCCTCGTAGATGCAGACTGACCCGATGCGGCCGTCGTCTTCTGTCGCGGCGTAGCTGCGGATCCAGCGGAGCCGGTCTTTCATCTCTTCGCCGACCTGAAGAGATTTCTCGTTGGTCGCCGCAAGCTCGTCTTCGCTCGACCAGATGCCGCGACGGCGAATGACATAGAGTTCCATGATTGCCTCCTTCTGGCTTCGTTCTCAGACAGAGCATGGGGCCGGAAGGCTCGTATTGGCACCCGGCCATGCGGACAGAATGCGGGGACGATCCTGCCATTCGCCCGCAAGGAGGGTGAATTCGGCGCCCAGACATGCAATTCTAAGCCCCATGGCGAAAAGTGACGACAAGCTGGATGTCGCGATCGTTCTCGTCAACGAGGGCTACCTTCCCCTGAGCTTCTGCCACGATCTGGCCTTTCTCGATGATAGGGTGACCGCGCAGAAGAACGGTTTCCGGCCAGCCCTGCACCTCTTTCCCCTCGTAGGGCCTATACCCCAAGTTTCAGGACACGCGACCGCCTTCTGCACAAAAAACAATCACTCAACGCCCAAGAATCGGATATTCTGATCGTGGTCAGGTCGGGGGACTGGTTTTCGTCTACGTGCCGAAGGAAAAAGAGACCTTCAATAGGGAAAGACCATGATAGCCAAACACCTCCTCTTCGTCAGCGCCGTCACTTTTGCAGCGGGCACTGCCTTCGCGCAAACCGAGATGCCTTTCGCACTTGATTGGAAATTCGAAGGTCCCGCCGCACCCTACACCTATGCGGTCGATGCCGGCCTTTTCGAGGCGCAGGGCCTCACGGTCACGATTACCGAAGGTGCAGGATCCCTCGATGCCATTCCGAAGGTCGCGACTGGCGCGTTCCCGGTGGGTTTCGCCGACATAAACTCGGTGATGCGTTTTCTTGACCAGAACCCGGACGCGCCAGTGATACCGGTGATGATGGTCTACGACAAACCGCCTTTTGCGGTGGTTGGCCGGGTGAGCCAAGGCGTTTCGGAACCCGCTGATCTCGAAGGCCGCATCCTCGGCGCGCCGCCGCCCGATGGGGCTTGGGCGCAGTTCCCGATTTTCGCCGCCGAGAATGATCTCGACATTGACGCGATCACCGTCGAGCCGCTCGGCTTCCCCACGCGCGAGCCGATGTTGGCCCAGGGCGAGGTGGATGCCGTGACCGGCTTCTCCTTCTCTTCGACGCTGAATCTGATCCGACTGGGCGTGCCCGAAGAGGACATATCGGTGATCCTGATGGCCGATTACGGAGTGGAACTCTACGGGAACGCGATCATCGTGAACACGGATTTCGCCGAGGCCAACCCGGAGGCGGTGACCGGTTTTCTCACCGCCATCGCACAGGGCTGGCAGGCGGCCATTGACGATTCCGACGCGGCAATCGAGGCGCTTCTGAAGCGCAACCCCGCCGCCGATGCAGATCTCGAGAAGCGACGCCTGCAACTGTCGATCGACGCCAATGTCCTGACCGACTACGTGCGAGAAAACGGCATGGGCAACGTGGATCCCGAGCGCTTTGCCGCAGCCATCGAGCAGACCAAGACCGTCTACGAGTTCCAGAACGAGCCCGACGCGGCGGCGTTCTTCGATGACAGCTACCTGCCCAAGGGCGATGTGCTGCTGATGAAGTGACAATGGCAAGGTGCAGCACGCGCGCCGCGCCCGCGATCAGCGGCAGATCGGGGCGCGAGAAATGAAAAACCTGATCGAAATCAAAGGCGTTCGGCACTCCTACAAGACAAGGTCGGGGCCGCTGCCGGTGCTCGACGGGCTGGATATTTCCGTGCCGAAGGGCGAATTCTGCGCGGTGGTCGGCCCCTCTGGCTGTGGCAAGTCCACCCTTACAAGACTCGTGGCGGGCCTGATGAAGCCTGACGCGGGCGAGGTCTGGCTGGACGGGCAGAAGGTGACGAGCCCGCGCAAGACGGTCGGCATGGCGTTTCAGAACCCAGTGCTACTGGAATGGCGCACGATCCTCGACAACGTGATCCTGCCATTGGAGATCGTCGCACCTTCCATGCCACGCCGGGACCGCGTCGCGCGCGCCGAAGAGCTGCTGGAGATGGTGGGCCTCTCGGGCTTCGAGGCCAAGCGCCCGTCAGAGCTGTCGGGCGGCATGCGCCAACGCGCCTCGCTCTGCCGCGCCATCGTGCACAAGCCCGACGTGCTCATCATGGACGAGCCGTTCGGAGCGCTCGACAACTTCACCCGCGAAGATTTGTGGCAGACGATGCGAGATCTGCGCGCAAAAGAGCCCTTCACAGCGGTGCTCATCACCCACGACCTGCGCGAGAGTGCCTTTCTCGGCGATCAGGTCGTGGTGCTGTCGGGTCGCCCGGCGCGCACGCAATACATCCTCGACATCGACCTGCCGCAGGACCGGACCATCGACATGCTCTATACCCAAATCGCAGCGGACATGCTGCACATCCTGCGGGACCAGATCAAGATCGCCCAAGGCCGAGACCCGGAGGCCGCGTGATGCAAATCCTGCGCAAGATTGCCGTTCCCATCCTCGCCATCCTCGCCTTCCTCGTGGTTTGGGAAGCGCTTGTGCAGATCAATGGATGGCCCAACTACGTGATGGCCTCGCCCTCGGATCTGCCTGCGGCCTATGCGCAGTTCTGGGAGCTTTTCCTGATCGGCTCGTGGCAGACGCTGTGGCGCACAGTGGCGGGCCTCGGTCTCGCAGTGGTCTTCGGGCTGCTCCTCGGGATGGTCATGGGCTTTTCGCAGATCATGCGCGACGCGCTCTATCCGCTTCTGGTCGGGTTCAATGCCATCCCCAAGGCGACGCTCGTGCCGGTTCTGGCGCTCCTTTTCATCGGCCAGCATGATTTCAACACCGTGATGATGGCGTTCCTGATCTCGTTCTTTCCAATCGCGGTTTCGGTCGGGATAGGCCTGTCGACCCTGGAGCCGGAATACCGCGACATTCTGCGATCCCTAGGCGCGAGCCGTTTTACCATTTTCCGCAAGATCGCCCTGCCCAAGACGCTGCCCGAGTTCTTCGGCGCGCTGAAAGTCTCAGTGACGCTGGCCTTCATCGGCACCAACCTCGTCGAGATCGTGTCGCCTCACGGCCGAGGGCTGGGCGCCTTGTTCCTGTCGGGTCAGACGAATTCCAACTACCCACTGATGTTCGCAGTGCTGATTGCGCTCGCGGTGCTCGGGATCGTCCTCTACTACGCCGTCGTCGCGCTTGAACGGACATTCGCAGGCTGGGCGGAACGGCAGGCGACGTGATCCTAAAGTCGGGTTCGCTCAAGGAGCGGCACCGCACAGCCACAAAGAGACAACCGGAGGCCAGCAGTTTCTAGAGGTCGATTTGTAAGCCGCGCGCGTCTTTGTTTTTCAAAAGGCCCGTCTGGATTAGTCCCGGCAGGTATCGGCATGCGGGATCGAGACAAGCCGGAGAGGTCACCAGAGATGTTGGCAGGGGCCATAGGGCGCTGAATTGCATCTGAGTGTGACGCCCCCCCCGCCGGCAGCGCGCCAGCCTCACCAGTGACTCTAATTTCGGCCACCAGGGCTCAATAACCGCTCCACCCTCGGCTTTGCCGGTCATCGCCGGTCAGCGCCGGATTGATTTGCCAATGAACTTTCAGCCAGGCAAAGAAATGATGAACACCGACCAACTACTGCGGGGCGGGACTGAGCTTCCGTTGAGAAATTCAGTAGAACCCCAAGTTCAGCGGTGTGTCCGGTCGACGCGTTGCACCCTTGATAGGGCCGCGCACTGCCAGCTCGTTAGACCGATGTCGTAGTCGATGCCTTTTCGCGGATAACGCCGGGTGTCAGCAGTAGCGACGTGGCGAGAGCGAGCGCTGCCGCGCCAAAGAACATTGGCACAGGGCCGAAGGCGGAAGCCGTCACACCCGCGATCGCGGGCCCCGCAATGTTGCCTGCGGCGGTGATCCACAGCGCCGTGGTGAAGCTGAGCGAAGGGAGGTCAGGAAAGAGCCGCTCTGACCAGAGCGACAGAACCGCGCTGATCATCATCACGAACATGCCCTGCATGCCCGCTGAGACAACTACGAATCCCCACGACGTCGGCGCCCAGGCAATGATCGCGATGGACAGTGCCGCGCCGATGTTGAGCGCGCGCAGGAGCCACGGAAGGCCGATGGCGGATTTGACCCGGGCGGTCAGAAGGCCGAGCAGCCCAAGCGCCCCGTAGGCGGCAAAAACGATTGCACCGCTGGACTGCAAGGGCAGTCCGGCGAGCCCGCCCTGTTCGGTGACGCGGTCGGCGGCGAAGGTGACGTAGATGCTGTTCGTTAGCCCGAAGGAGAAAGCGACCAGATAGAGCGGGCAGGCTGAGCGGGTCGCGAGTTCGCCCCATTTGCACGGCGACGCCTCGCCCGCGGGCTCCACCGTGTCAGTCAGGGCGAGGAAATTGGCGATTGCCGCACCGGCCGCACCGGCGGCGAAAAACGCCCAGACGACACGCCAGCCGTAACCGAAGAAGACAAGCGACAGAGCGAGAAGGCCCGCGAACAGCACGCCGACGGCGGTGCCGGAACTGATGACCGACAGGGCCTCGGGGCGGTCGTCTTCGTAGAGAAGCCGCTGGGCGGCGCTGTTGAACGGCGTCCACGAGAATCCCGCGCTGGCGCTGGCAAGACAGATCCCGATGGAAAGCACGACAACGTTCGGTGCAGCGGCCACGGCAGCAAGGCCAAAGGTCGCTGCAATCATGCCGCACACGATTGGCACACGTGGCCCTGTGCGGGCGATCAGTTTGTAGGAGCAGCCGAGGGCGAGCAAGAACGCCGCGAATCCAAGACTCGAAATCAGGCCTGCGGTGCTGGTCGAGATCGAAAACGACTCGCGGAATTGCGGCAGGAATAGGCCGAAGCCGATCCGCGCGGGGCCGAAGGCGATCGCGGTGGCGGCAGACCCAGCCGAGGCGATACGTGTGAGCGTCTGCATTGGCAGCCTCTTGTCTCTCGGAATAAAGAGATCACGCTAGGTAAAGGTTCCTCGATGAACATAAGTGCGTCACGAGAGCGCATACGCCAAGGAGCTACTCGCGGACTGTCGTAACCGCCCGATTGAAGCCGCCTGCCTGATGGCGGGGTTCTGAGCTAAGACACGTGCATAACGACGTCGTTAATGACGTGTCTTATCGGAGGAGCCATGCTGGGCGAGGTTCTGGGTGTCGAACGGCGCCGACGGTGGAGCGAAGACGAGAAGCTCGAAATCCTGTCGGAGGTCGGAGGTCGGAGGTCGGAGGTCGGAGGTCGGAGGTCGGCGTCGGCGGCGCATCGGTGACGCAGGTCGCGCAGCGCCACGAGATCACGCGCTCGCAGATTTACGGCTGGCGGCGTGATCTGAAGAAGAAGGGCCTATGGTCGCCGGATCGGGGGGCCGTTTTCCTTCCGGTCGATTTTGGTGAGGCGCGGACGCCAGTGAGCGCCCCCGCCCCGGGGCGACCCGCCATGGTCGAGTTGCGTCTGAGTAACGGCCGCTGCCTGAGGTTCGACAGCGACATGGATAGAGAGGCGCTGACGTGATTGATCCGGGCGGTGGAAGCGGCATGATCGGACCTGGAACGGGCGTCCGGGTCTACCTGGCCTGCGGGACCACCGACATGCGCAAGGGGATCGCGGGTCTGGCCGCGCTTGCCCAGGACGTCCTGCGCCAGAAGCCCGCGAGCGGTGCTGTCTTCGCCTTCCGGGGGCGCCGAGGTTGGACCTGTCGCGGGATTGTGCCGCTCCTTTGACCACGTATCGTGTCGCAAAGGAGAACACAGATGGCATCACGACCGACCGAGGAATTCCGTGCCGAAGCAGTGCGTGTGGCGTTGACGAG
>Ga0114903_1000528_pt1 | contig 21075 bp, 19 predicted proteins | sample MalvirDeepMed_s2_FD_87289 | JGI IMG/M metagenome (GOLD analysis project Ga0114903, IMG submission 87289) | Marine viral communities from the Global Malaspina Expedition - Malaspina viral metaG DeepMed_s2 | ecosystem: Environmental > Aquatic > Marine > Oceanic | place: Mediterranean Sea... | reverse complement strand
GTTCTGGACGACGAGGAAGAGGATTTCTTCGGCGATTGGGAGCGTCAGCGCCGCGAGCGGACCACGCCCCCCGCCGCTCAGACCCGGCAGCCCGAACCGCAGCCACGCCAGCCGGTCGAGGGCATGGATCGCCTCGAAGCGTCGGTCAATCGCCAGCCGCAGCGTCCCGCGACCCCGCGCCCCGTGCAGGCCGCCCCGACGCCCCGTGCGCCCGAGCCGCGCCAGCAGCCCCAGGCCGAACGCGCGCCCCGGTTCGGGATCAATTCCCTGATCCAGCGCGTCAGCGGACAGGAGACCGAGGACAAGCAGGCCACCGATCGCGGGGCCGCAGCTGCGGCGCGTCGTCGGGTGCCCCCGATGCCCCGCTACGAGGACGAGGCCGATCAGGCTTCCGAGGACCGGATCGAGATTCCGGCCTTCCTGCGCCGCCAGGCGAACTAAGCCTCACCTCACGACTCGCTTCGAAAGGGCCGGCCTTGCGCCGGCCCTTTGTCGTTGAGAAGCAACAGTTTGCGCGGGGCTGCCCCGCCCGGTCGCAGGGGTCTGCCGACCGGCGGTCGGCGCTGTTACAATCCGTAGCAATGCTTGATTTGTATCGCTGGGACAGCGCGCTTAGGTCAGTCCTGCCGAGATATTAAGAAGCCGTTAAGAAGGCAGAGCCATGCAAAAGACGATCAGCCGCCCCGTGAGGTTCGAAGGTGTCGGACTTCATTCCGGTCGCCCGGCCGTCCTGCGCCTTCTGCCTGCGCCGGCCGGCCATGGCCTGTGGTTCAAACGCACCGATCTTGCCCCTGCCGCCGCGCTGGTCCCCGCCCTGTGGGATGCCGTCGAACAGGTCGAGCTGTGCACACGCATCGTCAACGCCGCGGGCACGACCGTATCGACCATCGAACACGTGATGGCCGCCATAGCGGGTTGCGGCATCCAGAACCTGATGATCGAGATTGACGGCCCCGAGGTTCCGATCCTCGACGGGTCTGCCGCTCCCTTCGTGGACGAGATCCTGTCTGTCGGCCTGCGTTCGCAATCTGCCCCGATCCGCGCGCTGAAGATCATCGACACCGTCGAAGTGCGCAACGGCCCCGCACATGCCCGCCTCGACCCCGCCGACGGGCTGGAAATCGACTTCAGTATCGACTTTTCGGACGCCGCGATCGGCCGTCAGGAAAAGCGCCTGAGCCTTGCGAACGGGACCTTCGTGCACGAGCTTTGCGACAGCCGGACCTTCTGCCGGGCCTCGGATGTCGAGGCGATGCACGCCCGCGGCCTTGCGCTTGGCGGCACGTTCGACAACGCTGTCGTCGTCGATGGCGCCCGGGTCCTGTCGCCCGGCGGCCTGCGCCACCGCGACGAGGCCGTGCGCCACAAGATGCTCGACGCGCTCGGCGATCTTGCGCTGGCTGGCGCCCCTATCCTGGGCCGCTATACCGGCATCCGCGCGGGCCACGCGCTGACCAACGCGCTTTTGCGCACGCTTTTCGCCCGCCGCGACGCATTTACAATCGTCGAAGCGGACGAAACCATGCTGGCGCGCCTGCCCGGCGCCGGCCTGCGCCCCGAGGATGCGCCCGCGCTGGTCGCCTGACCCGCGCCCGCAATGCCAGTTTTCCCCTCCGAAACTTCTGTGCTAGACGGGGGCGACCGGCGGAGTTCAGGGGGTCGATACCGATCATGGCGATGATGACGATGCGGATTGCGGCACTGGCCTGCATGGGATTTGCGCTCGCCGGATGTGGCGGCGGCGATGGCGGGATCTTCGCCTCGCGCGATGTGCCGTTGGAAAACCTTGACGCCGAGACGATCTACAAGCGCGCCGAGCTTGAGCTGGAAACCGACGACCCCGAGGATGCGGCCGAGTATTTCGGCGAGGTCGAGCGTCTGTATCCCTATTCCGAATGGGGCCGCCGCGCGCTGGTCATGCAGGCGCTGGCCTATCACCGCGACGGCAATTTCGAGTCCGCCCGCGGGGCCGCGCAGCGGTATCTGCAATTCTATCCCAACGGCGAAGATGCGGCCTATGCGCAGTATCTTCTGGCGCTCAGCTATTACGACCAGATCGACGACGTGGGCCGTGATCAGGGCCTGACTTTCCAGGCGCTCCAGGCCCTGCGTGGCGTGATCGAACGCTATCCCGATAGCGAATATGCCCAATCGGCGGTCCTGAAGTTCGACCTCGCCTTCGATCACCTCGCCGGCAAGGAGATGGAGATCGGGCGCTATTACCTCAAGCGCCAGCACTACCCGGCCGCGATCAACCGCTTCCGCGTCGTGGTCGAAGATTTCCAGACCACCACCCACACGCCCGAGGCGCTGCTGCGGCTGGTCGAAAGCTATCTGTCGCTGGGCCTCACGTCCGAGGCGCAGACCGCCGGCGCGATCCTGGGCTACAACTACCAGTCGACGCCCTGGTACGAAGACGCCTATGCCCTGCTTGCAGGCCGTGGCCTTCAGCCCGAGGCGCAAGGCGACAGCTGGCTCAACTCCGTCTATCGCCAGGTCGTGCGCGGAGAGTGGCTCTGAGCCGATCTTTCCTGTCCGCGCAGGCCATGCGATACGCGACCCCGGGAACGGGGTAGGGAACGGCTGATGCTGCGCGGATTGACCATCCGGGACATGCTGCTGATCGACCGGCTGGAGCTTGAGTTCCGGCCCGGCCTCAACGTGCTGACCGGAGAGACGGGCGCAGGCAAATCGATCCTTCTGGATTCGCTGGGCTTCGTGCTGGGCTGGCGTGGCCGGGCCGAGCTGGTGCGGCAGGGCGCCGAACGTGGCGAGGTCACGGCCAGCTTCGACCTGAACCCCGCGCACCCGGCCCGCGCGATCCTTGATGAGGCCGGGATCGAGATCGAGGACGAGCTGATCCTGCGCCGCGTGAACACCCCCGACGGGCGCAAGACCTCGTGGATCAACGACCGTCGGGCCAGTGGCGAGATCCTGCGGCGCGTGTCGGAAACGCTGGTCGAGCTGCACGGGCAACACGACGACCGCGGTCTGCTGGATCCGCGCGGTCACCGCGTGCTTCTGGACGAGTTCGCCGACAACGCCGCCGCGCTGGCCGCCACCCGCACCGCCTGGACCGCCCGAGCCCGGGCGGAGAAACGCCTGAAGGAGGCCGAGGTCGCCCTGGCCGCCGCGCGCGATGAGGAGGAGTTCCTGCGCCATGCGGTCGACGAGCTGGACAAGCTTGACCCGCAACCGGGCGAGGACGAGGCGCTGGACACCCAGCGCCGGCGGATGCAGGCCGCCGAACGCGTGCGCGAGGACATCCTGCGCGCGCATCAGGCCCTTGGCCCCGACGGCGCCGAGGCGCTGCTGGGCGATGCCGCGCGCTGGCTGGATGGCGCGGACGAAGGGACCGAGGGCGCCCTCGATGAGCCGATCGAGGCACTGGCCCGCGCCATGAACGAGCTTGCCGAGGCAGAACAGGGCGTCGCCCGCGCGCTGGTTGCGCTGGATTTCGACAGTTTCGAGCTGGAGCGGATCGAGGAGCGCCTGTTCGCCATCCGTGGCCTTGCGCGCAAGTACGACGTCCTCCCCGACGCCCTGGGCGAACATGCGGCCGGACTGCGCGACCGGCTGGAGGCGCTGGACGCGGGCGAAGGCAACCTGGCCGACCTGCGCAGCGCCCTGAAAGAGGTCGATGCGGCCTATACCAAGGCAGCCGATGCCCTGTCCGACCGCCGTCGCGACGCGGCCGCCGCGCTGGACACCGCGATGGCGGCCGAACTCGCCCCCCTCAAGATGGAGCGTGCCGTCTTCACCACGGAAGTGTCCGACGCCGCACCCGGGCTCGACGGCCGCGACTCGGTCGAGTTCACGGTCGCCACCAACCCCGGCGCCCCCGCCGGTCCGTTGGGGCGCATCGCGTCGGGCGGCGAGCTTTCGCGTTTCCTTCTGGCGCTGAAGGTCTGTCTGACCGGCGACGCGCCCGGAATGACCCTGATCTTCGACGAGATCGACCGCGGTGTCGGCGGGGCGACGGCCGACGCGGTGGGGCGGCGCCTGTCGGCCATGGCGATGCGGGCGCAGGTGCTGGTCGTAACCCACTCGCCGCAGGTCGCGGCATTGGGCAACCACCATTGGCGGGTCGAAAAGCGCGTGACCGGCGATGTCACGACCTCCTCCGTAGTGCCTTTGGATGACATCGCGCGCGTGGACGAGCTGGCGCGCATGCTGTCCGGCGACCGCGTCACTGACGAAGCCCGCGCCGCCGCCAGAACCCTACTGGGTTGATCCTTCTCCGGCAGATGCCCGGCTGTGATATCCGGGCTTATGACTGCCATCCGAAAAACGCCCGGGATTATCAGAAAACCGGCTAGGCCCCGTCCTGGGACGGGCGATAATCAGCCGGGGCCAACCCGCCGTCTTGGGCGATCATCGTCTCGGCCCCGGGATGGACGTCCGTGTTCTGGGCGGCCACGCAATGCCACCCCCTCGGCGTCCGGTCCATCACGAAGGTCATCACGGTTCGCCGCACCCCGGCGGCCCCGGTCTGGCCCGTCAGGGTCAGGCGGGCGTGGACCACGGCGGTCTCTCCCAGCATCCGTAACGCGACCCGACCGATCTTCAGGTCGCTGTCGGGGAAGATCACCCGCAGGCCGTACTCATGCGCTTCCTCGATCGCGGCGCGGTCGCGCCACCATATCCCCGCGACGTTCACGAAATCGGCGTCCTGCGCGAACAGCGCGGCCAGCGCCGCCGCGTCCCGCGCCATCCAGGCGTCGCGGAAGGCATGGGGCATGTCCTCGGGACGGTCGAGCATGATGGACCTTTCGGATCGAAGCGCGCCGCAGTCTGTGCCGGGATCCGCGCCGAAGAAAGGCCAAACCGCACCGGGCTGATGCCAGCAGGGAAGGGAGAGGTTTCCTCCGCCGATCCGGCGCAATAGAAGAAGGAAAAAGGATAGCGCGATCATGGCCGCCCCGAAGGCCACAGAAGACTGGACGTTCCTCGACACCGCGATGGCCCGGACCCGCCGGGGCTGGTCCGTGCTGCGCGACCGCGGGCCGGGGCAAATCCAGTTCTGGTTCATCGCGCTGGCCATCGGCGCGGCATCGGGGTTCGCCGCGCTTCTGTTCCGGCGCGGGATCGAAAGCCTTCAATCGCTGCTGTACCGGGTCGAGGACATCACCCGCCTGGCCTCGGCCACGCGAGAGCTGCCGTGGTACCTGTTCATCCTGTGGCCCACACTGGGCGGCTTGATCGTGGGCCTGATCCTGTTTCGTCTATCGCCAGGCGGTCGCGTTCGATCCGTGGCCGAGGTGATCGAGGGCGCCGCCCTGCGCGATGGCCGGGTCGAGATCAAGGCCGGCCTGGGCTCGGCCGCCGCGTCGCTGATCACGCTGGGGGCAGGCGGCTCGTCGGGGCGGGAAGGGCCGGTTGTCCACTTGGCGGCGGTGATCGCGACATGGGTCAACGACCTGATCCGGGCGCGCGGCGTGACGGCGCGGGATCTTCTGGGGTGCGCGGTGGCGGCGGCGGTCTCGGCCTCGTTCAATGCGCCCATCGCGGGCGCGCTCTTCGCGCTCGAGGTGGTGCTGCGCCACTTCGCCGTCCACGCCTTCGCGCCCATCGTCATCGCCAGCGCCATCGGCACCGTCATCAACCGCGTCGAGTTCGGCGGCGTGACCGAGTTCGAACTGGACCAGCAATCGGCGCTGGAATTCTATGTCGAACTCCCCGCCTTCCTGCTTCTGGGGCTGGTCTGCGGGGCGGTCGCGGTGATCCTGATGCGCGCGATCTTCTGGACCGATGACACGGCCGAACGGCTGCGCGCGCGCATCGGTATGCCGCCCTGGGCGCGGCCTGCGGTGGCCGGTGCGGTGCTGGGCACCATCGCGATTTTCTTCCCGCATATCATCGGCGTCGGCTACGAGACGACAGCGCTGGCCCTGACGGGCGAGATGTTGATGCGCGAGGCGTTGGTGCTGGCCGTGGTCAAGGTCGCGGCCGTGGCGATCACCATGGGCGGTCGGATGGGGGGCGGGGTGTTTTCCCCGTCGCTCATGGTGGGCAGCTTGGTGGGGCTGGTCTTTGGAACCATTGCAACGCAGGTCTTTCCCGACGTTTCGGGGGCCAACAGCCTTTACGCGCTGGCCGGGATGGGGGCGGTCGCCGCGGCTGTTCTGGGCGCGCCGATCTCGACCACGTTGATCGTGTTCGAGCTGACAGGCGACTGGCAGACCGGGCTTGCGGTGATGGTCGCGGTCTCGACCTCGACGGCACTGGCGTCGCGGTTGGTGGATCGAAGCTTCTTCCTGACGCAGCTTGAACGGCGGGATGTCCACTTGTCGAAGGGGCCTCAGGCGTACCTTCTGTGCATGTTCCGCGTGTCCAACGTGATGCGACCGCCCGACCATTTGCACGCCATACCCACCGACGACGTGTGGGAGGCGTTGGAGGCCGGCGTCTATATCGAACCCAATGCCACGCTGGAAAAAGCCATGCCCATGTTCGAGGAGACAGCCCGCATGTGGCTGCCCGTCGTGCGCATGGGAGAGACGGGGGAAGCGCCGCGCATCATGGGCACGTTGCACCATGTAGACGCCCTGTCGCGCTATAATCGGGCTCTGGCCGCCACCGCGGCCGAAGAGCACTCGTGAGGGGGCGGTGTCAGACCTGCTCGACCGTGACTTCGGGGTCCATGAACGCCAGGTGTCCCTTGATCCGGGCCACGTCGTCCTTCGGATCCTCGTAGCTCCAGGCCGCGTCGCGAATGGTCAGGGACTTGGTCTGGATCGAGAAATAGCTGGCCTGTCCCTTGTGCGGGCAGGTTGTCGACTTGTCGGAGGTGTCGAGGAACGCCATCGCGATATCGCCGCGCGGGAAATAGATGACGAACGGATAGCCGTCCTCTTCCAGTTTCAGGGCGTTCGACGACTCGCCCAGAACGGCGCCCCCGGCGCGGACGACCCATGTGCCTTCGGCGTCCGAGATGGTGATGTTTCCGGCCATGCTGCCCCCCAATGTTGTACGCGGTCCCGCGCGCAGGACCATCGATAGGGGCAGCGGCCGCGAATGTCACGCGCCCGTTAGGGGGCGCCCGTCAGAGCGGAGCCGTGACGTCGCCCAGCCAATGGACCACGTCCGCGGGCAGGCGGCCCGTCATCCGCGTGGCAATCCCGGCGTGATAGGTGTCGATCCAGGCGCGTTCCCCGGGGGACAGGGCCGCGACGTCGATCAGGCGTCGGTCCAGCGGCACCCAGGTCAGCGTCTTGAAGGCCAGCATCTCGCGGTCGTCCTGGTCGGGCAGGGGGTGCGCCGGCTCGATGGCGACGAGGTTCTCGATCCGGACGCCGAACGCCCCCTCGCGGTAATATCCCGGCTCGTTCGACAGGATCATTCCAACTTCGAGGGGAATGTCGGATTGGCGCGAAATGCGCTGCGGCCCCTCGTGTACCGACAGCGCGACGCCCACGCCGTGGCCCGTGCCGTGGTCGAAATCCTGCCCATGCCGCCAAAGCGGCGCGCGCGCCAGCGGATCCAGGTCGCGCCCGGCCAGCCCCTTGGGCCATCGCGCGCGGCTGAGGGCGATCATGCCCTTGAGGACCCTTGTATAGGTGTCGATCTGTTCGTCCGTCGGGGTGCCGATGGCCATGGTGCGGGTGATGTCAGTGGTGCCGTCGTCGTATTGGCCGCCGGAATCGACCAGCAACAACTCGCCGTCCGCCAGCGCGCGGTTGGTGTCATGGGTGACGCGATAATGGACGATGGCGCCGTGCGGGCCGGACCCCGCGATGGTCTCGAACGAGATGTCCAGAAGCCTGTCGGTGGCCCTCCGGAACCCCTCCAACCCCTCGACCACGTCGATCTCGGTAATGGTCTCGCCCTGCAACACGCGCGCCTCGGCGTCCGACAGCCAGTGCAGGAAGCGGCACATGGCGGCGGCGTCGCGCAGATGCGCCTCGCTTGTGTGGGCGATCTCCGCCTCGGTTTTGCAGGCCTTGGGCAGAAGGCATGGATCGGGGGCATAGACGAACTTGACCTGCGCCTCTTCCAGCGCATGGCTGAAGATATAGGGTGCTGTGTCCCGGTCGATCCGTACGGGACCGGACAGTTGGGACAGGGCCTGGACCACCGACTCGGGCGGGAAGACGGGGTAGGACACCTCGACATCCCGCAGCTTCGCCTCATCAATGAACAGGCGAACGTCCCCGGTGCCGGCTTCGACAAGGGCGAAGGCATGGGGGACCGGGTTGCGGGGGATATCGCTGCCGCGGATGTTCAGAAGCCACGCGATGCTGTCGGGCAGGGACAGCGCGGCGAAGGCGTGGCCGTCGGCCTTCAGTGTCTCGCAGATCTCGGCGATCTTCTCGGGCGCGGTCTTGCCGGCGATGTCGTCGGGGAACAAGCGCACAAGACCTTGCGGCGGGGCGGGTTGATCGGGCCAGATCGTGTCCAGGGGATTGGGCTCGACTGGCATCACGGCGATGCCGGACCCCAGCGCGTCGTTCAACGCCTCGACCGCGGCGCGGGTGTGAAGCCAGGGGTCGAATCCCACGCGGGCCCCCTGGGACAGGCGTTCGGCCAGCCAGTCGCCCGCCTTCGCCTGCGGAAAGCGAACCACGGAAAAGCAGTCGGCGACCTGGTCGCGGGCCTGCACGGTGTAGCGGCCGTCGACGAAAAGCCCGGCCTCTTTCTGGGTGACGACGCAGAACCCGGCCGATCCGGTGAACCCGGTCAGCCATTGCAGGCGGGCGTCGCGGGGGGCGACGTATTCGCCTTGGTGGGCGTCGGCGCGGGGGACGAGGAACGCGTCGATCCCGGCTTTCTCCATCGCGGCGCGCAGGGCGGCCAGACGTTCGGGGCCGAGGTCGCGCTGGCCCGCCGTCTCGAAGCTTTGGAACATGGGGTGTCTTTCCGATTGGGCGGACCGCAGATGTCCGGTCCGAAAATCTGGGTGTCAGGCGACGCGGCGGCGGCCCATCCAGCGGTCACGCTTGCGTTTGTCGACCTCGAACAGGGCGGCCAGCTGGTCGGTTATCGCGCCGGCAAGCTGCTCGGCATCGGTGATGGTGACCGCGCGGTCGTAGTATCGGGTCACGTCATGGCCGATCCCGATGGCGCAAAGCTCGACCCCTTTGCGGCGTTCGACCATGGCGATCACGTCGCGCAGGTGCTTTTCGAGGTAGTTCGCGGGGTTCACCGACAACGTGGAATCGTCCACCGGCGCGCCGTCCGAGATCACCATCAGGATCTTGCGCTGCTCGGGCCGGCCCACTGTGCGCTTGTAGGCCCATTCCAGAGCCTCGCCGTCGATATTCTCCTTCAGCAGGCCTTCTTTCATCATCAGGCCCAGGTTGGTGCGCGCCCGGCGCCAGGGGGCGTCGGCGGATTTGTAGACGATGTGACGCAGGTCGTTCAGCCGCCCGGGAAGCTGCGGGCGGCCGTCGGCCAGCCATTTCTCGCGCGCCTGACCGCCCTTCCAGGCGCGGGTGGTGAAGCCCAGGATCTCGGTCTTGACGTCGCACCGTTCCAGCGTCTGGGACAGCACATCCGCGCAGATCGCCGCGATCGAGATCGGGCGCCCGCGCATGGAGCCTGAGTTGTCGAGAAGTATCGTGACCACCGTATCGCGAAATTCGGTGTCCTTTTCGACCTTGTAGGACAGGGGCGTGGTGGGGCTGGCGACCACGCGGGCCAGACGCCCGGCGTCGAGGATGCCTTCCTCGCGGTCGAACTCCCAAGACCGGTTCTGCTTGGCCTGCAACCGTCGTTGCAGCTTGTTGGCCAGCCGCGACACAGCGCCTTTCAGAGGTTCCAGCTGCTTGTCGAGATAGGCGCGCAGGCGTTCCAACTCGGCCGGTTCGGCCAAATCCTCGGCGCGGATGATCTCGTCATGGGCCTGGCTGTAGACGCGATAGTTGATGTCGGCGTCCGACACGGGCGGCGGGGGCGGCGGGTCCATCGCCTCGTCCCCCTCGGGCATGTCCGTCTCCTCGCCCTCCGAGGCGTCGGCCATGTCGTCGGCCGAGACCTGGGCCTGCTGTTCGTCCTGCTGGGTCTCCTGGCTCTGGTCGGGGGCGGCGTCTTGGTCGTCGCCCTCGTCGTCCTGATCGCCGCCGCTTTCGTCGGGCTGATCCTGATCCTCGGGTTCGGCCTCGGCGTCGTCGCCCTGGTCGTCGTCATCGCCGCCGTCGGGGTCGTCGCCCAGCTGGTCGCCGAAGCCCAGGTCGTCGATCACCTGCCGCGCCATGCGGCTGAAGCGGGTCTGGTCCGACAGCGCTTCCTGCAACTCCTCCAGCGTGGTGCCGGCCTGCTGTTCGAAATGTTCGCGCCACAGGCGGGCGACGTTGTCCGCGCCCTCGGGCAGGTCGCGCCCGGTCGCCATCTGCCGCACCAAGTAGCCCGCGGCGACCGACAGCGGTGCCTCTTCCTTGGCCACCAGCGATTTGTAGCCCTTGCGCGCCGCCTCGGCCTCGATCTTGGTGTCGATGTTCTTGGCGGTGCCGGGCATGGCGCGTGCGCCCATCGCCTCGCACCGGGCATGTTCCATCGCCTCGAAGATCTCGCGCGCCATGTCGCCCTGGGGGGCATAGCGGTTGTGCGTCGGGGCGTCGTGGAAGCGGCGGCGCAGGGCGAAGCTGTCGGCGGTACCGCGCGCCAGCATCACCTCGTCGCGGGTCATGCGACGGCTGATCTGCGGCAGCCGCAGCCCGTCGTTCGATATGCCGGAGGGGTCGACCGTATAGGTCACGCCCATCTCGGAATCGTTGGCGATCGTGCGCGTCGCCTCGGCCAGGGCCTTCTTGAACGGATCGGCGGGGTTGTCTTCGGGCTTCTTCATGGGGTGCAATCTAGTCGCCTTGCGGGCAGGCACAATCGCAACCCTGCACTTGTTGAAAGAACCTGAAACAATTTGCCCCGATCCCTGTTGGAGATGTGACGTGGCCGCGTCTTTTTTCGACTTTGGGAGAGAGAAGATGCACGTTCTTAACAAGTTTCGAGGCACGACCGCACTGGTCGCGCTTCTGTCTTTTTCCGCGCCGCACGCCATGGCGCAGGATCAGTCCGACACCAGCGGTGCGGACATGTCGCAGCAATCGGGCAGCGATCTGACCGATGCCGTGAACGACGCCGAGGCGCCGCAGACCGACGGCACGAACCAGACCCAAGGGGCCGGCACCACCGGATCGTCCCAGGGCAACACGCCCGGCGACATAGAACCGCCCGAGGGCGATATCCCCTTGGCGACCACCGGACAGGATGGCGCAAGCGATCTGACCGATGCTGTGGACGATTCCGCGGCACCCGAGACTGACGGCACCAATCAGACTACGGGAGCCGGCACGACAGGGTCCGCCCAAGGCAACACGCCCCGCGATACCGAGGCCCCGGACGGCGAGGTCGGCATGTCGGCGAACGAGGACGGATCGACCAGCGCCTCGGACACCTCCGGCACGGGCAATTCCAGCGTCAGCACCGGGCAATCCGGCGGCACCGACATGTCCAGCCAGTCGGCGGATGAGGCGATGTCGGATATGGACATGCAATCTTCACAGGCAGGGCAGATGCCCGGTATGACGGGCGAGAATGCGGGGCAGACCGTGATGCTGGATATCGAAGGCTTCGCCCAGCAGATCTATGAGCGGGGATACCGGCAAGGCTACCTGAGCGGTGTCTCGGACGCCCGCCAGCAGGTCATGCAACGGATGCATCAGATGCGCCAGTCGCAGTCCGGAGGCAGCAGCGCGCCCGATCAGTCCGTGGGGAATCAGGGCTCTAGCGCCACGGGTAACCAAGGCCCGAGCGGGTCGGCGCAACGCTCCGGCGGGTCGGTCATCGTCCTGCCGCCCGGCGTCAGCCCCGAGGCGTTCATCGACCAGATCATGCGCGGCAGCCAGCAGTAAGGCCCGGCGCACGTGATTTCAGGCCCGGTGCCGTCCCTCGGCGCCGGGCTTTTTCGTGTCTGCGGTGATGTGCCGGAAGAAGGGGCGGGCCCGCCTTGGGTCACGAGGGATGGGACGGGGCGTCACCCCCGGCCGTCGTCTCACCGGTGAGAGCATGTCAGGGCGGTCCGATTGCCAAGCCGGACGGCCCCTCCCGTTCTCGTATGGTCTTCCAATTGCGCGCAGGGCGGGATGTGCCACGAGCGGGGTAAAGGGAGGCTGAAGGTGGCGTGCGCTACCGCATCCCCGCATCGCGCAAAGCGGTCTCGCACGGGGTCGGCAGGGCAAACATGTCCCAGTCGTCCAATGGCACCGCGCCCGTGGCATCGGTGCCATCGGCCGTGTGATCCGCGCCTGCTTCGCCGGTCCATGCGGTGGTCCACCCGCCGCCCAGAAGATTGACGTCGCACGTCGCCGAGGCGGTCGAAAGACGGTCCCAGGCGGTATAGGTCAGCCCGGCGACCCGCAGCGCGCCGTCGCGGAAGGCCAGGGTCAGGCGTTGCTCCCACGGGGTGCGGCCGATGCCGATTTGCTGGCTGTCGAGCGCCAGAGATCCGTTCGGAAGGGCCGAAAGCGAGGGGCTTTGGCCGCCCATCCCGCCGGAGAAGACCACCCCGCGCGCCACGAGCAGCGCGGTGCGCTGCGTTCTGTCCAGCACCACCAGATCGGCGGCGCTTTCGCCCTCGTCATGCAGTAGCAGGATGGTTTCCAGGCCGGGCGTGTCCGGGAAGATGTCGGCCTGCACGACGTCCAGCACGCGGGGCAGGACATCGCGTTCCGCCGCCGTCAGGTCTTGTGCCGCCGCGGGGCCGGCCAGTGCCAGCATCGCGACGAGGGGCAGAACGCGGCTGGCGGGACCCATCAGCCCAAGCTGACCGAGGCCGCGCTTTCGGGCAGTTCCTCGTCGAAGCAGCGCTGGTAGAATTCGGCCACGGTCTCGCGCTCCAGCTCGTCGCACTTGTTCAGGAACGACAGGCGGAAGGCATAGCCGATATTGCCGAAGATCTCGGCGTTCTGCGCCCAGGCGATCACAGTCCGGGGGCTCATGACCGTGGAAAGCTCGCCGTTCATGAAGGCCGTGCGGGTCAGCTGTGCGACGGTGACCATCTGGCCGATCGTCTTCTCGTCGAACCCCTCCAGCTTCGACGCGACGATGGCCTTCTCGGCCTCGTGCGGCAGATAGTTCAGCGTCGCGACCAGCGACCAGCGGTCCATCTGGCCCTGGTTGATCTGCTGGGTGCCGTGGTACAGGCCAGTCGTGTCGCCCAGGCCCACCGTGTTCGACGTGGCGAAGAGGCGGAAGAACGGATGGGGGTGGATGACCTCGTTCTGGTCCAGCAGCGTCAGCTTGCCGTCAACTTCCAGCACGCGCTGAATCACGAACATCACGTCCGCGCGGCCCGCGTCGTATTCGTCGAAGACGATGGCGGTGGGGTTGCGTAGCGCCCAGGGCAGGATGCCTTCCTGGAATTCGGTGACCTGCACGCCGTTCTTCAGCTTGATCGCGTCCTTGCCGATCAGGTCGATGCGGCTGATGTGACTGTCGAGGTTCACACGCACGCAGGGCCAGTTCAGCCGGGCGGCGACCTGTTCGATATGCGTCGATTTGCCCGTGCCGTGATAGCCTTGGATCATCACGCGGCGGTTGTGTTCGTATCCCGCGAGGATCGCCAAGGTGGTGTCGGTGTCGAACTGATAGGTGGGATCCAGTGCCGGCACACGTTCGGATGGTTCGGCGAAGCCGTGCACCACCATGTCGGTGTCCAATCCGAAGGTGTCGCGCACCGAGATCTCGCGGGTCGGCGTCGCGCTGATGTCGAGGCTTCCGTCGGCCATGTCTGTCATTCCTTGTCTTCCCCGCGACCTGCCGGGGCTTTCCGCGTCCATGCGCATCGCGCGTCGAAGTGCAACATATGCGCCAGTCCCGCAAGTCCAACCCGTATTATCGCTGGCCCCCGGGATCGGGATCGGTAGGATCCGCCGCGAACGACCGTGAGGGGGCCGGCCTTGGCGACGACGCGCGCAGATATCGAGGGCATGATCGCCCGCATCGCCGGTGAGGATCGCGCCGCCTTTCTGGACCTCTACGATGCCACCAGCGCGAAACTGTTCGGCGTGTGTCTGCGTGTGTTGAAAGACCGGGGCGAGAGCGAGGACGTCCTTCAGGATGTCTTCATCAAGGTCTGGAAGAACGCCGGCCGCTACAATGTGAACGGCCTCAGCCCGATGACGTGGCTGATCACCATCGCCCGGAACGCGGCGATCGACCGGCTGCGGGCGCGCAAGACCCCGGCCGAGGGGGGCGAGGCGCTGGACCGGCTGCAGGATGCGGCCCCCGGCCCCGAGGCACAGGCGGTCGCGGCGTCGGAGGCGCGCGAGGTCGTGCGCTGCCTGGGGACACTGGACGACGATCGCGCGGCGGCGGTGCGGGGTGCGTATCTGGACGGCGAGACGTATCAGACCCTCGCCGCCCGGTTCGACGTGCCGCTGAACACGATGCGGACCTGGCTGAGGCGCAGCCTGCAGAAGCTGCGCGAATGCCTGGACGGCTGAAGGGGAACGACGATGGCGGAAAATGACGAGGAGGACGCCGGCCTGGCCGCCGAATATGTCCTGCACCTTCTGCCCGAAGACGAACGGCGCGCGGCCGAGGATCGTCTGGCCGTCGACGGGGGCTTTCGGGCGCTTGTGGCTGACTGGACCGAGCATCTGGCGCAGCTGGCCGACGACGTGGCCCCCGTCGCCCCGCCCGCCGGACTCCGCGCGCGGCTGGCAGAGGCCGTCAGCGCCCAGGCGCGGCCGTCCCGTGGCGCGACGCAGGGCCGCGGGATCATGCGCTGGTTCGGCGGGGCGGTGGGTATGGCGTTCGGGGCGCTGGCAGCCGTGGTCATCCTGATCGCCGTCCTGCCGCCGGTTCAGCCGCCCTATTCCGGGCCCTTCTACGCGGCCGAGCTGGCGGGAGAGCAATCGGACCTTCTTGTGCAGGCCCGGTTCGACCCGCGTGACGACACCTTGCTGGTGGAACGGCAAAGCGGCGCGGCCGCCGCGGGCCGGGTGTTGCAACTATGGCTGATCGCGGGCGACGCGGATCCGGTGTCGCTGGGCGTCCTGCCCGAGGACACCACCGCCCGGATCGCGGTGCCCGCCCCCCTGGGCCAGCAGATCGCGGGCGGGATCCTGGCGATCTCGGACGAGCCGCCGGGCGGGTCGCCCACGGGGCTGCCGACGGGCGACGTTCTGGCCGCGGGCGAGGTGGGCGAGGTTTGACGCCCACTTCACGATGTTGCCAGTCCCGGGCGATTTCGCGGGCGGGCGTGTTATATTCCGCATGTCTGACACTAGTGGGGTCCGTATGAACCGTCGCACCTTCCTGACTGCCAGTTCCGCAGCGCTGGTCCTTCCGACTATGCCTTGGGCGCACGAGGGGTCACATCCTTTCACCCGAACCGAGGCGGAATGGCGCCAGCTGCTGACCGATGCCGAGTATGACGTGATGCGCGACATGGGGACCGAGAAGGCCCATTCCTCGCAGCTCAATCCGCTGTACGAGGCGGGCACCTATCACTGCAAGGGCTGCGATCAGGCGCTGTACCCCTCGGACACCAAGTTCAAGTCCGGCACAGGGTGGCCGTCGTTCTGGGCGCCTCTGGACAATGCGGTGGGCACCAAGCCCGACCGCGGCTTCTTCACCACCCGGACCGAGGTGCATTGCACTAATTGCGGATCTCACTTGGGCCACGTTTTCGAGGACGGCCCAAAGCCCACGGGACTGCGCCATTGCCTGAACGGCATCGCGCTGGTCTTCCGCCCCGAAGGCAGCGGCCAGCCGGTCGTCGGCTAAGGGCGATCCTCGATCTTGACCGCGCGGCGTATGGAAACATGCGCCGCGTTTTGCATTGGCCGTCGTGTAACCAGTAGCATGGAGAGACCGATGCAACGTTTCGAAGGAAAGACCGTCGCGATCACCGGCGCAGCCTCGGGGATCGGCGCGGCCGCCGCCAAGCGGTTCGCCAACGAAGGGGCCAACGTTGTCCTGGCGGATGCCGAGGGCGCGGATCTGCAAAGCCAGGTCGACCAACTGCCCGAGGGCAAGGCGGTCCACGTCACCGGCGATCTGGCCCACGATGCGGCCAGCCGTGCGATGGTCGAGGCCGCGATGCAGAATTTCGGCGGGATCGACATCCTGATCGCCAATGCCGGCATCGCCGTGACCGGCACGATGGGCAGCCTGCCGGTCGACGATTTCGACGGCCAGCTCAAGAACAATATCGGCGCGACCTACCTGGCGATGAAATCCGCGTGGGCGCCGCTGACGAAGGCCAAGGGCTGCGTCATCGCGACCTCGTCCGTCTCGGGCGAGCGGGCGGACTGGAACGCGTTCGCCTACAACACGTCGAAGGCGGCGATCTCGAACCTCGTGCGGGCCTGTGCGCTGGACTACCGGACCCACGGGCTGCGCGTGAACGCGGTGGCGCCCGGCTTCACCCATACCGGGCTGACCGCCCCGATGGAGGATCAGGAGGCGTTCAAGGACGCGATGTATGATCGCATCCCGATGGGCCGCGGCGGCGAGCCGGAGGAGATCGCGTCGGTCATGGCCTTCCTGGCTTCGGACGATGCCAGCTTCGTCAACGGCGCGGTGATCCCGGTGGACGGCGGCTTGATGGCGTCGAACGGCCAGCCGCCCTTGCCGGGTTGATCGACAGCGGGGCGCCTACGGGCCGGAACTCTGACCCGGCCTGCCCATTGATCCGAAAACGGAGGGCGCCCCATGATGACCGAATTCGAGATCGAAACGGACGGCCCCGGCCTGACGGAGTTCACCGATCAGGTCGCGGGTTGGCTGCCGCGCGCGGATGGCGTTCTGACGCTGTTCGTGCGGCACACCTCCTGCTCGCTGCTGATCCAGGAAAACGCAGATCCGGACGTCCGGCGCGATCTCATGGCATGGATCGACCGGCTGGTCCCGCGGGCCGACACGCCCGACATGGAGTATCTGCGCCACCGGTCCGAGGGGTCCGACGACATGCCCGCCCATATCAAGGCCGCGCATCTGCCGGTGTCGCTGTCGATCCCGGTGGAAGGCGGCCGGATGGCGCTGGGCACGTGGCAGGGCATATATCTATGGGAGCATCGCGACCGCCCGCACACCCGGTCCATCGCCGCGCATTTCTCGGGCGGCTAGGCGGAACGCCCCGATCGGTCGATCCGTTAAGGCCATGAGGATATGAACGAAATGACCGAAATATACTCCCGTCGGCGGGCCACGATGCGCCAGACGCGCGAGACGATCATGGCCCGGGCCGCGTTGCAGGAACCGTTGGAGCCGCTGAGCCACCGCGAATGGTGGCGCGGCGCTGCACTGTATCAGGTGTATGTGCGCAGTTTCTGCGATTCGAACGGTGACGGCATCGGCGATCTGAAGGGCGTGTGCGACAAGCTCGACCATATCGCGGACCTGGGCGTGGACGGGCTGTGGCTCAGCCCGATCTATCCCTCGCCGCAGAAGGATTTCGGATACGACATCACCGATTTCCGGTCCATCGACCCGATCCACGGCGACATTGCCGACCTGGACCGGCTGGTCGGCGCGGCGCATGGCAAGGGCCTGAAGATCCTGATGGACCTGATCCCGTGCCACACCTCGGACGAACACCCGTGGTTCATCGCCAGCCGGGGCGATCCGAAGGGCGAGTTCGGCGACTGGTACATCTGGGCCGACGCCGCCCCCGATGGCGGTCCGCCCAACAACTGGCTCAGCTCGTTCGGCGGCCCCGCCTGGACGTGGGAGCCGCGGCGCGCGCAATACTACTATCACCCGTTCCTGCCCTGCCAGCCCGCGCTGAACCTGCAACGCCCCGAGGTTCTGGACGCGATCATCGACGCGATGACCTTCTGGCTGGATCACGGCGTCGACGGGTTCCGGCTGGACGCCATCCAGTGCCTGGCCTGCGATCCGGACCTGCGGTCGAACCCGCCCGAGGACAGCCGCGGGCCGGTCGCACCCCTGGGCGGGGGCGGGCAGAACCCGTTCCGCCGCCAGGCGCATATCTACGACCGAGACGTGCCGGCGGCCTTTCCCATCGTGGAAAAGTTGCGCCGTGCCGTGGACGGCTATTCCCCCCAGCGCGCCCTGATCGGCGAACTGGCCGATACCGACAGCGCCCGCACGTCCGAGAAATACACGATCCACAACGAAGGCTTGCACGCGGTCTATGATTTCAGCCTGATCAATGGCCCGCGCGAGGTGCGCCCCCTGACCGAGATCCTGACCTATCGCAGCGCGTTTCTGCGCACGGGCTGGATGATGAACGTGTTCTCGAACCACGACGCACGGCGGGCGGTCAGCGACCTGATGGATTTCGCCACCACCCGGGACGAGCAGATCAAGGCGCAGAAGCTTCTGTTCTTCCTGCAATTCTGCCTGAAAGGTGGCGGCATCCTCTATCAGGGAGAGGAGCTTGCGCTACCCCATCCCGAGCTTCGGTTCGAGGATCTGCGCGATCCCTGGGGCATCAATTTCTGGCCCGATTTCGAGGGGCGCGACGGCGCGCGCACCCCCATGCCCTGGACCGACGATGATCCCCATTGCGGCTTTACCGAAGGCGAGCCCTGGATGCGCGTCCCGCCCGAACACGCCGCGCTGAACGTCGCGGACCAGAGGGCCGACCCCGACAGCCCGATGCAGTTCCTGCCGCAGTTCCTTGAATGGCGGAAGGGCCAGCCCCTGATCCGCTGGGGGGGCGAGGTGGTCCATCCGCCCGATCTGGCCCCGCTGATCCTGTGGGACCGCTATGGCGGGGGCGACACCTATCTGTGCGTCGCCAATTTCTCGAACCGGACGCAGACGCTGCCGTCGGACCGGCTGAAAGACGGCGAGCCGATCGAAGGCCCGGGCCTGACCACCAAGATCGCCGCGGGCGGGCTGGAGCTGCCGCCCTACGGCTTCGGGATCGTGCGCGCGGCTGGTGCAGAGGTCAGTTCTGAGGCATGAGGTAGATTTCGCGCACCGCCGCGCGAGGATCGGCCTCGATCGCGTGCAGCACGGCATCCGCCACGTCGTCCGGGTGCAATTTGTCGGGCTTGGCCTCGTCGAAGAAGGGCGTGTCGACCATGCCGGGCGCGATGACGCAGCACCTGCCGCCCCATTCGCGCATCTCTTCGGCCATATTGCCCGCGTATCCATGCACGAACCACTTCGTCGCGCCATAGATCGACCCGTCGATATGCTTGCGCCCCGCGGCCGAACCGGTCAGCACCAGCGTGCCCTTGCGCTTCTTCAGCTCAGGCAGCGTTGCCCGCGCCGTCCACAGCACCCCCAGCACGTTCAGCTCGACCATGCTGCGGATGTCGTCCGCGTCGCCCTCGACCGTCCCGGACTTCGACATGCCCCGGCCCGCATTGGCGAAGGCGGCGTCCAGCCCGCCGAATTCGGTCGCGGCCTGTGCGACGGCGTGCTCAAGCTCTCCCAGATTTGTCGCGTCGCCCGTCAGGGCCAGCGCTTGGGTGCCGATCTCGGCCGCCAGCGCCTCCAGCTTCTCGGCCGAGCGTGCGAACAGCGCCACGTTCCACCCCGCCGCGGCCGCCTTGCGGGCCGTTGCCGCGCCGATCCCGGAACTTGCGCCTGTGATGAAGATCGTCTTTGCCATTCTGGCCTCCGTCGGTTGATGCAGGCAAGGGAACGTGCCCGCCGTGCATCGGTTCACCCCTTCATCTGGGGTCGCCCGGTTTCGCACTGTCCATCGCTGGGGCCGGCGGCTATGGTCGGTGGCACCGGCCCAAGGCGATCAAGGGGAAACGCGATGCGCTGTCCGTTCTGCGGCAATGTGGAAACACAGGTGAAGGATTCCCGCCCGGCCGAGGATCACGTCGCGATCCGGCGCCGACGCCTCTGCGCGGCCTGCGGGGGGCGGTTCACCACGTATGAACGGGTGCAGCTGCGCGATCTGGTCGTCGTCAAGACCAACGGCCGGCGCGAGGATTTCGACCGCGACAAGCTGGAACGGTCGGTCCGCATCTCGATGCAGAAGCGCCCGGTGGAACCCGAACGCGTGGACCAGATGGTGTCGGGCATCGTGCGGCGGCTGGAAAGCATGGGCGACACCGACATCCCCTCTAAGGTCATCGGCGAGATCGTGATGGAATCCCTCGCCCGGATCGACACGGTGGCTTACGTGCGCTTCGCCAGTGTTTACAAGAACTTCCAGGCCGCCGACGACTTCGACAAGTTCGTCAGCGAGCTGCGCCCGCTGGCCAAATCGACGGAGTGAGCGACGCTGCCCACATGGCGCACGCCCTGTCTCTGGGGCGGCGCGGGCTGGGCCGTGTCTGGCCGAACCCCGCGGTGGGCTGCGTGCTGGTCCGGGACGGGCGCGTCGTCGGGCGTGGCTGGACCCAGCCCGGCGGCCGCCCGCACGCCGAAACCGTGGCGCTGGCGAAGGCGGGCGATCTGGCGCGGGGTGCCACCGCCTATGTCACGCTGGAGCCGTGCGCCCATCATGGGCAGACGCCCCCCTGCGCCGAGGCGTTGGTCGCCGCCGGTGTCGACCGCGTCGTCACCGCGATAGAGGACCCCGACCCCCGTGTCGCCGGGCGCGGCCACGCCATCCTGCGCGAGGCCGGGATCGACGTTGCGACAGGGGTTCTGGCCGAAGACGCCCTGCGCGATCAGGCGGGGTTCCTGTCGCGGGTGCTGCGCGCGCGGCCGATGCTGACGCTGAAGCTGGCCACATCGCTGGACGGGCGGATCGCCACGGCCAGCGGCGAAAGTCGGTGGATCACGGGGCCGGACGCGCGGCGCGCGGTCCACGCGATGCGCCTGTCCCATGACGCGGTGCTGGTCGGCGGGGGGACCGCCCGCGCCGACGATCCGCGCCTGACGGTCCGCGAGATGGGCGCTGTCAGCCAGCCTGTGCGCGTCATCGCCGCGCGCAAGCTGGACCTGCCCGAGGACGGCGCGCTGGCTGCATCGGTGGCCGAGGGGCCGTTGTGGCTGCTCCACGGCTCGGAGGCCGCCCCCGCCCGGATCGAGGCGTGGCGCGCGCGGGGGGCCGAATGCATTCCGGTCCCGGTCGCCTCGGGCTTCCTGGATGCCGGGCGGACGCTGCACGCTTTGGGCGAACGCGGCATCACCCGGGTCTTCTGCGAAGGGGGGGGCAGCTACGCGGCCTCGCTTCTGGGGGCGGGG
>Ga0114903_1000525_pt1 | contig 21164 bp, 23 predicted proteins | sample MalvirDeepMed_s2_FD_87289 | JGI IMG/M metagenome (GOLD analysis project Ga0114903, IMG submission 87289) | Marine viral communities from the Global Malaspina Expedition - Malaspina viral metaG DeepMed_s2 | ecosystem: Environmental > Aquatic > Marine > Oceanic | place: Mediterranean Sea... | reverse complement strand
ATCGCACCGCGTTGCCGATCAGGTTGTCCACCGCGCGGCGCATCGCGGCGGGCCGCACCTGCGCCGTGCCCGTGCCCTGGGCGTCATGCAGGTAGACGTCGCGCCCGCCCCGCACGGCTGTCGCGACGATGTCCTGCACCATGGCGATCGGATCGGTTTCTTCGGGGTCGCCCCCTGCGGCATTACCGCGCGCGAAATCCAGGAAAGCGTCCAGCAAGGTCTGCAAATCGTCGACGTCGCGCTCGAGCGCCACCCGGTCGTCATCGTCGAGCATCGACAGCCCCAGCCGCAGCCGTGTGAGCGGCGTGCGCATGTCGTGGCTGACCCCCGAGAGCATCATCGTGCGCTGTTCGATCTGCCGCTCGATCCGCGTGCGCATGTCGAGAAACGCCGCCCCGGCGGCCCGCACCTCGATGGCGCCCGACGGCGTGTAGGGTTCGTGCCGCCCGCGTCCGAAGGCCTCGGCCGCCGCCGCCAGCCGGGTGATCGGGCGCAGCTGGTTGCGCAGGTAGATATAGGCGATCACCGTCATCAGCCCGCCAAAGAACACCATGTTCACCAAAAGCTGATGCGGGTTCGAGGCCGATGCACGACGGCGCAGGAACGTCACTTCCCACAGCCCGTCCCGTGCCACGAAAAGCCTCACGTCGGTGTCGTCCGGCAGCAGAACCCGCTGCACTCCCGGCACCGCGCCCTGCAGCGTCCGGGTGACCACGATGCCAGAAAAATCGTACCAGCGCCGAAGATCCTCTGCCGGCACCGCCTCCGGGCCGACCGCCCGCAGGTCGATCCCCAGTCCGCGGGCGATCTCGCCGGTGCCGTCTCGGGCCGCCTCGTCCAGCGCGAGGTTCACCGCCCGCGCGACCTCGCGGCTCATCTGCGCGCTCACCCCTTCGAAATGGCGCTGAATGAAGACGACCGAGACCACCAGCTGCAGCGTCACCACCGGCAGCACCAGGATCAGCAAGGCGCGGCCGTAGAGACCGCGGGGCATATAGCGTTTGAGCCATTGGAAGAACATGCGCTAAGGCTAGCCAAAGACCCGCGCCGCCACCATGGAGAAAACGCGTGACCGATCCCGATCCCGGCTTCGACCCTGTGCCCGGCACAGCCGAGACGCTGGCCCCCGGTCTGCGCCGCGTGCTGGCCCCGAATCCGTCGCCGATGACCTTCCGCGGCACCAACAGCTACCTGCTGGGCACCCGCGGACTCGCGGTGATCGACCCCGGCCCGGACAGCGCGGCGCATCTGCAGGCCCTGCTGGAGGCCGTCAAACCGGACCAGCATGTGAGCCACATTCTCGTGACCCATGCGCATCTGGACCATGCGCCCCTGGCCCGCCCGCTCGCGAAGGCCACCGGCGCGCCGGTTCTGGCGTTCGGCGCAGCACGTGCGGGGCGCAGCGCGGTCATGCAACGTCTTGCCGCAAGCGGGATGGCCGGCGGCGGCGAAGGCATCGACGCGGGCTTTGCACCCGACCGGGCTGTGCGCGACGGCGACCGGATCACCGGCGACGGCTGGACGCTGGAGGTGCTGCACACGCCGGGCCACATCGGCAACCACATCTCGCTGGCCTGGGGCGACGCGCTGTTCTGCGGCGATCACGTCATGGGCTGGGCGAGCTCGCTGGTCTCGCCCCCTGACGGCGACCTCACGGATTTCATGTCCTCCTGCGCCCGGCTGCGCGCCCGCGACTGGCGCGTATTCCACCCCGGCCACGGCGCCCCGATTGCCGATCCCGCCGCCCGGCTCGACTGGCTGGTGGCCCACCGCCGCGGCCGCGAAGCCGCGATCCTCGACGCGCTGGCCACCGGCCCCACCGATGCCGCGAGCCTCGCCGCCCGCATCTACACCGACACACCGGCCGCACTGCTGCCCGCCGCAACCCGGAACGTGCTGGCGCATCTGATTGATCTCTCGGGCAAAAACCGCGTGACTTGCCACGGCCCCATCGCGCAGGACGCCACTTTCGAACGCGCCTGAGCCTCGCCGGGCCGATCCGAGATTTTCTGCCAAAACCCTCTGGACGCTCCGGAAACCTGTTGCTATATCGCCCGCATGGTCCGGCGTAGCTCAGCGGTAGAGCAGTTGACTGTTAATCAATTGGTCGTAGGTTCGATCCCTACCGCCGGAGCCAAAATCCCTCGGATATAGGCGAAACGCCTTATTTCATTGGGTTTCCCACGAGGTGACCTCCGACCAGAGTCGGAGCCACCTGTGCACGTGCACAAATTGGTGCACAAGCGCGTGCCCGAACCGGTGCACGGATCCCGACTCCCGGATGCCCTGGAACCCGTTTCGGAGGCTGCCCGCATGGCCGGAGTCGCACACACCCCCCACCTCGAAAAACGCCCCTCGGGCTACTTCTTCCGCCGCCGCCTTCCGCGCGCGTTCCCGGAGATATCGAACCCTGGACAAAAATCGGCCATCTGTCTCAGCCTTCGGACCGACGTCCTCTCCGAAGCGACATGCCGCGTCCGCGCCCTCACGGCACTCACGGACCTGGCCGTCGCGCTGACGACGGAGAGACCGGTGGATCATCTGAGCCCCGAGCACGTGAAATTGCTGACCGAACTGGCGCGCTGCCAGATCGCCGCGCATGAAGCCCTGCGGGCGTCGGCGGAGCCGCGTGCGGAGGCGGCGGCAAATTTCGCGGCGCAGACCGAGCGTGCGACTCAGAACATGCTGCGCCGGGCCCTGGCGCTCGGCGACCGGACACCGGTCACGGAACCTCTGCGCGAGATGGCCCGGTGCCTCGGAGTAACCCTCGACGAGACCAGCGCCGACTGGCGTGCGTTGGCCTTCGAAGCGTTGCGGGTCATGCTCGATGTCTCGCGGGAACGGGAAAAGCGCGAGGTTGGGACCTACGAGGAGGTGACGCCGATCTTCCGGTCGGTCATGGCGCGCCGGTCAGCCTCCCCCGCTGCCGCCCTGCCCGTGGCTGCCTCCCGATCGTCCGCCCTCGCCCTGGCCGTCCCGGCAGCAGCCGCACCTGTTGCGGCTGCACAGCCGGCGCCGACCATCCCGGCGGCCACCACGCCACAGACGGCAACAGAGGCGGTTGCTCCTCTCCAGGCGCCGGTCGAGCCTGCCGCAGCCCCGGCCGCAAATGCGGACACAGTGCCAGCAACGCCCCAGCCCTCGGCCGGGGCTGCGTCCCCGGACACCGCGGCCAAGGATCACGACACCGCGTTCCGGATCAAGCTTCGCCCACCGCTCCTGAAGAACATCGACCTGCGGGATCTTTCGCCCGAAACGCGGGAAGTCGTTCTTACAAAACCCCGTGGCATCACGCTTCTCGAGGGGATCAAGCTCATGCGGGAACTCAAGATGGCCGGGTACGGAGACGACTTCTCCATGGAGCAGACCGGAGACGCGGCCGCCGGCAAGAAATGGAAGTCAAACAGCGGCAGCAAGGCGAATTTCTGTGAGAATTTCTGGGTGGAGTTCGTGGGCGACGTTCCGTTCGAGAATTCCGATCGGGATGACATCCGCGACGCGCTAAAAATCCTTCCCAGCCTGCCTTACCAGCACTCCAAGGGCAAGGACAGGTTCGTAGCCAAGAACGGGTTCCGGGCCCTCGTGCAAGATCTCGACGCCGAGGAGGAGCGCGCGGAAAAGGATGCTCTGAAGGCGCTCGGAAACGGACCCGATGTGACGGAATCCGACAAAGAGAAAGCGCGGTTGGAGGCTCGTGTTCCACGTCTACGTGCGGAAACCCGCTCCAAGCATCGCGGTTATATGAAATCCGTGGGGAAGATGCTTTATGATCTCCAACTGATTGACCGAAATCCGTTCGAGAACTGCGGCGTGTCCAACAAGCTGAAAGCAAGGTGGAAGAAGGGCGAGGAGAAGCGGAAACGGATCTGCTGGGATGATCGCTTCTACACCTTCTTGGGCTCGCCCGCCTTCCACGGACCTTTCGTCGACCCCGGTGATCCCTTTTATTGGATCCCGCTGATCGCCCGGCTGACGGGCCTGCGCGAGGAAGAGGCCCGCCAGCTCGGACCCGATGACTTCGGGACTGACGGAGGGATCGCCTATGTCGACGTAAAGGTCCTCGATGCAAACAACGTCAAGACCGAGGACTCCCAGCGCCGCATTCCTGTTCATCCGACGCTGATCGAACTCAGGTTTCTGAAACTCTTGGAGCATCGCGTTAAGAACAAGAAGCATCGCCTCTTTGTGAACCTCACGCGTGGACAGACGAAGGGGACCTACGCGGAGAATTTCACCAAGAATTTCAACTATTATCGGAACAAGCATGGCGTCTATTGGGAGGGCCTCGACCTTCATGTCATGCGGACATCGTTCAACAGCGACCTGATGAACAACGACAAGTCCGATGCGATCCGCTGCCTGCTGATGGGCCACGACCCCGTCGACGAAGGGGCGAGGTCCTACGCCCACAGTCGCGATGTCGTCGACACTGTGATGAACGTTGATCGGCCCAGCAGGTCTGGTCTCTTCGACGATGTCTTGCGGAACGTCGTTCTGGACGCCCTTGAAAAGATCGGCGCAGACTTTCCGGGTATCGCCAGCCCTTTCAAATAGACCAAAGCGCGACAGGCCCGGGCATGAATGCCCGGGCCTTCGTGCTCATGGATCAGTTCGAAGCGTCGAGGACGCCGTTAAACCTCTGCTCTGAAAGAAAACCACCGCCCGCAACGCTTCATGAGCCGATGGCCGCTCGGCAAACACGAATGCGGTCGGATAGTGTGCATACCAATTGTTCGGTGCAGGTCGATGTCCCAGAGCTACGAGCACTGTCTGTCGGAGCACTCCGCAATCAAAGTAATACTCCGCCTCTTCAATCCCAGGGTCGAACCCGAAGGACTCATCGCCGAGATCCAGGACGCCGGCAACGAGGTTGAATGGTCTGAGATCCGGATGGATGTACTCACACTAGGCCCAGGCTTTGCCGAGATCATGGGCGAGTTTGGCCTTGTCGCCACGGAATGGCGAGGATCTGTTGATCATGACATCCTCGCGTTGATTGCGCGCTCGGCGCCCAGGCGTGCCTCTGCGACCTGCAACATGTGCCGAAGCCGGCGGAGCCTGCCGTGCCAAGCCTCGAGGCGCCTCCCGCGTTCTGTCAGGATTCTCACCCGGATTACCTGGCCGACGGGGCCCTCCTCGGTGTCCGGATGCCCGTCGACGACAGCGTGCTGTTCGAGCGTTTCTGCGTCCAACTGAGCTTCCACGATCCCGATGACGCGTGCCATGGCCGACGACACGCCCGGCTTGAGCGCGAGGTCGCCGGCCATGCGCGCGGACCACCGCGCCAGGATGGCGCGGTCGTGCGCGCTTCCGGCGATATCGGCCGAGCAGAGGGCTTCTGACGCGGCATCCAGCTCGAGAAGAGCTGTCGCGCAGAGGTCTTCGAGGGGCATTTCGAGATAGTGTTTGTTCATGACCAACTCCAAAGTATCTCGGCGCAGCACCATGCTGCGCACGTCAAGACGCCGGCGCGAAGGTCGGCGGGCGGTCATGCCCCTCGTGTGAACAATGTCTGGGAATCGACCTGAGGACGATCCGTAACTCCGACATCGTTGAGGAGATCGTTGAGCCTGTCCGCCAGGAGGCGGATATCTTCGCGGGACCGATCGATTGCATGATCGCGACCAATACCGGAAGAACCCGCGGCTCCAAGGAACACCTGAAGCCGCCGGAGATTGGCGCGTAGCGCCCGTGTGAGCCTGTCTGCGCTGGCGATATCGCAGAAGAGCTGCAGACATTCACGCTGCGCCTTCGGCCCGCCAGCGGCCAGACCCGCGCCTTGCAGCGCGTCTCCGTTCGCGTGAATAAATTTCACGACGGCCATGATGGCCTCTTCCCGTTGCCCCACGCCGGAAAAATCGATTGTATCGAACATCCTGATACTCCTTGCCGCGCCGTCGTTCGTGACAGCCGCTCCAAACACCCGAGGTCGGCTCCTTTCAGATGTCGGGTGTTCTGGGTCCGACCAGCGTCCCGGTAGCAGCGGAGGAGTTTTCCTGCCGGTCGTCGGTTTCGATTCTATTGAGGCGCATCATCATCTCGTCGGCCGCGCTCTCAGGCAAAAGAGCGCGGCCGACGAGATGATGATCAAGGCATTGGTCCTTTCCCACATCAACCCGGGTCGTCCAGAATACAGGAAATTGAGCCTCAGCGCCTCTGTTGGCGGCGAGTGACGGAAGTTGAAGCGTCTCATGGAAAATGTTGAGAAAGGGATCAATCCATCCCGTGCGGGTGATGCTACCCCTTCCTCAACAAGCGGCGGAAACAGGGGAAAACACGGCAACCGGCGGACGCGGACGGAACGGAATCAGAAGATCAGCTCAGCCGAAACCCTGCGCCGCGCCTCGATGAAATCTTCGAATTCGCCGGCGAACTTTAGACCCTCCGCATGATCATAGGGCCGAAGCGTGATCGCCTCGTCCACGTGCCGCAGAAGCGTCTTCGCGGCGTAGGCACCGCCGATCAGGTTTTCCGAGGCCTCCGTGGCAACGTTGTCGCGAAACCGGTGGATCGGGATGCGCACGCCGCACTCTCGATAGGTCAGGTTGCCCGTCAACCGACCCAGGTGCTTCGACGTGATGGCACCCCGCTTCCCATGGACCGACGGGAAAAGGTGAAGACCGTCGTCGAAAAGCGGCCGATGGATCGAGCGATAGGCGTACAGCGCTTCTGCAAGCCCGGCATTCTCGAACATGACGTCATAGCCTTCACCGGCCTTGCGCGCCTCGGGGTATTTAAGGGCCTCCCCCGGCAAGCTCACATGGAGATGCGTCCGGTCGATCAAGGTCAGCGTCTGATCGAATTCGAGCCAGGTGAGAGCGCGGGCGCGCTCCGGGAGCGCAGAGCCGGCCGCGAGGATGAGGCCGTTGCGGAAGAGCGTGGCGGCGCCGATGCCGCGCATTGAACGCGCGTTGGCCTCGGCCATCAGGCGAAAACCGAACCCGTAGAGCGCACTTGCGCTGACGAGCTGGCTGCCGGATTTCGTCGCAGCCCCCTGCGCCCTTCCCCGCTCGCGCCAGTCTGCGACCACGAAACCGCAAGCGTCTGAACGGAATTGCCCACGCGTCGCCACGACCAACCCGGCAAGGATCCGCTGCAGGTAGTTCGCGGCGGTGCCGGTGCTCGTCGGCAGTCGGTCGGACGTCGGTTGAACGAGGCGGCAGGCATAGCCATGAAGTGCCGAGGCCGTCGGACGCAGAGACAGCCCCGCTGCGTCACAATAGGAGACCCAGCGTTCGAGAGCGGCCAGGACCGACTTCGTGTAATCGACACTCCAGATCGTCTTTCCGAGAACCGCCTGTCCCGTCTTAGAGATGGCAATCTGCTTGAAGAGCGGCTCCTGCCAGTCGGCCGGCAGAGATGCGATCATTTGTTCCGCCGTTTCCCAGGGACATCGGTCGGCCGCTTTGACCGAGACACGCGCATCCCTGAGGACGCGGGCGAAATGTGCAGTCTTCTAGGTCCCCAGGGTGTCGGCGGCCACCCGTTGAAGATGGGCGAACTCGGCGAAGGCCGTGGCACCGACAGCATCGACCCGCCTGTCCAGGTGGTCGGTCAATGCCTCGCGCGACGGTGCAGTGTCTAAGGACGATGCGGCGCGAAGCTTGCGCAAGAGGGCAATGAGATCGTTCATCATCTCATGTCCGGGAAATCGAGAGGTTGCCGGGCGGCCGCTCACGCGGCCGTCCTCGTCTTGGTTTCGAGGTAGTTCTGCCAGCCGTCCATCACGAGTGTCTCATCGAGCTCGGCATAGTATTCGACGGTCGTCTTCAGGCTCTCGTGCCCGAGAAGGCGCTGGACGCGCGGCAGGTTGTCCATGCTTTCCTTGAGCCAGATCCATCCTAACAGGTGCCTGTAAAGGTGGGGATTGATCTGCACTCCGACGTGTTCATGGAGCAGCCGTATGGCGCGCCTCTAGATCCCGCGATACGGCGCGTTGAGCTTGAACTTGCCACCTTGCTGACGCGGAAACAGATAGGGATTTTCCTTATCGTCATGGTGCAAGAGGATCGGGCGGATCTTGTCGATGTAATTTCGCATCAGCCGGCTGGCGCGTTCGCCCAGGCGAACGACGTAATCCGGATCGCCTGCCTTTCGCCCCTTCACCTCTGGTGCCGGAACGGAAAGGACAGCCTTCCCATCCCGAAACGCAATCCAGTCGAGCCGCGCTTCGATGACATTCGTGCTGGGCTTCTCCGGCCGTGCGCCCTTCGGCGCGATACCGAATCCGACGCCGCGCACGGCCTTCCCGATGCGCTCGGGCGGTGTCTTTGTCTCATCAAGCGTCAGTCGCAACCGCTCGGCCATCAGGGCGACAGCGACACCTTCAACGCCAGGCAGGCGCTCAACCGCGCCGCGCACCTTGGCAGCGCATGAACCGCAATCCATGCCCGTCACGCGCCACTCGCGTTGTTGTGCGCTCGTGTTTGCCATGAAGGCCCTCCGTCGTGATTCTGCGACCGAACCTTGATATACGATCTACAGCAACTGTAGGTTCAAGCCTCGGCTGGAGATTTTCCACAACGTGTGCCGTGGTGAGGAGCCAGGCGTTTCCAGCACCAAAGGGCAGTAGGAGGAAACCGATGTTTTCGATCGGCACTCTCGCCAAGCGCACCGGCACAAAGGTGCAGACCATCCGGTACTACGAACAGATCGGTCTGATGCCCGAGCCCGGTCGGACGGATGGTGGCCAGAGACGCTATGGGGATGTCGAGCTTGATCGTCTTTCGTTCATCCGTCACTCCCGACAGCTCGGCTTCTCGCTTGGCGCGATCCGCGAACTTCTGGATCTCTCTGACAGCCCGGAACGATCATGCGCGCAGGTCGATGCAGTCGCTCAGAAACAGCTGCGCGAGGTCGAGGCGCGCATCGCGCGTCTCGAGGCGCTCCGGGTCGAACTTCGGCGGATGATCAGCGAGTGCAGCGCCGACCGCGTGGCCGACTGCCGCATCCTTGAGGTCTTGCGCGATCACGAGGAATGCCTTGCTGATCACCAGCAGCCTGCCCCCTGATGCCGACTGCACTGCTCCCCAACCCTGGACCGCTGTCTTGAGCGTCTACTCGTATTTTTGGACTTGAAGCTCCACCTGTGTTGCCTACTTCAACGATTTCGTAATCGATTGAGGTGAGCCAGCAGCAGACCAATGTCGATTCGGAAGAGCGAAGACATACGTCAGATCTGGCTAAATGAGGCTCAGAGATCGGTCTTGGGGGAGATCCGGCCCATCAAATCGAATTTTTTTCGTACACTACATCTTGTGTTCATCAACACATACGGAGCATCCGCGCCTATGTCGCAATGACTGGCAAGATTTGAACCTGCGATCTGCGGTCAGGGAGCGATAATCAAACGCTACCAAAACAAGATCCGTAGTTCATGTTTACAGCCCATTTCATTGCACATTTCGTTGCGGGGCTCAGAGGGGAGTGAAACGCGTGCCGTCAAAGATCAGTAAAATATGGCGCACCCGAAAGGATTCGAACCTTTGGCCTCTGCCTTCGGAGGGCAGCGCTCTATCCAGCTGAGCTACGGGTGCCTGCGTCCGTCTCTTAGGACAAACGCCGGAGCGCCGCAATCGCAAATCCGCTTGCGCCGGCCCCCTGGTGCGGCATGATCGCGCCGCAGGCCCGATATCAGGATCCCGTCATGCCCGTCATTCCCCTCTGGCTTCTGGTTGCCGTGCAGGCTGCGGTGTCGGCGGCGTCGCTGGTGGTCGAGATCGTCGCGGGGCGGATGCTGGCGCCTTACGTGGGCATGTCGCTCTATACCTGGACCGCGGTGATCGCGGTGGTGCTGGCGGGGTTCTCCGCCGGGCACTGGTGGGGCGGCGTGCTGGCCGAACGGACGCTGCCCCGCGCGCTGCGCGCCACCGGCTGGGCACTGGTCGGCGCGGCCCTCACCACGGCTCTGGCAGCGCAGGCGCTGCGGTTCAGCGCCGGGCCGCTGCTGGGCCTGGCGCCGGATCCGGTCTGGGGCATCACCGGGCTGACGCTGGCGGCGTTCTTCCTGCCGTCTTTCTTTGCCGGTGTGCCGGCGCCGGTGCTGACCGCCGCCGCCCTGGCCGGTGCCACGCCGCAGGGCCGCGCGCTCGGGGCGATGTTCGCCGCGGGCGCCGTGGGCGCCATCTTTGGCACGCTGCTGGCCGGGTTCGTGTTCATCTCATGGCTCGGCAGTGCGGCGACGCTGGCGGCGGTCACGGGCGTCTACATCGTCGCAGCGGGGCTCTGCCTCTGGCAAGGTCGCGCGGGCCGATGGGCCAGCACCGCGTCTCTGACCCTCTGCGCGGTGCTGGGCGCGCAGGGGCTGGCTGCGCCCTCTCCCTGCACGGCAGAGAGCCGCTATTTCTGCATCGCCGTGCGGGACGTGGCGAGCGACCCCGGGAAACCCGTCCGCGCCATGGTGATCGACCATCTGGTGCACGGCATCTCGGCCCGCGACCTGCCGGAGGTGATGTTCACGGACCATGCCGCCATGCTGGACGCGCTGGCGCGGCTGCGCGCGCCCGACGCGGCCTTTTCCTCCTTCTTCATCGGCGGCGGCAACTACGCCCTGCCCCGCGCCTTTGCCGCGCGCGGCCTGACCGACATCACGGTGGCCGAGATCGACCCGGCCGTGACCGCCACCGCTGCCGGGTCCTTCTGGTTCGACCCGGGCACCGCGCGGGTGCTGCATGCCGACGCACGCGTGGCGCTGCGCGCCGAGACACGCAGATTCGACGTCATCGTCGGCGATGCCTTCACCGATACCGCGGTGCCGCAGCATCTGGTCACACGGGAGTTCTTCGAGCTGGTGGCGGCGCGTCTCACGCCCGACGGCAGCTACCTGATGAACGTCATCGACTATGCCGACAGCCTGCGCGCGGTCGGCAGCCTGGTGGCGACGCTGCGCACGGTTTTTCCCTCGGTCGAGGTCTGGTCCGAAGCGCGCGCACCGCAGCCCGGCGAACGGGTGGTCATGGTCATCGCGGCCGGCGCTTCGGACACGGACACCAGTCGCTTTGCGGTGCCCTCGCCGGACCGGACCGAGTTCGCGGCGCTCGGGCCTGCTTTCGTTGAACAAATCGCGGCGCAGGGCCTCGTGCTCACGGATGATTACGCCCCGATCGACCGGCTGGTCGGCGCGCGGGACTGACCGCGTACAGCGCTCAGCCGAAGAGTTCGTGCGCCAGTTCCAGCGCTTCGATCAGCACGTCGACTTCCTCGCGGGTGTTGTAGACGCCGAAGGAGGCGCGGCAGGTCGCCGTCAGGCCCAGGTGATCCATCAGCGGGCCGGTGCAATGCTGGCCCGCGCGCACCGCGACGCCCTTCTTGTCGAGGATGGTCGAGATGTCATGCGCATGGGCCGCGCCGTTGAGCGTGAAGGAGAAGATCGCCGCCTTGTCGGGCGTCGTGCCCTGCACCTGCAGCCAGTTGAGCCCGTCCAGACGCTCGCGGGCATAGGCAGTGAGGTCGCGTTCGTGGGCGGCGATGTTCTCCATCCCCAGCCCCATCATGTAGTCGAGCGCCACGCCCAGCCCGATGGTCTGGACGATGCCGGGCGTGCCGGCCTCGAATTTCATCGGCGGATCGTTCCAGATCACCTCGTCCTTGTGGACCTCCTTGATCATGTCGCCGCCGCCGATGAAGGGCCGCATCTCCTCCATCCGGTCGCGCTTGATGTAGATCGCACCGGACCCCGAGGGACCGTAGAGCTTGTGGCCGGTGATGGCGTAGAAATCGCAGCCGATGTCGCTCACGTCGACCGGCATGTGCACCGCGGCCTGGCTGCCGTCGACCAGCACCGGCACGCCCTTGGCATGGGCGGCGGCGCAGATCGCCTTGACGTCGACCACGGTGCCCAGGACGTTCGACAGATGGGTGATCGCCACCAGTTTCGTGCGCGGCGTGATCGCGTCGATGACCTTCTGCGGGTCCAGCGCGCCGGTGCTGTCCACGTCGACCCAGGTCAGCTTCACCCCCTGCCGTTCGCGCAGGAAATGCCAGGGCACGATGTTGGCGTGATGCTCCATCACCGACAGGACGATCTCGTCCCCCGCCTCCATCCGCGGCATCGCCCAGCCGTAGGCCACCAGGTTGATACCTTCGGTGGTGCCGGTGTTGAGAACGATTTCCTCTTCGTGCCGTGCGCCGATGAACTTTGCCACGGTGCCGCGCACGCCCTCGTATTTCTCGGTCGCGAGGTTGCTGAGGTAATGCAGCCCGCGGTGGACGTTGGCGTATTCCTCGGCATAGGCGCGGGTGACGGCATCGATCACCACCTGCGGCTTCTGCGCCGAGGCGCCGTTGTCGAGGTAGACCAGCGGCTTGCCATTGACCTCGCGTGCGAGGATCGGAAAGTCGCGGCGGATGTCGTGCACGTCAAACATTCGTATTCAGTCCCATAGTCGTGGCCCCGATCAGGGTCAGGAAGAAGGAGAGGCCCAGAACCAGCCCCGTCACTCCCAATAATAGCACCAGCGCCGCCTTGCCCAGTGCGGCAAAACCGTGCGCCTCGTCGATGAACTGCACCAGGATCCAGACCCCCAGCACCGCCGCACCGACCACCAGCAGCCCGGCGAGGCTTTCGCTGACCAGCGCGAGCGCCACGACGGCAAGCTGCACCAGCATCCGCAGCGCCTGCAGCCAGATCAACAGCAGGCCGATATCCTCGATCCGCGCGACGCCGCCCAGGGCGCGGCCGGTCCAGGTGATGGCGATGGCCGTCACCCCCAGCGTGCCGCCCATGAGCAGCATGAAGATCACCGGGTTGCCCAGCAGAGGTGTCAAGGCCTCGTCCGGTGGAGAGATCTGCAGCGACGCGGTGAAGATCAGCGTGTTGAGCACCAGCACCAGCGCCAGCGCGAGCAGCAGCGCCTCGTGCCCCAGCCGCAGAGACAGAAGCAACCGCGCCACCTCGCGCGGGGCCAGGACCGTCTGCCACGCCAACCGCAGGAAACCTTCAAGCGTCACGCGCGTGCCCCCTGCTCGGCCACCTTGAGGCTCGCCATCCAGAACCAAAGGAACACGCCGAACCACGCCAGCCCCACGATGCTGAGCGCCGCCCCCTTGCCGATGAAACCGGCCACAAGACCGTTCAGCAGGATCAGCGGTGTCGAGGCCAGGAGGCTCCAGAACAGCGCCAGCCGCGCGCCGTACCAGCCGCCCTTGCCGCCGAATGCCTTGGCCACCAGGTGCGACAGCGCCGCCAGCAGGTAAAGGCCCAGCGGCGCGATGAAGAGCCAGCCGAAGAGCGCCCCGGCCAGCAGCGCGTTCAACTCCAGGTCCTCGAGATGCGCACGACGCGATATCGCGGGCCATTGCGCGATGAAGACCAGCAGGCAGGCCCCCATCAGGATCGCCAGCGCACGGTCTTCGCGCGGGCCGGCGGCCAGCAGGCGGCGCATGACCGCCCCCGGCCCCCGGTAGGTGGCCGCGATATCGCGCGTCACCGGCAAGGCGTCAGGCGCTCCGCCGCAGCAGCCAGGCCGAGATTTTCTCGACAACCTCGTCGGACAGGGTCTCGTCCTCGATCTCTTCCACCGCTTCGGCAAGGAAAGCCAGCGTCAGCAGGTTGGTGGCATCGGAATGCGGCACCCCGCGCGAGCGCAGGTAGAACAGCGCCTCTTCGTCGATGGCGCCCGAGGTCGACCCGTGCGAGCAGGCCACGTCGTCGGCATAGATCTCGAGCTCGGGCTTGGCGAGGAACTGGCTGTCGCCGTCCAGCAGCAGGCTCTGGCTGATCTGGTAGCCGTCGGTCTTCTGTGCGCCGGCCTTGACGAGGATCTTGCCTTGGAACACGCCGGTCGCGCCGTTTCGCAAGACCTTCTTGAACACCTGGCGGCTTTCGCAATTCACCGCGTCATGGGTGATGAACACCGTGTCGTCGTGGTGGAAATCGCCGTCTCCGACGCAGGCGCCCGCCACATGGGCGATGGCATCGTCGCCGGTCAGTTCGATGATGCATTCGTTGCGCGTCATCACGCCGTTTGCGGTCAGCGTGAAGCTCTTGAACGCCGATTCCTTGCCCAGCCGCGCAAAGATATGCGTCGCGGCGCGGCGTTCGTGGTCGCGGCCCTGCGCACACACGTGGTGGAACCGGGCGGTGTCGGCCACGTCGACCTCCATCACCTTGTTGAAACGTGCGGCGGCCGGGCCGTTTTCAAGCACCGTCACCTCGGCCCCGGGGTCGACCTTGATGACGTGATGCAGGATCGCGTCCGAGGTTTCGTCCTCGTGGTAATACATCAGGTTGATCGGCTTCGACGGCGTTCCCGTGACATGCAGCAGGATGCCGTCGGTCGCAAAGGCGGTGTTGAGCGCCGCGAGGGGGCGCTGCACCGGGGTCTGGCCGTTGTTTTCCAGCGTGCCGTACAAGTCCTTGGCCCAGTGGATGTCCGCCTTGCTTTCGGCCAGCCGCTCGATGCTGATGCCCTCGAGGCTCAGGTCGTCGGAAGCTTCGGCGTCAAAGACGCCGTCGACAAAGACGATCTTCAGCCGGTCGATGGCGTCGAAGATCTGGGTCTCCTGCGAATCGAAGACGGCAGCCTTCAGCGCCTCGGCCTGGGTCAGGCTGCCTGGGTTGGTGAACTTCCAGTACTCGTCGCGCCGTCCCGGCAGGCCCATGGCCTGCACCCGCGCCAGCGCGTCGCGCCGCGCAGCTTCGGCCCAGCCGCCGGCGGGTAGGTCGAGCGTTGCGAGCCGCGCTTCGGTTTCGGTCTGTTTCGCCTGCGGCAATGCCATTACGCCACCTCCTCGACGATGTCGGTATAGCCGTTCTTTTCGACCTCGAGCGCCAGTTCCGGCCCGCCGGTTTTCACGATGCGGCCGTCGGACATGATGTGCACGACGTCCGGCACGATGTGATCCAGCAGGCGCTGGTAGTGGGTGATGACGAGAAAGCCTCGGCCCTCGGAACGCAGCGCGTTAACGCCGTCGGCCACAAGTTTCATCGCGTCCACGTCGAGGCCGGAATCGGTCTCGTCGAGGATGCACATCTTGGGCTCGAGCATCGCCATCTGCAGGATCTCGTTGCGCTTCTTTTCACCGCCGGAGAACCCGACGTTCACCGGGCGCTTGAGCATGTCGGCGTCGATCTTCAGCTCTTTCGCACGCTCGCGGATCACCTTCAGGAACTCGGTCGAGGACATTTCCTCTTCGCCGCGGGCCTTGCGCTGCGCGTTCACGGCGGTGCGCAGGAAGGTCATGTTGCCGACGCCGGGAATTTCGACCGGGTACTGGAAGGCCAGAAACAGCCCCGCAGCGGCGCGCTCTTCGGGGTCCATGTCGAGGATGTCTTCGCCCAGCAGCGTCGCCTCGCCCTCGGTGACCTCATAGCCTTCGCGGCCCGACAGGACATAGGACAGGGTCGACTTGCCCGACCCGTTCGGCCCCATGATCGCGTGGACCTTGCCTGCCTCGACCGTAAGGTCGACGCCCTTGAGGATCTGCTTGTCCTCTTCTTCGAGTTTCACGTGCAGGTTCTTGATCTCAAGCATGTTTCTTCCTTTTCCTGTCGTCTGCGCGGGCCTCTCAGGGCCGCACGGTCAATTGCATGATCCGCAGCAGCCGCGACGGCGGGATCGGCTGCGGGGTGATGTCGAACCGGGCCATGCGGCCGGTCAATTCGGGCGTGCCGAGGAATTCCTCGACATGGTGATACTGCTGCCGCCCGGCGTAATCGTCGAAGAGCAGCGTGATCGGCTTTTGCGCCAGGAAACACGCCGCCAGCGCGCAGCCTTCGCGGAACCGCCCGTCGACCAGCACCACGTCCGGGTGCCGGAACTCCGGCAGGCCCCAGACCTGCAACGGATAACGCGGATAGCGCCGCCATTCGCTGTCGTCGACCGGACGGCCCCATTCTTTCGTGGCCCCCACGTCGGACCAGATCACGTCGACCTCGGTGCCCGCCGCCGGCGGGTTCTGCTTGAGCCAGGCCCGCATCATCAGCGCCCAGTCCCTGTCCGACTCGACCGCGAACACGGTCTTGCCCGGCAGTTCCGAGGCCAGCGCCGTGGACCCGCCGGTGCCGTATTCGAGGATCACCTCGGCGCGCGCATAATGCTCGCGCAAAAGCGTCGCCTCGGCCTCGGGCATGGTCAGCTCCGGGCGGTCGATGCGGGTGGCGGTGGTCATCCGTCCAGCACCACCGCCGTGCCGGAGACCGAGACCATCAGCATCGAATCGCCCACCACCTCGTAGTCGATATCGACGCCCACGACGGCATTGGCACCCATCGCCGCAGCGCGCTGTTCGACCTCGCGCATGGCTGTGTCGCGGGCATCCTGCATCTTGGATTCGTAGGCGCCCGAGCGTCCGCCGATGATGTCGGTGATCCCGGCGAAGAAATCGCGCACGACATTGGCGCCCATGATCGCCTCGCCCACGACGATGCCCTTGTAGGCGGTGATCCGGCGGCCTTCGATGGTGTTGGTGGTTGTCAGGATCATGTTCCCATCCCAAGGTAAGTGACCAGCATCATGACGGAAAGCCCCAGCAGCCCCGCCACCAGAGAGGTGAGCAGCACCGATCCCGCGATCAACCCCTCGGTCTTGCCGCCGCGCTTTCGCAATCCAAGGCCGATCAGGGAGCCGAGGAACACCCCGAGCCCCGCACCGGCGGATTTGACCAGCAGATAGCCTAGCATGACGTCCCCTCGGCGCTTGCGCTCTGAACGAAGTAGTTGACATTCGCCGCCTGGTGGCGCGCTTCGAAGGTGACTGAGTAATCGCGATCCCTGCACCAGTCGCGGAAGGCCGCGTCGTTGCCGGTATCGACCTCGACGAAGAGCGCCGGGCACGCGTCCGAGATCACGGCCTCGAAACCGGAAAGCACTTTCATTTCCATACCTTCCACGTCGATCTTGATCAGGTCCGGTCGCTCTCCGGCAAAGAGGTAGTCCCCGCGGTGCACCGCGATCTCGCCCTTACCCGCCTGCATCTGCGCCGCACCGAGGTTGCGGCCGCGCTCGGCGATGCCAAATCCGCCCTCGGTCCGGTCCGACAGCCCGATGCCAAGCGCCGAAAGGTCGATCACGCCGCCCAGCCCGTTGGCCGCGACATTCGCCCGCAACGCCTCAATGGCGCGCGGGTTGGGTTCGATCGCAACTACGCGGGCGGCTTGCATCAGGGTCGCGAAATAGATCGCGTGATTCCCGACATTCGCCCCGACATCAATGACATAGGCGTCAGGCTTCATGTATCGCGCGAGCCGGTCCAGATCGGCGCGTTCGTAGAACTTGCCGACCCGGTGGCGTCCCTGGATCGGGCAGCCCTCTGCGTTGAGGTGAAAGGTCAGATCGAACCCGTCGATATGCGCAGCGACCGTGTCCATCACTTGCCGCGCCCCAGCACGATCTGGGCAAAACAATTGCCCAGAAAGCCCGACACGAAGGAAATGCCGACCACCGTCGCCACTCCCCTCATGCCCAGCACGACGTCCACGACCATAGCGAACCCGGCGCAGAACACGCCCGTCAGCAGCGCCGGCAGCAGCAAGAGCTTTCCCATGGCATCCCCCGGAAGCGGCGGCGCGGCGCGCCTAGCCCACCGACCCTTCGAGAGAGATCGCGACCAGCGCCTGCGCTTCCATGGCGAACTCCATCGGCAGCGCCTGCAGCACTTCCTTGGCAAAGCCGTTGACGATCAGCGCCACCGCTTCCTCCTCGTCCATGCCGCGCTGGCGGCAGTAGAACATCTGGTCATCGTCCACCTTGGAGGTCGTGGCCTCGTGCTCCACCCGGCTCGAGTTGTTCTTGACCTCGATGTAGGGCACCGTGTGCGCCCCGCATTTGTCGCCGATGAGCAGGCTGTCGCACTGGGTGTAGTTGCGGCTGTCCTTGGCCTTGGGATGCATCGACACCAGGCCGCGATAGGTGTTCTGCGCCACGCCCGCGCTGATCCCCTTGGAGACGATGCGCGACTTGGTGCGCTTGCCCAGGTGGATCATCTTGGTGCCGGTGTCGGCCTGCTGGTGGTTGTTGGTGATGGCGATCGAGTAGAACTCGCCTTGGCTGTCGTCGCCGCGCAGGATGCAGCTGGGATACTTCCAGGTCACGGCAGAGCCTGTTTCCACCTGCGTCCACATCACCTTGGCCCGGTCGCCGCGGCAATCGGCGCGCTTGGTGACGAAGTTGTAGATGCCGCCCTTGCCGTTCTCGTCGCCGGGATACCAGTTCTGCACCGTGGAATATTTCACCTCGGCGTCTTCCTCGACGATGATCTCGACCACCGCCGCGTGCAGCTGGCTGGTGTCGCGCTGCGGCGCGGTGCAACCTTCGAGGTAGCTGACGTAAGACCCCTTGTCGGCGATGATCAGCGTGCGTTCGAACTGGCCGGTATTCTCGGCATTGATGCGGAAATAGGTCGACAGCTCCATCGGGCAGCGCACGCCCGGCGGGATGTAGACGAACGACCCGTCCGAAAAGACCGCCGAATTGAGCGTTGCGTAGAAGTTGTCGCTCACCGGCACGACGCTGCCGAGGTATTTCTTCACCAGTTCCGGATGTTCGCGGATCGCCTCGGAGATCGAGCAGAAGATCACGCCGGCCTTCTCAAGTTCCTTCTGGAAGGTCGTGCCGACAGAGACGGAGTCGAAGACCGCATCGACCGCGACCTTGCGCTCTTCCTTGCCCTCGGCGGGCGTCTCTCCGGCGCCTTCGACCCCGGCCAGGACCATCTGTTCCTTCAGCGGAATGCCGAGCTTCTTGTAGGTCTCGAGCAGTTTCGGATCGACGTCGTCCAGCGACTTGGGCTTTTCCGCCATGCTCTTGGGACGGGCATAGTAGTACTGGTCCTGGAAATCGATCTGCGGATAATCGACCATGGCCCAGTCGGGCTCTTCCTTCTGCAGCCAGCGCTCGTAGGCCGCCAGCCGCCATTCCGTCATCCACTCCGGCTCTTCGTTCTTTTCCGAGATCAGCCGCACGATGTCGGGCGTCAGGCCCTTCGGCGCATAGTCCATCTCGATGTCGGTGTTCCAGCCGTACTTGTACTTGCCGCCGACCTGCTGGACCTTGTCCACCGTATCCTGATCGACGCCTTCCTTGACGTTCGGCTGGTCCTTGACGTTGTCCAAAGCTGCCATCTCGGCCCCCTCTTGATGTTCTGTCACGCGGCGCGCGCGCGGAATTTCGCGTGCTGTCTCAGCCAGGTTTCGGCAAAACGCAACACGTCGCTCTCTGTCGTCTCCGGCCCCAGGCTGACGCGGATGGCGCTGCTGGCGGCGATCTCGTCGTGGCCCATGGCCTGCAGCACCCGGCTGGCACGCACCTTGCCGCTGGAGCAGGCGCTGCCCGCGCTGATCGCAAAGCCGGCAAGATCCATCTGCATCACCTGCGTCTCGCCCTTCCAGCCGGGCGTGATCAGGCATGAGGTGTTGGGCAGACGACTGCCCGATTTCCCAACGAAAATAGTCTCTTTCGCCCCAGCCTCAAGAGCGGATTCTAGAATGTTTCTAAGTTTTTCGACCCGCGCCCAGAGGCCGTCGTCCAGATCGCGCGCCGCCGCCTCGGCCGCGGCGCCGAACCCGGCGATGCCGATCACGTTCTCGGTGCCCGAACGGCGGCCCATCTCCTGTCCGCCGCCCCTGATCTGCGACGGGATGTCGGTGCCGCGCCGCATCACCAGCGCGCCCACGCCCTTGGGCCCGCCCAGCTTGTGCGCCGACACGAAGGCCATGCGGCACCCCATCCAGTTGAAGGCCACCGGCAGACGCCCGAAGGCCTGCGTCGCATCCACGGCCCACAGGCCCGGCGGCAAATCCTGCACCACGCCGGTTTCGGAATTCGCGGCCTGCAACACCGACCGCCCGGGATCGCTGACCTCGACCAGCCCGTCGGCCGATACCGGCAGATCCGCCGTTACCCAGGCCGCCACCGCGTCATGCTCGATGCCGGCGCCCGACAGGTCCTGCCCGGCACAGGCCAACGCCGCCGCTTCGGTCGCGCCCGACACGAACACCACGTCCGCCCCATCGGCGCCAAAGGCCGCGGCGACCTGCGCCCGCGCCCGCTCCACCAGCGCCTTGGCTGCGCGGCCCTCGCCATGCACGGAGGACGGATTGCCCACCAGGTCCATTGCCGCGATCATCGCCGCCCGCGCCTCGACCCTCAAGGGCATCGTGGCGTTATGATCAAGGTAGACCCGGCTCACCGATGTCGCTCCTTCATCTTGCCGATAAACTCCAGAGAGCACGAGAGACAGCGTCTCTCGTATCGCGCAGCGATCTTCATGCCTCGGCCTCCAGCGGATCGTCGACCACCGGGAAGAGATTCGGCACCGCCGGACAGGGCGCGAGGTCGTTGCCCACCACGTCCGACAGCCGCGTCTGGTGCAGGAAGACGTAGACATGGGCGCTCAAGCCCTCCCACAGCCGGTTCGACAGCGACTGCGCGCGGCTTCCCGACAGCGCACCCGAGGCACCGGCGCCCTTGTGCATGGCGTCCACCGTCTCGTCCACCGCGGCGAGGATATCCACCACCTTGATGTCGCTCGCGGGCCGCGCCAGGCGGTAGCCGCCGCCCGGACCGCGCACCGACGCGACCAGCTTGGCGCGGCGCAGCTTGACGAACAGCTGTTCGAGATAGGGCAGCGACACGTCCTGCCGCCGCGCGATGTCGCCCAGCGTCACGAGATCGCCCGCAGGCTGCAGCGCGATGTCCACCAGCGCCACCATCGCGTATCGTCCCTTGGTACTCAGCTTCACCACACACCCCCGCCGGCCGCGTCACGACCGATTGACCTCGTCGACTTCTGCGCTTATCTGCCACGGATGCGCAGCCGGAGCGATCCGGAATTAGAACCGTTCTAAGGTGCCCAAGCGAATTCGTCAAGAATTGGCGACATGCACCGGCAAGGAGTCCGCCCGTTTATGCCCGAGGTGATTTTTCCCGGACCCGAAGGCCGTCTGGAAGGCCGCTACCATCCGCAGAAAGACCGCGATGCCCCGATCGCCATCGTCCTGCACCCGCATCCGCAATTCGGCGGGACGATGAACAACAAGGTCGTCTACAACCTGCACTATGCCTTCTACAACATGGGCTTCACCGTGCTGCGGTTCAATTTCCGCGGCGTCGGCCGCAGCCAGGGAGAATACGATCAGGGCGTCGGCGAGCTGTCGGATGCGGCTTCGGCGCTCGACTACCTGCAGTCGATGAACAACAACTCCAAGCATTGCTGGGTCGCGGGCTT
>Ga0114903_1000521_pt1 | contig 21217 bp, 20 predicted proteins | sample MalvirDeepMed_s2_FD_87289 | JGI IMG/M metagenome (GOLD analysis project Ga0114903, IMG submission 87289) | Marine viral communities from the Global Malaspina Expedition - Malaspina viral metaG DeepMed_s2 | ecosystem: Environmental > Aquatic > Marine > Oceanic | place: Mediterranean Sea... | reverse complement strand
GCCGGGCGCCCGGCCCAGGCCCAGATCGATTCGGTCCGGGTAGAGCGTGGCCAGCGTGCCGAACTGTTCTGCCACCGCCAGCGGCGCATGGTTTGGCAGCATGATACCGCCGGCGCCGATGCGCATCGCTCGGGTAAGGCCCGCCACATGGCCGATCAGCACCGAGGTAGCGGCGCTGGCGATGCCCGGCATGTTGTGATGCTCGGCCAGCCAATAGCGGTGATAGCCCCAGCCTTCGGCCTTTTGCGCAAGCTCTCCGGTGTTGCGCAGCGCCTGCGCGGTGTCGCTGCCTTCGGGGACGGGCGCGAGATCGAGAAGCGAATATTTCATCTGCCAAATCCTTTCCGTTCCTAGCTAAGCACCCTGCCCCGGGCCGCAAGTCCCCTTGGGGCGGTCCGTCGTTGAAAGCCCTGTCGCCCGAGGGAGATCTGCACGGTTTCTTAAGACACCGCGCGTACACCACGGGGCGCACCGACCGAAGAGCCCCCGAAGGAGATTTCGTGCCCAAGGACCTCACCTTTCACGCCCTCGCGGCCACGCGCCCGCTGTCCGGGCCGGACCCGCTGATGGCGTTTCTCAAGGACGCCCGGTCTACTGCCGTGACGCTGTCGGCGCGCGACGTGCAGCGTCTGGAATCCTACCGGCTGCAAATCCTGCTGGCGGCACAGAAGCAGTGGCAGGCGGACGACCGGCCGTTCCGCGTCACCGATATCTCTCCGGGCTTCGCCGCCGGTCTGGAACGTCTCGGACTGCCCGCGCACCAGTTCGACCCGCTCCACCCCGATACCGCCCCTTGCGCAAAGGACACGCCCCAATGACCACCAAGGTACTGGCCATCGACGATTCCCGCACCATCCGGAACCTTCTGCGCATGTCCCTGGAGAATGCCGGCTTCGAATTCCACACGGCAGTGGACGGTGTCGACGGCGTCGCGCGCTTTGCCGAGGTGCAGCCGGACGTGGTGATCACCGACATCAACATGCCCAACATGGACGGATATGGCGTGATCGAGACGCTGCGCAGCGGGCCGCGCAAGACCTCTGTCCCGATCCTGGTGCTGACCACCGAAAGCTCCGACGACCTCAAGACGCGGGCCCGCGACGCCGGCGCCACCGGCTGGATCGTGAAACCCTTCGACGACGCGTCGCTGGTGTCGGTGCTCCGCCGCCTGACCGGGAACGCGGCCTGAGATGTCGGGCGCACCCTCCATCCGCGACATGTTCTTCGAGGAATGCGAAGAGCTTCTCGAAGCACTGGTCGAAGGGCTTGCCGGTCTCGAAGCGTCGGGGCCCGACGCCGCCGAGAGTTTGGATACGGTCAACGCCGTGTTCCGCGCGGTTCATTCGATCAAGGGCGGCGCCGGGGCCTTCGGGCTGGATGCGCTTGTGGATTTCGCCCATACCTTCGAGACCGTGCTCGACAAGGTGCGGTCCGGATCGCTGACCGCCGATGCAGATCTCATGCGGCTGTTTCACCGTTCGGGCGATCAGCTGGCCAACCTGGTCGAAGCGGCGCGCGACGACGTCCCGGCCAATGCCGAAGCGGCAGGCGCGGTCCTGTCGGAATTGCAGAAATACCTCGGCGACGAGGATGCAGAAGAAGACTTCGTCTTCGAGGCCATGGGCTTGGACCTTGGTGAATCGGCGTCCGCCCTTACGCCCGATACATTCGAGATTTCCTTCGTCCCGAAGCGCGCGCTTTACGAAAACGGCCACGAGCCGCTTTTGCTCTTCGACGCACTGGCAGAACTGGGCACGCTGGAGGTAACGGCCGACACGACAGGCATTCCCGCGTTCGACGGGTTCGATCCCACCGACGCCTATCTGGGCTGGACCTTGCGGCTTACCACGACGGAAAGCGAAACGCTGTTGCACGAAATCTTCGAATTCGTCGAAGCGCTATGCACGCTCGACATCACCAAGAGCAGCGCGGCGGCGCCAGCGCCAGAGCCGCCCGGCCTGATCGACCTTCCTGACCTTGGCGGACTTCCTGACCTGACCGAACTGCCCGACACCTCTGCACTGCCTGACCCTGACCCGATCGCCGCAGAGGCGCCGGCCGCCTCCGCCGGGAAGACCCATGAAAAGGAGGTGCGCGGTCCGAAACCCACGCTGCGCGTCGATCTCGACCGGGTCGACCGGCTGATCAACACCGTGGGAGAGCTGATCATCAACCAGGCGATGATTTCGCAGCGGATCGAAGAGCTCGACCTGCCGTCTGTCGCCCACGTGACCAACGAACTGGAAGCCTACAAGCTTTTGGCCCGTGACATCCAGGAAGGCGTCATGGCGATCCGCGCGCAACCGGTGAAACCACTGTTCCAACGCATGTCGCGGATCGTGCGCGAAGCCTCGGATGCCACCGGAAAGACCGCGCGCATCGTGACGCAGGGCGACTCCACCGAGGTCGACAAGACGGTGATCGAACGGCTGGCCGATCCGATGACCCACATGGTGCGCAACGCCGTGGATCACGGCCTGGAAGCGCCCGACGCGCGAATCACCGCCGGCAAAGACCCCTGTGGCACCATCCGGCTTTCGGCAGCGCACCGTTCGGGCAGCGTCTTCATCGAGATCTCCGACGACGGCGCCGGGCTCAACCGCGAAAGGATCCTCGCAACGGCGATCGCCAAGAATCTGGTCCCGGCCGATGCGGAACTCACCGAGTCCGAGATCGACAACCTGCTGTTCCTGCCGGGCTTTTCGACGGCAAACGCGGTGTCGAACCTTTCGGGGCGCGGGGTCGGCATGGATGTGGTCAAGAACGCCGTGCAGGCACTTGGCGGTCGCGTGTCGATCAGTTCACAGACGGGAAAAGGGTCGACCTTCTCCATCGTCCTGCCCCTGACGCTGGCGGTACTCGACGGCTTCGTCATCTCGGTGGCGGATCAGACCATGGTCATCCCCATCGCCTCGATCCTCGAAACGGTGCGTCCGCAGGCGCGCGACCTGCACCGGATCGGCATCGACGATCAGGTCATCTCGATCCGTGGCAACTATGTGCCGGTGGTGGATGTCGCCGCCAACCTCGGGATTCGGCGTTCCGGCCCGGCCCCCTGCGGGATCCTTCTTCTGGTGGCCACCGATCCGCGTGGGATGAGCGCCCTGCGCGTCGATGCGATCCACGACCAGCGCCAGGTCGTGATCAAGAGCCTGGAAAGTAATTACGGCCGCATTCCGGGCGTTTCTGCGGCGACGATCCTCGGCGACGGCAAGATCGCCCTGATCCTCGACCCCGAGGAACTCGTGAACCTCAACATGGGCGCGCAGCCCAGCGCCGGACTGCCGCCCCCCGTGCAAAAGGAGCTTCGTCATGTCGACGGCACTTGACCCGACCGAAACGGAGGACACGCCGCCCTCCGCGATCTTCGAATTCGTGACTTTTTCCGCCGGCGGACAAAGCTACTGCCTCGAGATCACGCAGATCCGTGAAATCCGGCGCTGGACCACGGTGACCGCCTTGCCGCACACACCCGACGATGTGCTTGGCGTGATGAACCTGCGCGGCGCAGTCATTCCGATCTTCGACCTCGCCGCGCGCTTCGGGCTTGGCCAGACACCCACGAACGAACGCAACGTCGTCATCGTCGCGGCGGCAGAGGGCAATACCATCGGCCTTCTGGTGGAATCCGTCTCCGAGATCCTGTCGGTCGATACAGCCGAGATCCAGCCCACCCCCGACATCAAGTCCGAGGCGACGCGCAGCAGCATTCAGGGCGTGATCTCTTCCGGAGAGACGATGATCCGGGTCATCAACCTGACGGCCGTTCTCGACCAGCCCGCCGGAGTCGCCGCATGACGCTTGCCCCTCCGCCCTCTCCGCCCGCGCAGGAGTTTTCCTTCGAAGATGGCGATTTCCGGCGCATCGCGGCCCTGGCTTTGGCAGAGTTCGGGCTCAGCCTGTCGGAGGCCAAGAAGCCGCTGGTCTATTCCCGCCTGGCACGGCGGCTCCGAAGCCGCGGCATCGCCTCCTTCGGGGCTTATATCGACATGCTCGAGGCCGGTTCGGACGAGGCTGAAAAGGTGCAACTGCTCTCGGCGCTCACCACCAATGTCACGCAGTTCTTCCGCGAGGCGCATCATTTCGACCTGTTGCGGCAAGAGCTTCTGCCCGACCTGTTGGAACGCGGCCGGCAGGGAGGCCGCGTGCGTCTCTGGTCTGCCGGCTGCTCGACCGGACAAGAGCCGTATTCCCTTGCAATGACCCTGCTCGACCTGGAACCGAAGGCGGCCGCGTTCGATATCAAGATCCTCGCAACAGACATCGATCCGGCGGTCATGGAAAGGGCGCGGGCGGGCCAATACCGCAGCGACGAATTGACGGGCCTGACGCCGGATCATCTCCGGCGCTGGACCCGTCCCGTGCCGCCCGACGCCGCCGAGATCGGACCGGGTCCACGGTCCCTGGTGACCTTCAACACCCTCAACCTGATCGGTCCCTGGCCCGTGCGCGGCCCCTTCGACATCATCCTTTGCCGCAACGTGGCGATCTATTTCGACAAGCCGACGCAGGCGCGCCTCTGGTCCGGGTTCGAAGCGGTTCTCGCCACGGGGGGCGCCTTGCTGATCGGACATTCCGAGCGCCTGCCGGACACGATGCTCGGCCGGTTTTCCACCATTGGCGTGACCGCATATCGCCACACCGGCACCACGCCCAAAGCACCACTTCGGGAGGGCGCGCTATGAGTTTGAAGGATCAGCTCCGGGTCATGGTCGTCGACGACATGGCTACCAGCCGCGGGCTTATCACCCAGGCCCTGGACGACATCGGCCTGCGCAACTACGCCACCGAAAACGACGGCCGCGCCGCCTATCAGCGGATTGCCGGCCAGCCCGTGCACCTCGTCCTGTCGGATTACAACATGCCAGGTCTCGACGGACTGGGTTTGCTCAAGGCGCTGCGCCAGACCCCGGCAACGCAGAAAATCGGCTTCATCCTCGTGACCGGCAAACCGACACCGGAGCTGGTCGCGCAGGCAAAGACCCTGGGACTCAACAACATGATCAAGAAACCCTTCACCTCGGACGCCATGCGCAAATGCATCGAAAGCGTGGTGGGCCGGCTGTGAGCGATGAGGTTCCTTTCGTCGCGCTGAGTTCGCGCAGCATCGCGGAGCGGACGAGCGCCGAACTCCACCTTCTGGCCGCCCATGTGCAAAAGGTGGAGCGGGCGATAGTCGAACTGCTTCAGCGCGAGGACCTCGCCCTGCGCAGTGCCACGATAAAGGAATTGCAGAAACTGGACACGATCAGCCAGTCATTATCCGCCCTGACCGCGTATCTGGACAGCGCCGCACCCGGCATGTGGGCCGAAGATGCGGTGGATACCCGCTTGCCTCTGTCCCGGGTTCCCCTGCGCGCCCTGGCCGAACGGCTCGCCGGCGGGTGCGGGGAACGTGCGGCGAAAGACATGCCCGAAACCGGCGTCTGTACCGTTTTCTGACGGCCGAACTACGGCAAAAGGAGCCCTCCCATGCGACAGGTCAGCCTCGTCATCGCGGCGCAAAGCTTTGCCGTACGGACCCATTTCGCCCGCATGCTCGAAGGGTTCGAGGATTTTCACCTTGTCGCCGGGACACGCGACCTGATGGAGACCTTCGCCGTGGTCGAGGATCATCGGCCGCAATTGGTGATGATCGAACAGGGATTGTCGCAGCAACCGGAATTCGAGGTGATGCGGGCGCTGTTCGAAACCCTGGACATCCGCTGGATCCTCCTGGCCGCTCCGCGGGCACCCGGCGCCGAAGGACCCGACCGGCGCCGCAGCCTGATCCGCTCCGGACTGTTCGAAATCGACCAGAACATGCCGCGCGACCGGATCGCCGACACGATCCGCACGATCACGCGCATGTCCACCGCCCGGGCGCCGCGTGCGACGACCGGCGCGCCGATTGCCGCCGAGTTGGAACCGGGCAGCCCGATGGTGCTGATCGGCGCTTCGACCGGCGGCGTCGATGCCCTGCTGACCGTGTTGAGTGCCTTTCCGGAGGCCTGTCCCGCGACGCTAATCGTGCAGCACACGGGCGCTGACTTCGGTCGCTCTCTGGTGCGCCTGCTGGACCGACAATGCCCGGCGCACGTGGTGCCGGCCACCGATACAGAGCGACCCAGGCCAGGCCAGATCGTGGTGGCCGCGGGACTGCGCGCGCATCTGACTCTGCGCCCGCGGCCGGGCGGCTCCGCACCCCGCTTGGCGTTGGACCCCGGTGCGCCGATCTGCGGCCATGTGCCCTCGGTGGATGCCTTGTTCCGGTCGGCGGTGCCACTGGGACCCCGGATCGCGGCAGCGCTGCTGACCGGTATGGGGTCGGACGGCGCCGACGGCTTGCTCGCCCTGCGCAGGGCTGGCGCGGCCACCATTGCGCAGGATGCGGTGACGTCGGTGGTCTACGGCATGCCACGGGCGGCGGCAGAGATCGGCGCGGCAGAGCAGATCCTGCCGCTGCCACAAATCGGACCGGCGCTGCTGGCGGCCTGCACCGCGCGGCAAGGGCAATTGGGGGCGATGCGGCAATGACACGACCGGCTGCCAGCGAACGCACGATCACCGTGCTTCAGGGCGACTTCGCCATCACCGACTCCCCCGACGAGGTGCTGAGCACGGTTCTGGGCTCCTGCGTGGCGGTCTGCCTCTTCGATCCCGTCCGGCGCATCGGCGGCATGAACCATTTCCTGCTGCCCAGCCGCGACGGCGCGGCCGGCGACGACATCCGGTATGGTGCCTACGCGATGGAACTGTTGGTTAACGGCCTGCTGCGGCAGGGCGCCGACCGCACGCGCCTGGCCGCCAAGGTCTTTGGCGGTGCGTCGATGAATGCACGCCTGCGCGACATCGGCGCGATGAACGGGGCCTTCGCGCTAAAGTTCCTCGCGGACGAAGGCATCCCCTGCCTGAGCCAGAGCCTTGGGGGCACGCTCGCGCGCCGCATTCGCTTCTGGCCCGTCACCGGTCAGGCGCGCCAGCTTCTGGTTCCCGACCAGGGCGAGCCCGCCGTCCCCCGGGAACGGCCCGCCGCGCCACCGCGCCCGGCCCCGGACGTCACGCTCTTCTGACCGCCTACCGCCACGGATGCCAAAAATTGGCGAGAAAGCTTTACCAATTCATGCAGGCGCGCTACCACTCTTGGGCCGCTCGGCACCTGAGCGGAGGAGGCCGCTCGGAGGAAGGCGGCGCAAAGGGAGGAAAACATGACGAAGACGAACGTATCGCGCCGCGGCGCGCTCATCGGGCTTGGGGCGGCAGGTCTTGCAGCACCCCATATCGCCTCGGCCCAGGCCAATGGCACGACCTGGAAGATCCAGACCTCGCATACCGGCGGTATCGGCCTGCAGACCTTCAAGGATTGGTGCGCCACCATCCAGGAAAAGACCGGCGGCGAGTTGAGCTTTCAGCCTTTCGGTGCCAATGACGTGGTCGGCGACTTCCAGCTTTACGACGCGGTCAAGAACGGTGTTCTGGATGCCGTGAACCCGTTCACCATCTACGCGCAAGGGATCATTCCCGCCGCGACCTTCATGACGTCCTATCCGCTGGGTCTGCGCAATCCGCACGAATTCGATGTGTTCTACTTCGGCCTCGGCGGGCTGGAGATCGCGCGCGAGCTTTACGCCGCGCAGGGCATGCATTTCGTCGGCCCCGTGCATCACGGCCCGAACATCATCCACTCCAAGGTGCCGATCCGGACGATCGACGATTTCCGCGGCCTCAAGATGCGCATGCCCGGCGGCATGGTCGCCGAGGTGTTCAGCGAGATCGGCGCCGAAACCACGGTTCTGCCCGGCTCCGAGATTTTCCCGGCGCTGGAAAAGGGCACGATCGACGCTGCCGATTACGTCGGCCCCGCGGTGAACTACGCGCTCGGCTTCAGCCAGGTCACCGACTACATCTCCATGGGCCCTCCGGGCTTCATGTCGCTCTACCAGCCGGTCGACCTCATGGACATCACCGTCGGCCAGCCGTCCTGGGACGCGCTGTCGGACGAGATGAAGCAGTTCGTCGAGATGGAGACGCAATGGTATTCCGCGCATCACCACGCGGAAATCCAGAAGGCCGACCAGGAAGCCTGGGCCAAGTTCGAAGCCGACGGCACCGAGGTCACGCGCCTGAGCCAGGACGACGTCGAACTGATGACCGAGGTCGCCGTGCCGATCTGGTTCGACTACGCCAACCGCGACCCGAACGCGGCGCGGATCTTCAAGATTCAGCTCGACTACATGATGTCCGGCTCGCTCGGCTACGTCACGGAAGAGCAGATCGAAGGCCTGACGCTGAACCTGTAAGACCGTGCCGGGACACCGGCCCCGGGCCCGCGCGCTGCGCGCGGGCCCTCTCTTGCGACCATCTTCAACCACATTGACGAGGGGGTGACATGCCCAGTCTCGATTTAACGCTGCCGCATTGGGCCTACTGGATCGGCTTGATCGTCTTTCCGCTGATCGCCATGGCGCTGGCACGGCGTCCGAAACCGGCCCGGCGCAGATATTCGCTGAGCCTGGGGTATTTCATCCTGGTGACCGGCGGCATGCTGGGGCTGCACCGGTTCTACGTGAAGAACCTTCTGGGGCTGCTGTTCATCCCGGTCTTCCTCGCCATCCTCTTCGCCAATGCCCAGAGCCAGGACGCCCGCTCTGCCGTGTCGGATGCCGACAACGTGGTGCGTCAGGCCGAACGGATCCTGAACCGCGAGGAAGAGCGTGTCGCGACGGCCGAAGCCGACCTGCCCGGGCTGCGCGCGGAGCTGGAAGAGGCCATCGCCACCGAAGAGGAAGGTTCCTTTGCCATCCGCCGCGCCGAACGCAACGTGGAACGCGCCGAGCAGCGTCTGGAGGAAGGCCGCGCACGCATCGCCGAGGCCAGTGCAGAGCTGGAAACCGCGCGGCCCCTGGCCGCCACCGCGCAGGGCGACTTCAGCTACTGGAACAACGTCGCCCGCTACGCGATCTACATCCTGCTCGCGGCGATGGCCGTGGACCTGTTCCTGATGCCGGGTCTCGTCCGGCGCGCCAACGCCCGCCTGCCCGAAAGCGAACAGGTCTCCGAAGCCGAGCTGGCGCTCAGGAAACTCGAAGAGTCCGAGCGCAAGGACGACGCTGACTGGGTGTCGGACGGCTGGACCGGCTGGATCGACCGCACGAATCTCTTTGCCGGCGAATTCGTCGCCTACTGGGCGGTGATCGCGGTCTTCGTCTACTACTTCGAGGTTGTCAGCCGCTATGTCTTTGGCAGCCCCACGAACTGGGCGCACGAGGCCATGTACCTGATGTTCGGTATGCAGTACCTGATCGCCGGGTCCTACGCGATGCTGACCGAAACCCACGTGCGGGTGGACATCTTCTATGCCCCGATGAAGCGCAGCAACAAGGCCTGGGTCGACCTGCTGACCTCGGTCTTCTTCTTCATCTTCGCGGGCACACTGCTGGTCACCAGCTACATCTTCGCCCTCGACGCCAACGCGGTCGCCACAGGCAACGGGCTGATGTCGGACTGGGCGCGCGGCGACATCGGCTTCCTCGAGATGCTGGGCAATTGGAACATGGACCAGTGGACCGACCCCAACATCCGCTGGGGCGAAATCAGTTTCAACGAATGGGAGGTGCCCTTGTGGCCAATGAAATGGGTCATGGTGATCGGTGGCCTGCTGCTGGTGCTGCAAGGCATCTCGAAACTGGCGCAGGACATCCGCGCCGTGGCACGGGGGGCCTGATCCATGGGACTTGATATCGGAATTGGCCTGCTCACGCTGATCATGTTCGGCTCGCTGCTGGTGCTGCTGATGGCGGGCCTGCCGCTGGCCTTCGTCACCGGCGGCCTGGCCTGCGTGTTCCTGTTCATCCTGGGTGACGAACGGGCGCTCAACATCGTGCCCAGCCGGATCTTCCCGCTGATGACGAACTACCAGCTCTCGGCGATCCCGCTGTTCATCTTCATGGCCTCGATGCTCGAAAGGGCGGGGATCATCAACGAGATGTTCGACGTGATCTACAAGGTGCTGGGCGGCGTCAAAGGCGGGCTCGCGGCGGCGACGATCATCGCCTCGACGGTGCTCGCGGCCATGGTCGGCGTCATCGGCGCGGCCGTCGTGACCATGGGCATCATCGCCCTGCCCGCGATGCTGAAACGCGGCTACGATCCCAAGATCGCCATGGGCTCGATCATGGCCGGCGGCACGCTGGGCATCCTGATCCCGCCGTCGATCCTGGCCATCATCTACGCGGTTGTGGCCGAACAGTCGGTGGGCGAGCTTTTCATCGGCGCGGTCATTCCCGGCCTGCTGCTGTCGGGCATGTACATCGCCTACGTGGTGATCCGCAGCTACATCAATCCCAGGCTCGGCCCGCCGATCCCGGTCGAGGAGCGGATCTCCAATGCCGAAAAGGTCGCGCTCATGGGCAACATGTCGGCACCCATCGCGCTGATCGTGATCGTGCTGGGCGTGATCTTTACCGGTGTCGCCACACCCGTGGAGGCCGCGGGCATCGGCACCTTCGGGGCCTTCATCGTGGCGGCCATTCATCGCAAGCTCGACTGGCAGACCGTCCGCGAAGCCTCGCTGACCACGCTCAAGGCCAGCGCCATGGTGATCTGGATCATGTTCGGCGCGACGATCTTCGTCGGGCTGTATGTGCTCGAAGGCGGCCAGCAATTCGTGCAGGGCGCGCTCGAGGCGACCGGCTTCGGCCCTTGGGGCATCCTCATCATCATGCAGATCGTGCTGGTGGTGCTGGGCATGTTCCTCGACTGGGTCGGCATCCTGCTGCTCTGCGTGCCGATCTTCGTGCCGATCATCAAGGCGCTGGGGGCGGCGAGCTTCGGCTTCGACAACCCCGACGACCTGGTGCTGTGGTTCGGGGTTCTCTACCTCGTCAACATGCAGATGTCCTTCCTGTCGCCGCCCTTCGGCTATGCGCTGTTCTACCTGCGCGGCGTGGCCCCGGCGGAAATCCCGATGACCGATATCTTCAAGTCGGCCCTGCCGTTCCTCTTCCTGCAGATCGTGGGTCTGCTCTTGTGCATGTTCTTCCCCGAGATCATCACCTGGCTGCCCAACATCGTCTACGGATAGGGTCGGCAACAAGAGATGCAAAAGGGCCGCGCCATGCCAGCGCGGCCCTTTTCCGTGCAGGTCTCCTGCTTCATCTTGCCAATAAACCTCCGGGGGGTCCGGGGGGCTGGCCCCCCGGTCCGAGGCTCACAACCGCTCGATCCGCTGGAACGCCTCGCGCAAAGCATCCGACCAGGCGTGGCTCATCCGGGCAAAGCCTTCGTCCTGCGCCTCGATCCGGCGGGTGCGGGCGATGCGGAAGGTTCCTTCCTCGATCACGGTGAAATCCAGCGGCATGCCGACGCTGAGGTTGGACCGCAGGGTCGAATCCATCGACAGGAGCACCGCCTTTTCGGCCTCGTCCAGCGAGGTCTCGACCGTGATCACCCGGTCGAGGATCGGTTTGCCGTACTTGTGCTCCCCGATCTGCAGGTAGGGCGTATCCTCGGTCGCCTCGATGAAATTGCCCTCGGGATAGATCAGGAACATCCGCATCGGCCCGCCGCGGCGCTGGCCGGCGACAATCATCGACGCCGAGGCGCCCTGGTTCATGCGGTCCATCTTGGACGACACCTCGAAAGACACGTCAGACAGCATCGCACCCACGGTCTCTGCGACCTTGAGCATGCTCGGAACTCGCAGGATCGAGCTTTCATCCTCGGGATCCTCGATCGCATCGTTCAACCGCGCGATCACCGTCTGCGTCACCGACAGGCTGCCGGCGGTCATGATCGCGATCACCCGTTCGCCCGGGTCCTCGAAGGTGAACATCTTGCGATAGGTCGAGATATTGTCGAGCCCGGCGTTGGTCCGGGTGTCAGACAGCATCACGATGCCCGCGTTCAGCAACAGCCCCACACAGTAGGTCATGGTTGTACCAATCGAAAAGCGAATCGCACCCCATGCGCGACGGCCATCCGCGCATTTAGCGCGCTGCATTCATCTGTGACAGAGAAAGCCGAAAATTACGTTACTGTTGCTGATGCTGGCTCTGGGTCTGCGACTTCACGGCCACGCTGACATCGAGGGTCTCGGTCACACCGCCGGTCAAAACGCCGCGAATGGGCGCGGCGTCCTGCGCATCGAAGCCCGACCCCAGCCGGATGTAGCGGTCGTCGGGGCAACATTCGTTGGCGGCGTCGAAGCCGACCCAACCCAGCCCCGGCACATAGAGTTCGGCCCAGGCGTGGCTCGCTTCGTGCGCCTCGCCGTCCGAGCTGGAGTGCAGGTAGCCGGTGACGTAGCGCGCCGGGATGTCGGCGGCATTGGCGACCGAGATCAGCGCGTGGGTATGGTCCTGGCAGACGCCCTTGCCCAGCGCCAGCGCCTCGGCGGCGGTTGTGGCCGGCTCGGTGAGACCCGGCGAATAGGCGATGGCCCCCGACACCGCACGCGCAAGCGCATGGGCGCGGTTGAGCGCGGTTTCGTCCTCCAGCCCCTCCAGCGCCTCGGCCGAGAGCGCCCGCAGGTCGGCATCCGCATCCGTAGTGTGGCTGCCGCGCAGGTAGGTGCCCGGCGGCACCGTTTCGCGGTAGTCGCGCAGCACGCCGAAGAGATCCGTGGTGTCGACCTCGCCGCGCACCTCGACCACCAACTCGGTCACCGGCCCCTTGACCGAGATCGTCTCGATCAGGTCACCTGCCCCGTCGCGGTAGATGGCACCCTTGATCGCACCTTCGCTAAAGACGTCCCAGCTCAGCACCCTTTGGCTGGCGCAGTCGCTGGGGGTCAGCCGGTGCGTCTGGACCAGCCGACGAACGGGCGTGTCGAAGTGATAGCGGCTGACGTGATGGACGCTCAGTCTCATTCCGGGTTCCCTTGCAGATAGGTGTCCTGGATGACCCCGGCGAGGCCTGCATTCTGGGCCATGAAGCGCAGCAGGAATTCGTGCAGCCCCTCGTCGAAGATGTCGCTGACCTGGCTTTCCACCAGTTCCGCCAGCATCGTCCGCGCGTGGCTCTGGGCCCTGGTCGCCCTGCCGTAGCCGCGGGTCAGGCAGTCCAAATGGTAATTCGCGTCCTGCACGGAGGCGCGCAGCGAGCGGGGGAACTGCGGATTGAGGATCAGGAAATCGGCGATCTTGGCGGCGGTCAGCTCGCCCGTGTAGGTCCAGCCGAAGGCCCGGTGCGCCGACATCGACCGCAGCAGTGTCACCCATTGCGACTGGTCGAGACCCGAGCCCACGTAGGACACGTTGGGCAGCAGCACGTAGTATTTCACGTCGAGCAGGCGTGCCGTATTGTCGGCGCGTTCGATGCCGAAGCCGGTACCCATGAAGTGAAAGCCGTCGTTGCGCATCTGTGTCGCGTCGATCGACCCACGGATCAGCGCACAGGACCGCATGGTCCATTCGGTGAGGTCCGACAGCGCCAGCTTACTGCGCTCCATACGTTGGAACTGGCCAAGTTCCTGAAAGGCGGTGTTGATCGCGTCCCAGACCGGTGAGGTCAGCGCGGTGCGCACCACGCGGGCGTTTTCGCGCGCCGCGGCCATACAGGACAGGACAGAGGACGGGTTTTCTGCATCGAAGAACAGGAAGGTCTCGATGTTGCGTTGTACGGGGTCGCCGTACTTCTCCTGGAAGGCCGGCAGCGATCCGTTGGATTGCAGGATCGCTTCCCAGTCGTTTCGATAACCGCCGCCGATGTCGGGCAGCAGCGCGTTGCGCCCGCCCACTTCGAGAAGGCGCGCGGTGGTTTCGGCCCGCTCGATGTAGCGGCCCAGCCAGAACAGATGCGATGCGGTGCGGCTCAGCATGTCCCAGTCACTCCGCCAGTACCCAGGTGTCCTTGACCCCGCCGCCCTGCGACGAGTTCACCACCAGGGATCCTTCCTTGAGCGCCACGCGCGTCAGGCCGCCGGGCACCAGTTCGATGCTTTCGCCCACCAGGCAATAGGGCCGCAGGTCGACGTGTCGCGGGGCGATGCCCTCGTCCACGAAGGTCGGGCAGGTCGAAAGCGCCAGCGTCGGCTGGGCGATGTAGTTCGCCGGGTCCTCGACGATCTTCTGGCGAAAGAGCTCGATCGTGCTCTTGTCGGCCTTGGGTCCGACCAGCATGCCGTAGCCGCCCGATCCGTGCACCTCCTTGACCACCAGTTCCGACAGGTGTTCGAGCACGTATTTGCAGTCGTCCGGCTTGGCGCATTGCCAGGTCGGCACGTTTTCAAGGATCGGCGCCTCGCCCAGGTAGAAGCGGATCATCTCGGGCACGAAGGTATAGACCGCCTTGTCGTCCGCGACGCCCGCGCCCGGGCAGGAGCAGATGTTCACCCCGCCCGAACGGTAGACCGACATCAGCCCCGGCACGCCCAGCATGGAATCGGGCCGGAAGCACAGCGGGTCGATGAAGGCATCGTCGAGGCGGCGGTAGATCACGTCGACCTTCTGCGGCCCCTTGGTGGTCTTCATCCAGACGAAATCACCTTCGACGAAGAGGTCCTGCCCCTCGACCAGCTCGACCCCCATGAGGTCGGCAAGGAAAGAATGTTCGTAATAGGCGGAGTTGAACTGCCCCGGCGTGAGGATCACCACCTTGGGTTCGCCCTCGCACTTGTCCGGCGCGACCGACGCCAGCGTCTTTTTCAGGAGTCGCGCGTAGCCGTCCACCGGGGCGATGCGGTTTTCAAGGAAAAGCTGCGGGAACATGCGCATCATGATCTCGCGATTCTGCAGCATGTAGCTGACGCCCGAGGGCGTGCGGCAGTTGTCCTCGAGCACGTAGAACTGGTCGCGCCCGGTGCGCACGAGGTCGATCCCGACGATATGCGAATAGACGCCGCGCGGCGGACGGAATCCGATGGCGGCCTTTTCGAAGGCGTCGTTGCGGGTGACGAGATGTTCAGGAATGCGGCCGGCCTTGATGATCTCGCCGCGGTCGTAGACATCCGCCAAGAAGGCGTTGAGCGCCGCGGCGCGCTGCCGGATTCCACGTTCGAGCTTGCGCCATTCCGGGCTGGTGAACACCCGCGGGAACATGTCGAAAGGGATCAGCCGTTCGGGATCGCCGCCTTCGCCGTAGACCGCGAAGGTGATGCCCACGCGGCGGAACAGGTTCTCCGCCTCGCTCTGTTTCAGCGTGCGCAGATCGTCCGGCATGGAACTGTGCCAGCGTTCGAGGCTCTGATAGGCCTCGCGCACCTGGCTGCCGCTGCGCATTTCATCGAAAAAGCCGGGTTCGGCGTTGGTCATGTCTATGTCCCTCTTGTCGTTCACTAAATCACCCCGGCCCGCGCATGTAAAACCGAATGAGGGCGCGCCGCGCCGGCGGGCAGGAAAGTCGCCCAGAAAATGCGCAGCTTCGTTCTCCCTCCGCTTCTGACCCTGCGTCAATCGCAGGTTTTCGCCTGCTTTCGCGTCATTCACGCCCGCTTTTGCCCGATAATGCGGCAATTCCCTCGAATCTCGCGTGTTCGGCACGGTGTGATTATGGCGAGACCAGTATGTCTGGCTAAGCCTTAGGCGTCCTTGTCACAGGACACATTCGAAGGACAGGCGCGGCTGTCAGCCCAAGGCGGGCGCCGCGCTAACCGGCAACAATAATCGCCGCGGCCCGCGTCCGGACAGGCTATCCGCAGGGGATGTCCCCGAAGTGTCCGACGACAGGCCGCGCCACCACGGGATGAACGATACATGACGTCTAAATTTTCACTGACAAGCCTGGCTGCCGCCGCACTTGTTGCCGGCGCCGGAGCCGCCGCTGCCCAGGACTGCCCGATCAAGGTCGGCGTGCTGCATTCGCTGTCGGGCACGATGGCGATCTCGGAAACGACGCTCAAGGACACGATGGAAATGCTGGTCGCCCAGCAGAACGAGGCAGGCGGCGTGCTGGGCTGCGATCTCGAGGCGGTCGTGGTCGACCCGGCCTCGGACTGGCCGCTCTTTGCCGAAAAGGCGCGAGAACTTCTCACCGTGCACGAGGTTGACGTGATCTTCGGCAACTGGACCTCGGTGTCGCGCAAATCCGTGCTTCCGGTGATCGAGGAGTTGAACGGACTGCTCTTCTACCCGGTGCAGTACGAGGGCGAGGAATCCTCCAAGAACGTCTTCTACACAGGCGCCGCCCCCAACCAGCAGGCGATCCCGGCGACGGATTACTTCCTCGAGGAACTGGGCGTCGAGAAGTTCGCGCTGCTGGGCACCGACTACGTATATCCCCGCACCACCAACAACATCCTCGAATCCTACCTCAAGGACAACGGCATCGCCGAAGAGGACATCTTCGTGAACTACACGCCCTTCGGTCATTCCGACTGGGCGACGATCGTCGCTGACGTCGTGGCCCTGGGCGCCGACGGCAAGCAGGTCGGCGTGATCTCGACCATCAACGGCGACGCCAACATCGGCTTCTACAAGGAACTCGCCGCCGCCGGTGTTTCGGCAGACGACATTCCGGTCGTGGCCTTTTCCGTGGGCGAGGAGGAGCTGTCGGGCCTCGACACCTCGAACCTCGAGGGGCATCTCGCGGCCTGGAACTACTTCATGTCCGCCGACACGCCGGAAAACGCCGAATTCATCGAAGCTTGGCACGCCTTCATCGGCAACGAGGATCGCGTCACCAACGACCCCATGGAAGCGCATTACATCGGCTTCAACATGTGGGTGAACGCGGTCGAACAGGCCGGCACCGCCGAAGTCGACGCCGTGCGCGACGCGATGTACGGCCAGACCTTCCCGAACCTCACCGGCGGTACCGCCGAGATGCTGGTGAACCATCACCTGTCGAAGCCGGTGCTCATCGGCGAGATCCGCGCCGACGGCCAGTTCGACATCATTTCTCAGACAGAACCGGTGCCGGGCGATGCCTGGACCGACTTCCTGCCGGAATCCGCCGTACTCACCTCGGATTGGAAAGAGCTGGGCTGCGGCATGTACAACACCGAAACCGAGACCTGCGTGCAGTTGACGTCCAACTACTGACACGCCCCCCGGCGGGCGCGCGCCTCCCTCGCGCGCCCGCCCCACCCTGCCGACGTACCCCAACTCCGCATCAAGGCCACGCCCATGCTTCGCGCGCTCCTGTTTGCCCTGGCGCTCTGTTTATGCCTGCCGTCCGCCCAAGCGCAGCAATCCGGCGGCGAGACGCTGCAATCGGTGCTGCAACGCCATGCCGAAGAGGTCGCCGACCCCGGCCGCCGAAGTGTCGGCACGGTGATCGAGGATCTCGTGGCCTCCGGATTGCCCGGCGTGTCCGAATTCCTCGAACGCTGGCAGAACAAGGGCGTCTTTCGGCGCGAAGGCGACGGGCTGTTCTTCTACGCGGAACCGCAGGGCGGCAGCTACGCGCTCACCGACATCTCGACTCTGGAGCCCGCGGGCACCGCCTCCGACATGACCGAGATACGCCCCAATGGCGGCGTCCGCCGAGTGATCGGCGCGGCCCTGGTGCAGTTCCAGCTGTCGGACCCCGACCGCGCCCGCCGCGTGGCCGCCTTGGACGCCATCGAGCGCAGCCCCGATGCCGACCAGATCGACCCGCTGACCCAGTCCATCGAAAACGAACCGGACCCGGCGATCAAGCGCCGCAAGGAGCGACTGGCCGGCAACCTCGCCGCGCGTTTCGCCGACACGACCGAAGAGCGCGTGGCCGCGATCGAACGGCTGTCCTCGGAGCTCGACGTTCAGACCCGGTCGGTGCTGAACCTGGTCCTGGCCAGCACCGCCCGCGCGGCGCCCAGCCTGCCAGAGGACGCCAACATCGCCCGCGTCCTCACCCCCGGCACCGACATCACCGAAGCCGAGGCCTACGCGCGCCTCGTGGCCGCCGATCTCGCGCCGCCCGCGGCCTCGCCCGACCAGATCAAGGCGCTGCTGACCAGCAACATCGTCGACGGCCGCGTCGGCGGCGTGCCGGTCGGACAACTGAACACCGACGACGGCCGCGCCCGCGCCTATGCCGCGCTGATCGACGACGTGGACACGGATGTTCCGGCGCTGGTAACCGACGAGACGCGCGCCGCGGCGCTGTCCAATCATGTCTTCTTCGAGGAATATGCCGAGCCCGACCCCGCGATCACCGACGCCGCGCGCGCCGCGCTCGACGAGGTCGAGGCGCGGGTGGCGCGCAACCAGATGCTCGACATCTCGCTCGACGCGCTGAGCCTCGCCTCGATCTACTTCCTCGCCGCCATCGGCCTGGCCGTGACCTTCGGCGTCATGGGCGTCATCAACATGGCCCACGGCGAATTCATCATGATGGGCGCCTATACCGGCTACGTTGTGCAGCAGATCATCCCCGACTACACCGCCTCTCTGCTCGTCGCCCTGCCGCTGGCCTTTGCCGTGACCTTCGGCGCGGGCGTCGCGATGGAGCGGCTGGTGATCCGCCACCTCTACCACCGCCCGCTGGAGACCCTGCTGGCCACCTTCGGCATCTCCATCGCCCTGCAGCAGCTGGCCAAGAACATCTTCGGCACCCAGGCGCGGCCGCTGACCTCGCCGGGCTGGCTCGACGGTGCCTGGGTGATCAACGACGTGGTGCAGATCGCCAATATCCGCATCGCGATCTTCGTGCTGGCGCTGCTGTTCCTCGGCCTGATCCTCTTCATCCTCAACAAGACCCGGCTGGGTCTCGAGGTGCGGGCCGTGACCCAGAACCCCGGCATGGCGGCCTCCATGGGCATCAACCCCGGCCGCATCAACATGCTGACCTTCGGCATGGGATCGGGCATCGCCGGTATCGCCGGCGTGGCCATCGGTCTCTACGCCAAGGTGACCTCCGAGATGGGTGCCGATTACATCGTGCAAAGCTTCATGACCGTGGTCGTGGGCGGCGTCGGCAACGTCTGGGGCACGCTCGCGGGCGCCACGCTGATCGGCGGTCTGCAGAAGGGCATCGAGTGGTTCAACCCGTCGAACACCCTGGCGGCGCAGACCTACATGATCCTCTTCATCATCCTTTTCATCCAGTTCCGCCCCAAGGGCATCGTCGCCCTCAAGGGCCGCGCGGCGGGGGATTGAGCATGGACACCCTGATTATCCCGACCCGCCACTTGCGTGCGCCGGATACCTCCGGCGGGAGTTTTGACCGCGCGTTTTGCAAGGCAAAACCGGCGGAAGGCACGATGAAGCAGGAGCGCCGCGCCCTTGCTTCATCTTGCCAAAAAACCTCCGGGGGAGTCCCGGCGCACGCCGGGACGGGGGCAGAGCCCCCCAGCCACGCCAGAGGCCGCGCATGACCCAAGGATTCCTCTCCAAAAACCCTTCCGTCCTGTGGTTCCTGGCTATCCTAGGCCTCTTCACGGTGGTCGTCACCGTGCTGGCCGAGGCGACCGGTATCGGCCTGCTGTCGACCTCCTTCATCAAGACCCTCGGCAAGACCCTGTGCCTTTGCCTGATCGCCGTGGCGATGGACGTGGTCTGGGGCTATTGCGGCATCCTGAGCTTGGGGCATTTCGCCTTCTTCGGCATCGGCGGCTATGCCATCGGCATGTGGCTGATGTACGCCCGGACCGAGATCATCGTGACCGAAAGCCTTGCCGCCGCGGCGATCCCGCCGACACCGTCCGAGATCGAAAACGCCATCGGCACGCAGATCTTCGGCGTCGTCGGCAGCTCCGAGTTCCCGGCGCTCTGGGCCTTTTCCGACTCGCTCTTCCTGCAACTCCTGATGGTCGTTCTGGTCCCCGGCCTGCTGGCGCTGGTCTTCGGCTGGCTTGCATTCCGCAGCCGGGTCACCGGCGTGTACCTGTCGATCCTGACCCAGGCGATGACGCTGGCGCTGTCGCTCTACCTCTTCCAGAACGACTCCGGCCTGCGCGGCAACAATGGCCTCTCGGGCCTGCAGAACCTGCCGGGGCTCGAGGACACGCCGCAATCGGTCGTCTCCATCGGCTTTTTCTGGGCATCGGCGCTCGCGCTGGCCATGGGCTACGTGCTTTTCGCCTGGGTCGTGTCGGGGAAGATGGGCAGCGTCATCCGCGGCATCCGCGACAACGAAAGCCGGGTGCGGTTCCTGGGCTACCACGTGGAAAGCTACAAGCTCTTCGTCTTCACTCTCACCGCCGTCGTTTCGGGCATCGCGGGCGCGCTCTACTATCCGCAGGCGGGCATCATCAACCCGGCGGAAATCGCCCCCATCGCGTCGATATACCTTGCCGTCTGGGTGGCCATCGGCGGGCGCGGGCGGCTTTACGGCGCGGTGATCGGCGCGGCCTTCGTTTCGCTGCTGTCGTCGTGGTTCACCGGCGGCGGCGCGCCGTCGATTCCACTGGGCTTCTACACGATCAACTGGACCGACTGGTGGCTGGTGCTGCTGGGGCTGTCGTTCGTGCTGGTGACGCTCTTCGCGCCCAAGGGCATCGGCGGTCTCTTCGACTACATCACCATCAACCGCGCCCCGCAGCGCGTCGGCGACTTCGGTCCCGACAAGGGTGCACTGCGCCGAGAGGAAGGCCAGCAAGAGCCCGAGGAGCGGCGGCCATGAAGACCCTGCTCGAACTCTCCGGCGTCACCGTGTCCTTCGACGGCTTCCGCGCCATCAACAATCTCAGCTTCCAGATCGGAGAGCCGGAGCTGCGCGCCATCATCGGCCCCAACGGCGCCGGCAAGACCACCTTCATGGACATCATCACCGGCAAGACCCGTCCCGACGAGGGCCGCGTCGTATATGGCGAGAAATCCGAATCGCTGCTGAAGATGTCCGAGAGCCAGATCGCCCGTTCCGGCATCGGTCGCAAGTTCCAGAAACCCACCGTGTTCGAGGCGCAGACCGTGCGCGAGAACCTCGCAATGGCACTGTCCAATCCGCGCGGTCCCTTCGACGTGCTTCTGTATCGCAAGACCGCGAAGGGTGCTGCGCGGATCGAGGAGATCGCAGAGGAGATCGGCCTAACCCATGAACTCGCGCGTCCCTCCGGCGAACTGAGCCATGGTCAGAAGCAATGGCTCGAGATCGGCATGCTGCTGGCGCAGGACCCGCGCCTGCTGCTGGTGGACGAACCGGCGGCCGGCATGACGCCCGCGGAGCGGGAACACACCACCGACCTGCTCAAGCGCGCCGCGCAAACCCGCGCCGTGGTGGTGGTCGAGCATGACATGGAATTCGTCCGCCGCCTGGGCTGCAAGGTCACCGTCCTGCACGAGGGGTCTGTTCTGGCCGAGGGCTCGCTCGATCATGTGACCAAGAACCAGGACGTCATCGACGTCTACCTGGGGCGCTGAGGATGGACGCGCTGCGG
>Ga0114903_1000518_pt1 | contig 21331 bp, 20 predicted proteins | sample MalvirDeepMed_s2_FD_87289 | JGI IMG/M metagenome (GOLD analysis project Ga0114903, IMG submission 87289) | Marine viral communities from the Global Malaspina Expedition - Malaspina viral metaG DeepMed_s2 | ecosystem: Environmental > Aquatic > Marine > Oceanic | place: Mediterranean Sea... | reverse complement strand
GACCCCGGTCGCCGCCGCCCCGAAACCGCCGGCCTCCGCGCCCGCCGCCTCCGCCCTGTCGCGGCCCTACCTGCAGATCGGCATCTTCAGCGTCGAGGCCAATGCCAACAACACCGCGACCGCGATGCGCCAGGCGGGCATGGTGCCCACGGTGAAAAAGCAGTCCTCCAGCGGCAAGACCTTCTGGCGGGTGCTCGTGGGGCCGGCCCAGACGGAATCCGAGCGCGACACGCTGCTGGCCAAGATCAAATCCTCCGGCTTCACGGATGCCTATGCCGTCAGCGACTGACCCGTCGCGGGCGCGCCGACCCGATGCCGCCTGACCAAGGGAGCTGCCCATGTTCGCCCACCTGCGCCAGACACTGGCCCTCTGCGCGGCGCTTGCGCTTTTCGCGATGCCCGCGTCCGCCTTCGACACCCAGGCCCGCGCCGCCTTCGTGCTGGATTTCTCCACCGGCACGGTGCTGCTGGCCAAGAATGCCGACGACCCCCTGCCGCCGGCATCGATGTCGAAGCTGATGACGCTCTACATGGCCTTCGAGGCGGTGCGCGACGGGCGGCTGCAACTGGACGAACGCCTGCCGGTGTCGCAGCACGCGATGTCCTACGGCGGCTCGACGATGTTCCTCGACACCACCGACCGGGTGCGGGTCGATGACCTCTTGCGCGGCATCGTGGTGCTGTCGGGCAACGACGCCTGCGCGGTCCTCGCCGAGGCGCTGAGCCCCGACGGCACCGAACGCGGCTTTGCCGAGCTGATGACCCGCCGCGCGCAGCAGATGGGCATGACCAATTCCACCTTCAAGAACTCCAACGGCTGGCCCGCCGACGGCCACCTGATGTCGATGCGCGACCTGACGCTGCTGGCCAGCCGCCTGATCCGCGACTTTCCCGACTTCTACCCGATGTTCGCCGAGCAGACCTTCCAGTTCGACGGCCGCGCGCCGCAGAACGTCAGCAACCGCAACCCGCTGCTGGGTCTCGGGATCGGTGCCGACGGGCTCAAGACCGGCCACACGCAAGAGGCCGGCTACGGCCTTGTCGGATCGGCCAGGCAGGGCGAGCGTCGGGTGATCTTTGCCATCACCGGGCTCGAGACCACCCGCCAGCGCGCCGAGGAATCCGAAGCGATCGTCAACTGGGCCTTCCGCCAGTTCGCCGAGAAGAAGATCACCACCGCCGGCCAGCGCGTCGCCGCGGCGGAGGTCTGGATGGGCGCCGAGGACAGCGTCGGCCTCGTCACTACCGAGGACACGACCCTCCTTCTGCCGATCATCCCCGGCGCCTCGCTCGAGGCCGAAGTGGTCTATACCGGCCCGCTGCAGGCGCCGATCAGCAAGGGCCAGCAGCTGGCCGAGCTGATCATCCGCCCCGAGGGCCTGCCCGAGCACCGCACGCCTCTGGTGGCCGAGTCCGACGTCGGCACCGGCGGGTTCATGAACCGGATGATGACCGTCAGCAACGCGCTCCTGAAGCGGCTTGGCGACGGCGCCGCCGAGGGCACGATGTGACGGCGACGGGCCTTTTCGTCAGTTTCGAAGGCATCGACGGTTCCGGCAAATCCACCCAGGCGCGGCTGCTGGCCGACAGCCTGCGCGCCCGCGGCCGCGACGTGGTGCTGACCCGTGAACCCGGCGGCAGCCCCGGCGCCGAGGAGATCCGCGCCCTGGTGCTGCAGGGCGATCCCGACCGCTGGTCGGCGCAGACCGAGCTTCTGCTCTTCACCGCCGCGCGCCGCGACCACCTGGAACGCACGATCCGGCCGGCCCTGACGACCGGCAAGACCGTGATCTGCGACCGCTTCGCCGACAGCACGCGCATGTACCAAGGTCTGTCCCGCGGCGATCTGCGCCCGGCGGTGGACCAGCTGCACGACCTGATGATCGGCACCGAACCGAACCTGACCTTTCTGATCGACATGGACCCGGGCCAGGGGCTGGCGCGGGCGAAGTCGCGCGCCACGGCCGAGGAACGGTTCGAGGATTTCGGCCTCGACCTGCAGACCCGGATGCGCGCGGGCTTCCTCGCCCTCGCCCGCGAATTTCCCGACCGCATCCGGGTGATCGATGGCCACCGCGCCGAGGCCGCGGTGGCGGCGAACGTGTTGGCCGTCCTCGAGACGGAACTGTCATGAGCGACGAGCCGCACCCCGAACCCGACCGCGTGGATGGCGCGCCGCACCCGCGCGCGACCCCGCGGCTCATCGGACAAGAGAGCGCCGAGGCGGATTTCCTCGCCGCCTTTTCCGCCGACCGGCTGCACCACGGCTGGCTCATCACCGGACCGCAGGGGCTGGGCAAGGCGACCCTGGCCTGGCGCATCGCGCGCTTCCTGCTGGCCACGCCCGGGGCCGACGACGACGGTCTCTTCGGCGCGCCGCCGCCGCCCGAGAGCCTCGACATCCCCGCCGATCATCCGGTCGCGCGCCGGGTGCTGGCACTGTCGGACCCGGGACTGAAACTGGTGCGCCGCGGCTGGGACGAAAAAGCAAAACGCCTCAAGACGGTCATCACCGTGGACGAGATCCGCGACCTCAAGCAGTTCTTCGCCCTCTCCTCCGCCGATGGCGGCCGCCGCGTGGTGATCGTCGATTCCGCCGACGAGATGAACCCCAACGCCGTCAACGCGCTGCTGAAACTGCTCGAGGAACCGCCGGCCCGCACCACGCTGCTGCTGATCAGCCACCAGCCCTCGCGCCTGCTGCCGACGATCCGTTCGCGTTGCCGGGAGTTGCGCCTGGCGCCGCTGGGCGCCGCCGACATGACCGCCGCGCTCGGCCAGGCCGGGGCCGAGGTCGGCGCATCCGAGTCCCAGGCGCTGGCGCAGCTCTCCGCCGGGTCGGTGGGCGATGCGCTGCGGCTGCTGAACCTCGACGGCCTCACGCTCTACGGCCAGCTGGTGACGGTACTGGGCAGCCTGCCCGACCTCGACCGCGCCCGCGCCATCGCGCTCGCCGAAAGCGTCGCCGGGCGCGGTGCCGAAGCGCGGCTCGACCTGCTGCTGACGCTTCTCGACACCGGCCTCGCGCGCCTCGCCCGCACCGGCGTGACCGGCACCCCGCCACAGCCCGAAGCCGCGGCCGGAGAGGCCCGGGTCCTGACCCGCCTCGCCCCCGATGCCCTTTCGGGCCGCCGCTGGGCGCAGCTGGCCCAGACCGCCGGCGACCGCCTGCGCCACGGCCGCGCCGTCAACCTCGACCCGGCCTCGCTGGTGCTCGATACCCTGCTGCAAATGCAACGCACCGCGCGCCCCTGACGCGCCGCATCTGCCACATCGCCCCCTGCTTCATCTTGCCAATAAACCTCCAGAGAGCACGAGAGACAGCGTCTCTCGTATCGCCCCTTGGGCGATCCTGCTGCGCCAATGCGTAAGCGCATCGGACGACGTCTCTCGTATCGCCCGACGGGCGATCCCTCAGGGCAGCAGCGCCAGCCAGACCCAGGTCGTCCCCAGCGACAGCGCCGTCGCCACCAGCACCGATGACGCCGCCACCCGCCGCGCCCGGCCGTACATGTTGGCGAAAACATAGGCGTTGATCCCCGGCGCCATGGCCGCCGTCACCACCGCCGACCGGAAGGTCTGCACCGGCAGGTCGAAGGCGCGCCCCAGGGTCCAGGTGATCGCCGGATGCACCACCAGCACCACGACGCAGACAAAGGCGATGACCCGCCCGTCGCCCTCGGGCCGGTAGCGGTAGAGAACCCCGCCCATGCCGAAGAGCGCGGCGGGCAGTGCCGTGCGCACCATCATGTCCAGCGCCTCGACCGCCGGGCCGGGCAGCGAGACGTCGAAGAGGTTGAACGCCGCCCCCAGCAGGATCGCGATCACCAGCGCGTTGCGGAACATCGCCCGCATCACCTTGCCGGGAACCGCCCGCGCCGGCGTGCCGCGGGCGCGCGCGATCTCCATCGCGGTGATGCCGACGCCGTAGCAGAACGGCGAATGCATGGCGACGATGGCGTAGTTGGCCTCCAAAGCGTCCACGCCGTAGGCCCGTTCGGTGATCGCCAGCCCCAGCAGCAGCGAATTGGCGAAGAGGCAGCAGAAGCCGATCGCGACCGCGTCCTCCCAGTCCCGCCCGAAGACATAGCGCCCGCCCAGCAGCCCCAGCGCAAAGCCGGTGGCCGACCCGGTGTAGAAGCTGATCAGCAGTCCCGGCTCGAAACTCTGGCCCAGGTCCAGCGTCCAGATGGCGCGGAACAGCAGGCAGGGCACGGCGAAATTGTGGGTGAAGGCCATCAGCCCGTCGACAGCGCTGTCGGACAGATAGCCCCGCCAGACCGCGAGGTAGCCGAAGCCGATCACCAGAAAGACCGGCAGGATGACGTCAATCAGCGCCTGCATCGCGCCTCCGGCGCACCGAGGCGCAGACGACCGTCACAACGGGAACCGCAGCACCATCCCGTCATAGGCCGGGGTGATGTGATCGGGCGTCTCCGCCTCGAGCGTCGCGTAGTCGAGGTCGATATGCATGTTCGTCAGCACCGCCCGCCGCGGCGCCATCCGGTCGATCCAGTCGAGAGACTGCGCCAGATGCGCATGGGTCGGATGGGGTTTCCGGCGCAGGGCGTCCAGCACCCAGCAGTCCAGCCCTTCGAGCACCGGCCAGCAGGCGTCGGGGATCTGCGCCACGTCCGGCAGGTAGGCCAGCCCGCCGATGCGGAACCCCAGCGCGTCGATGCCGCCGTGGTTCACCCGGAACGGCAGGAAGGGCACGGCGCCGCCCGCGCCGTCGATCTCGAAGGCGCCGTCGATCAGGTTCATGTCGAGGATCGGCGGATAGGAGCTGCCTTCGGGCTGCACGAAGGCATAGCCGAACCGGTCGAGCAGCGCCGCCCGCGTTTCGGCATCGGCCCAGACCGGCAGGCGCGCGCGCATGTTGAAGACGATCATTCGCAGGTCGTCGATCCCGTGCACATGATCCGCATGGGCATGGGTGTAGACCACCGCGTCGAGCCTCCCGACGCCGGCGTCGAGCAGTTGCGCCCGCAGGTCCGGCGAGGTGTCGATCAGCACCCGCGTCACGCCCGCCTCGGTCTCGCGCTCCACCAGCATCGAACAGCGGCGGCGGGTGTTGCGCGGGTTCCCGGGATCGCAGTCGCCCCAGTGGCCGCCCAGCCGCGGCACCCCGCCCGACGATCCGCAGCCCAGGATGGTAAAGCGCATCTCGTGGGTCATGCAGCCGCCCGGAAGGCCGCCGCCTTGGCGAAGAGACGCTCGAAATTGCGTTCGGTCGCTGCGGCGAAATCGGCATAGTCGAGCCCGAAGACCTCGGCCCCGACCTTTGCGGTGTGCACCGAATAGCCCGGCTCGTTGCGCTTGCCGCGGTAGGGCGGCGGCGCGAGATACGGGCTGTCGGTCTCCACCAGGATCCGGTCGAGCGGGGCGGCGGCGAAGATATCACGCAGCTCCGTGGACTTCGGGAAGGCGGCGATACCCGACATCGACAGATAAAACCCCATGTCGAGTGCCGCCCGCGCCAGGTCGGCCCCCGAGGAAAAACAGTGCATCACGCAGGTATAGGGCGTGTGTTCGTAGCTTTCGCGCAGGATCGCCGCCATGTCGTCATCCGCCGCGCGGGCATGGATGATGAGCGGCAGGCCGGTTTCCTGCGCCGCCACGATATGCACCCGAAGGGACTGCTGCTGCAGCTCGGCGCTGTCTTTGGTGTAGTGATAATCCAGCCCGGTTTCGCCGATTCCGACGAATTTCGGATGCTGCGCCAAGGCCACCAGTTCGTCGACCGTCGCCATCGGCTCGTCCGCGGCGCTCATCGGATGGGTGCCTGCGGCGTAGAAGACGGGCGCATGGGCCTCGGCGATGGCGCGCACCTGAGGTTCGAGCCGCAGGCGCGTGCAGATCGTGACCATCCGGTGCACGCCCGCCGCCACCGCGCGGTCGATCACCTGGTCGCGTTCCGCATCGAAATCGGGAAAGTCGAGGTGACAATGGCTGTCGGTGATGACGCTTTGGCTCATGAGCCCTTTCCCTGGTCGCGCGTTGGCCCTGATATCTAGGATGTGGTCCCGAGGGTCAAGGCGGCCCAAGCTCAGGGCGTGACCGTCACCAGGATGTATTTCGCGGCCGCAAGACCCGTCGCCAGCCGCACACGCCCATGCGGGCGAAAGCGCAGGCTGTCGCCCTGGTCGAGCTGGTGCACGACGTCGTCCACTGCCACCGTCATCTGCCCGCTCAGCATGTAGATGTGGTGCTCCTGCCCCGGAACCGCCGGCGCCGCCTGGTCAAAGGTGCTTTCCGCGCCCAGCTTGCAATCCAGCACCTCGGCGGCCAGCCCGCCGCCGCCCGGCGACACGCTGCGCCGCACCACGCCCTGATCGCCGTCGCGCCAGACGCTCTGATCGGCGCGCGGCAGATGCGCGGCAAAGCCGTCCTCGGCCTTCGCCATGAGCTGCGCCAGGCTGTAGCCATAGGCAAAGCAGAGCTTGTCCAGCATCTCGGCGGTCGGGCTGGCCTCGGCCTTTTCCAGCCGCGACAGGGTGGCCCGGCTGACGCCGCTGGCGGTGGCCAGTTCGTCCAGCGACAGGCCCCGCGCTGCGCGCGTCCGTGCCAATGTCTCTGCCAGCCGTGTCGTCAGGGACCGTGCCATGCCCGTCCGCCTTCGGGAGAAATTCTCTGCCCTCGCACCAAAGCGTGGTCGGCGCCCCAGCGCAACACAAAGATGCCGCAATGTCCTTGCGTTCCGCCTCAGCGGTGGCATCGCGTCCAAGGTCGTCGCGCAACCGGCGCTTAGGCGACTCTGGTTGGGCAGACCCTCGCGGTTTCGCGTTGTAAATCGGAAAATATGGTGCGGGTGGAGGGACTTGAACCCCCACGCCTTGCGGCGCCAGAACCTAAATCTGGTGCGTCTACCAATTTCGCCACACCCGCAGATCGTGCCGGCGCCACACGAAACGGCGGCTCGGCCCGGCGGGGTGTAGCAAAGCTGCGACCGCAATGCGAGGAGAAAAAAGCAGCCAAGAAAACGCACGACATTAACCTATTCTTGCCATAAACTGGTGAAAAAACGAGGCAGGACAATCAGGATGACGCCCATGAAGCCGAAAACGGCCGGGCGCGCGGACAGCCGGACGGCTGTCATCGATCGCGTGCAGGATCAGACCATCACCAATGCGCTTGTGGCGGGCACGTCGGTGCTCACGCTCGATGGGGCGTTGCCCGTGGAAATGCTGTCGCCCGGGGATCGCGTCATCACCCGCGACAGCGGTATGGCCGTGCTGCGCGAGGTGTCGGTGATCAAGCGCACCGTGCGCGCCGTCGGCATCCGCGCCGGCACGCTGGGCAACACCCGTCCCGACCGCGACGCGGTCCTGCCTGCCAGCCAGGAGGTGCTGATCCGCGATTGGCGCGCCAAGGCGCTGTTCGGCCGCAGCCAGGCGCTGGTTTCCGCCGCGCGGCTGATCGACGGCGAATTCGTCCGCGACCTTGGACAGATCACGCTGACGCTGGCGGTGCTGCGCTTCGACGCGCCGCATATCCTTTATGCCGACGGTCTCGAAGTGGCCGCGCCGGAGCCCGTCGTCGCGCCGGCCTGAGCCCTCACGCGCCGTTCAGGATATCCGCCAACACCCCCGGCAAAGCCTCGGGCAGGTCCTCTGCGATCAGGCCGGGGCCGAACCGCCGTGCGCAGGCCACATGCAGCCAAGTGCCCGCGGCCGCCGCGTCAAAGGCGCCCGACCCGCGCGCCATCAGCCCGCAGATAAACCCCGCGAGCACATCGCCCGCCCCCGCCGTCGCAAGCCAGGGCGCCGCCGCTCCGCCGATGGCCGCGTTGACGCAGCAGCGCCCCTCGGGGTCGGCGATCACCGTGTCCGCGCCTTTCAAGAGCACCACGCAACCGGCCCGCGCCGCCGCGTCCCGCGTGGCATCGGCCTTCGAATAGGCCGGTCCGCCATCGGGCGTGGCCGTCAGACGCTCCGCGATATCCGGGAAGAGCCGCGCGAATTCGCCGCCATGAGGGGTCAGCACGCAGCGCGCGTGCAGCAGTCCGAACAGTGTCTCCGGCGAATCCGCAAAGGCGGTCAGGGCGTCGGCGTCCAGCACCACCCCCGGCGCATGGACCGCCCGCAAGGCCACGGGCACCAGGTCCCGCGCCCGGTCGGTGCCCATGCCCGGCCCGAGGCACAGCGCTGCGAGACGCCTGTCCTCCAGCGCTTGCGCCAAGGCCGCGGCATCGGCGATCCTGGTCAGCATGATCGCGGTCACTTGGCAGGCCACCTCCATCTGCGCCGAAGGCGGCACCCCCAGCGTCACCAGCCCCGCGCCGATCCGCAGCGCGCCGCGCGCCGCCAGCCGCGCCGCTCCGGTGCGCCCGGCCCCGCCGGAGAGCACCAGCGCATGCCCGCTGTCGTATTTGTGCGCGCCGTCCGCCTTGGAGAGGTCGCGCGCATCCGGGGCCTCGACCAATCGCGCGACGGACACATCGGGCGCGTGGGCCAGCCCGATCTCCGCCACCACTGTCTTGCCACATCTCGACGGCCCCAGGCTCAGCACCTGCCCCAGCTTTCGGGCGTGAAAGGTCACGGTCAGCGCGGCCCGCACGGTCTCGGCCGTCTCGCCCAATGCGCGCCCGCTGTCGCTGCACAGGCCCGACGGCATGTCGAGCGCCACGGTGCGGGCCGTGGCCTGCGGATCAGCGGCGCGGGTGGACACCCAGTCCAGCAGCTCGCCTTCCAGCGGCCGCCGCAAGCCGGTGCCGAAGAGCGCATCGACGTAAAGATCGGCCGCATCGGCTGCGGTCGGGGCCGAGGCGAAGGGCAAGACCGGACCCAACGCCCGCCAGCGGTCGTGGTTCGCCCGCGCATCGGGCGGCAGTTTTTCCGCGTCGCCGTAGAGGTACAGCGCGACCTGCCAGCCCCAGTCGTGTAGCAGCCGTGCGACGACGAACCCGTCGCCGCCGTTGTTGCCCGGCCCGCACAGCACCACGGCGCGATGCGGCGCGGCGGCTAGGTCCGGCCATTCGGCAAAGATCGCATCGACCGCGCCGCGCCCGGCCCGCTCCATGAGGTCGCGCCCGGTCACGGCGCCCACCGCCATCGCCGCCTGTTCGAGGGCGCGCATCTGCGCCGCTGTCAGAAGTTCGGTCATCGCATCCCCTGCCCGTCCGGACACCTGAATCCGCGTCAAGGCTAGCGAAGGCGGCGCGGCGTTACCACCCGGCGGGCAGCGGGTCGGTCGACAGCACCGCGCTGATCTGCGCCGCCTGGTCTTCGTCCATCACGGGCAACATCGCCCGCGCACCGAAATGCCCGTAGGCGCGCCCGTCGAGCGTCACGGTCCAGTCGACCATCTGGTCCGCGCCGAACGCGACCCGGTCGCCCCTCTTCAGCCCGTCAAGGTTGACCGGATCGTTGGAGAGGCGTCCGGTGTACGCGCCCTCTCCCTCGGGAAGGATGTCCGCCACCCAGATGTTCTCGACCTGGTGTGTGCCGGGAATGGCCACCTTGACCGCTGGGCCCTCCCACCCGCGCGTGTCACCGCGCGCCATCCGGGTCAGGAACCCCGGCAGGCTGTGCTGCGCCTTGACCATGGCGGTCGACATGCGCGCGCCGAAGGTGGCGACCAAGGCCACGTTTTGCGCGGGCGCCTGGGCCGCGTTGCTGCTGCCGGACAACATCCCCGACTGCTGGCCGGCCCAGACCGCGACGGCCATGCCGCCCCAGAAGAGCATGCGGCCATATCCCTTGAAACCTGCCATGGCGCTTGTCCTTTTCCGGTCCTTTCTGCGCGAAAGACTCGCCCGCAATGACGACAGGACAATGGCCGGGACCGGACCTGTCCGGGCGGTTTCCAAGGCAATTCCGCGGCGCCCGGCCCCGATTGTTGCGCAGGATAGGCGCTTGTTCGCAAACCGCATACTTTTTGTGCATGATGATCAAAATTTCATCTCTCCTGCGGATTTGCTTTGCGCCCGCGCGCATTTCGGGACCGTATCAGATTGAGGCTCTGGGGCAGAAGTGATCTGGAGCGCCATGTAAGACCGAAGGGAGAGCACCGTGAAAAAGATCGAGGCGATCATCAAGCCGTTCAAACTCGACGAAGTCAAAGAGGCTTTGCAGGATGCCGGCATCCAGGGGCTGAGCGTGATCGAGGTCAAGGGCTTCGGCCGTCAGAAGGGCCATACCGAGCTTTATCGCGGCGCCGAATACGTGGTGGACTTCCTTCCCAAGGTTAAGATCGAAGTGGTTCTGGACGACGACCAGGTCGACGGCGCCATCGAGGCGATCATCGCGGCTGCCAAGACCGACAAGATCGGCGACGGCAAGATCTTCGTCAGCTCCGTCGAACAGGCCATCCGTATCCGCACCGGCGAATCCGGCTCGGACGCGCTCTGAGCCGTCCGGTCGCAGCCACATCACCCATATTGAAAAGACGACCCAACCGAGAAAGGGACCGAAGGAATGAGTAAGAAAGACGTTCTCAAGCTGATGAAGGACGAGGAAGTCGCATTTGTCGACATCCGCTTCACCGACCCGCGCGGCAAGCTGCAGCACGTGACGCTGATGGAAGACCAGGTCGACGAGGATTTCCTCGACGAAGGCTTCATGTTCGACGGCTCGTCCATCGAAGGCTGGAAGTCCATCGAAGCGTCGGACATGAAACTCATTCCCGACACCGAAAGCGCCTATATCGACCCGTTCTACGCGGAAAAAACCCTGTGCCTGCACTGCACCGTGGTCGAGCCCGACACCGGCGAACCCTATAATCGCGACCCGCGCGGCACCGCGCTGCTGGCCGAGGCCTATCTCAAGTCCTCCGGCATCGGCGACGTGTCCTACTGGGGGCCCGAGGCGGAATTCTTCCTCTTCGACGACGTGCGCTACTGCAACAAGATGAACAAGGTGTCCTACGAGGTCGACGCGCTGGATGCGGCGTGGAACACCGACACCGAATACGAGATGGGCAACACCGGCCACCGTCCGGGCGTCAAGGGCGGCTATTTCCCGGTGAACCCGATCGACGACGGCCAGGACATCCGCGCCGAGATGCTCTCGACCATGAAGCGCATGGGCATGAAGGTCGACAAGCACCACCACGAAGTGGCGTCCTGTCAGCACGAACTGGGCCTGATCTTCGGATCGCTGACCAAGCAGGCGGACGAGCTGCAGAAGTACAAGTACGTCATCCACAACGTCGCCCAGGCCTACGGCAAGTCGGCCACCTTCATGCCCAAGCCGATCTACGGCGACAACGGCACCGGCATGCACTGCAACATGTCGATCTGGAAAGACGGCAAGCCACTCTTCGCCGGCGACAAATACGCCGACCTCAGCCAGGAAGCGCTGTGGTACATCGGGGGCATCCTGACCCACGCGAAGTCGCTCAACGCCTTCACCAACCCGTCCACCAACTCCTACAAGCGCCTGATCCCCGGCTTCGAGGCCCCGGTGCTGCGCGCCTATTCGGCCCGCAACCGCTCGGGCTGCGTGCGGATCCCGTGGACCGAGAGCCCGAAGGCCAAGCGCGTCGAGGCCCGCTTCCCCGATCCGTCGGCGAACCCGTATCTGTGCTTTGCCGCCCTGCTGATGGCCGGTCTGGACGGCATCAAGAACAAGATCGACCCGGGCGAGGCGATGGACAAGAACCTCTACGACCTGCCCGCCGAAGAGCTGGCCGGCATCCCGACCGTCTGCGGCAGCCTGCGCGAAGCGATGCAGGAGCTGGAGAAGGATCACGAGTACCTGCTCGCCGGCGACGTGTTCACCAAGGACCAGATCGACGGTTACGTGGCGCTCAAGATGGAAGAGATCGAGCTTTACGAGCACACGCCGCACCCCGTCGAGTTCGGCATGTACTACAGCTGCTGATCCGATCCTTCAGATCGACACTCCGAAGCGCCCCACCCGGGGCGCTTCTTTTTTTCCGCACGCATGAAACGTGCGGTCCTGCGGCGGGATGTCCGTAGACCGGCACTGATTCGACGGGCGCCCTGTCGGTCACGGGACTGCCGACCGCTTCGCCACCATACTTTAGTCAAATGTGACCCGAACGCGGCGAAACGCGCCCAAAGCGTCGAAAATGGAGCGAAAGCAGAGGTTTGCACAAACTCCGTCTTAACCTTTGCGCTCAAAAAACAAAAAAACTGCACAATTCTCGGCCCTACTGGACCCCAAGCAACACGCCCCAAAACCGTTGCAAGGAAGCCAGGAAATGACCCTCATCACCTACCACAACTCGACGTTGATCCTGCAGTCAGAGCGCCTGTTCTCGACCACCGAGCTTGGCGGCATTCTGAAATCCGCCCTGCACGCCCTGGGCGAAACAGGATGCGACGCGGCGACGGTCACCTTCACCGGCGTGACCGTTTCCGGCGACAGCCTCGAGGCGGCGCTGGACGTGAACCTGACCCGTGGCGGAACCGAGCTGGTGCTGTCGCTGGGCGGCGCGGGGCTTCCCGACAAGGCGGTGCAGGCCCGCCTTGCAGGTCTCGTCTACCACCTGTGCGCGGCTCTGCCCGTGACCCATATCGCCTGGCTCGAGACCGGAACACTGCTGCCCCGGACCAGGTTCATGGAGGCGCTGGCGCCGAAATTCGCGGCCCCCGCCCCCGCCCCGGTCGCGCCGCGTCGCCCGACACGGACCCTGGCGGACACCAATCGACCCACCGCCCGCATGCACCGCCGCACCCTTGCCCGGATGATGCCAGCTGTGGACGGTGCCAACCGCAACGGCATCCCGACCCCGCACCGCTACGACGCGCATGTGCGGGCCTACGATGCCAACGTGAAGGCCTGCATGCTCCGCAGCGCCGACGACTCCGAGCTTGCCGCGATGCGCGCAGAGCACGGTGTGGCCGGTTCGAACCGTCTGCGCGTTGCTTCGATCGCCCTGACGCTGGCGGGTGTCATCCTGGCCACCGACACCAGCAACGCCATGGCCGGCGTCCTGAGCGTCTTCTGATACGGCAGAGCACGGAATCCCGGCATTTACCTATGGCGAAATGTCGCTACCTTATTTCCGAAACCCGGGTTTAAGGAGTTCCCATGCGCCGAATCGTCATCGCCACCCTTTTCTGCTTCGCCGCAGGATCCGCGCTCGCCGCGCCCTGCATCACCAGCCAGGGAGGCTATGGCGGATACAAACAGGCACTGGCCAACGATGCTGCTGCCGCCGGCGTCGGACAGCGCGGCATGGCGGCGCTGAGCGGCGCACAGCTGTCGGGCATCACCTGGCGGTTCGAATCGAACCCTTCGAGCCAGTCCGGCGTGTCGCAGGGCGACCCGGCGCGGTTCCTGGCCAAGCGGTCGGGCAGTTCGGCGGAGAATTTCATCGGCCAGACCCGCGCCAAAATCCAGCGCAACGCCAATCTCTTCGCCTCGCTCGAGCGCAACTACGGCGTGCCGGGGTCGATCCTCGCCACGATCTGGGGGCTCGAGACCAGCTGGGGCGGCTACCTGGGCGGAACGCCCATCGTCGACGGCGCCGTGACGCTGGCCTCGTACTGCCGCCGCCATCCGCGGTTCGAGGATGACGCGATCGCGGCGCTGCGGCTGGTCGACCGCGGAGTCATCAGCGCCGGCACCAACGGCGGACCATCGGGCGAGTTGGGGCACATGCAGTTCCTCGCAGGCAACTGGGAACGCTTCGGCGTGGATGCCAACGGCGACGGGCGCGCCGACCCCTACAACGCCGTGGATGCGCTGGCGTCGGCCGCCAACATGCTGCGCCGCAACGGCTGGCAGCCGGGGCAGCCCTTCGGACAGGGCACGCGCAACTTCAGCGTGCTGTCCGCCTGGAACGACAGCGGCAATTACCAGCGCGCCATCGCCTATTCCGCCGAACGCGTCGGTAACTGACCGCCGCGCCGCGCCCTGCCACAAACCGGCGGCGGCGCGGCGAAGAAACACCGTCAAAACGGGCGGGTTGCGTCGAAGTCTGACCGCAATTCGCGGGTATCCTGTCCTGGACCTTGCAACCGGGACGTGAAAACGATGCCGCAGCCCAGCTTCTACGCCGCCCTGATCCTGCCGGACACCAACGGCATGGCGCCGGGGCCTTACCTCAGCGCCGCCACCGATGCGGTCGCCCGCGCCGATTGCGCGCCGGGGTGCCGCCCCGGGATGTCCGACGACCTCACAGCGGTCTGGGGCGACACGATCCGGATCGAGATCACCCCCCAGGAAGACAGCGATTACGGCCCGCGCATCCTCTTTACCGCGCGCGCCACGTCGAACGCGCGCTTTTCCGAAGATCGCGCCGCCACGATCCTGTCGCACACGCTGGTCGCCGCTTTGCGCTTCAGCCCGGCCGACATCATCGAATGGAACGCCCCCGACATCCTTCTGGACACCGAGGATTTCCTGACCCTGCGCAGCTATGTCTCGCCCAACCGCCGACCCGCCGCGCCGGTGGAAGACACACGCAGCTATGACGAGATCTTCGCCCCGGAAAAGGCCGCGCGCCGCGCGCCCACGTCCCAGGACGCGCACGCCGATGCAGGGCATGCCGATCCCCTTGCCGCCGCGGAGCACGATGAAGCACCTGCACACGCCACGCCCCAAGCCACCCGGCTGCCCCCGCCGTCGCAGATCGCCGACCGGCTGATGATCCATCTCGACGCCCTGCGCGAGATCGACCCGCCGGAGCTGCGCATGAGGGCCGCGAGCTGGGCCATGACCGGCACCGTGGCGATGATGTCACCGCCCGTGGGCGCCTCCATGGGAATTATCGGGCTGGTGCGCGGAATGGACTTCCGCAGGGTCACCCAGGCGATGACGATCACCGGTCTTTTCGTGGTGCTGCACCAGGCCGGCGCGTTCAGCCTGCTGCTGCCCTGACCGGCGCCCGCAGCACGAAGGTGTGGATCGAAAAGACCACCGCCCCGGTCCGGGGCAAGCGCACGAGGCACTGACGCTCGGAGCGCAGGAACGGCGCGCCGCGCGGATCGCTCAGCGGACGCGGCATGCGCGCCGACCGCGGCTGATGCAGCGCCGGGTCGTCGTACCACAGCACGTTGAACCGCCAGATCGGCCGCCCCACCTGCAACCCGTCAAAGAGACGCTGCACCCGGCGCGCGATGTTGTCGTCGTAGCTGGCGACCGGGCCGTGGATCGCGGTCAGCGGCCGCCCGATCTTTTCGGACAGCCGCCATCCCGCCGGAAAGCACAGCACCGCCCCGGTCATCACGTGCTCGGACCCGTCCTCCGGTTTCTCGAGGATGCACAGGTCTTCCTGGACCAGATGCCCCAGCGTGCCCAGCGGGTCGGACGGCCGAAGGTCCACCTGCACGCCGTCGGGCCGCGTCACGTGGTCGGGCCCGCGCCGATAGCCCGCGGGCAGATGCGCCAGGACGACATCCAGAAGCTCCGCCGCCGCCGCATTCCCCGTCGCGGTCTGACGCAGGACGTCAGCGCGCCGATGCGCCAGCAGGCGCGTCCTCTCGGCCATTTGTGCCGCGTGGGCCTCGTCGACCAGAAGCCACGGCGCCTCGCCCAATGGCTGCACCCCGGGCAGCGGCCGGGCGGCATGGATGTCGTAGGGAAGCGCGTCTTGCAGGATCATCCGATTCTCCTAGCGCCGGAGCGCGACAACGAAAAGACCCCGGCGCAGCACGCCGGGGCCGTGAGGCTTGAAGACGCCCGCGAGGGCGGAGGAGAGGCGCCTCAGATCCCCATGCAGTTGGCGTAGTAGGTCGCGGTCGCGGGCCAATCGCTGAAAACACCGACCACACCCGCTTCCTTGTGCAATGCGTCGAGGATGGTGAAGTAGTCGCCGTCCGTGGTCACCGCGTCACTCACCGACTGGAAATACCAGCCGCCGCCAGACCCCAGCGGTCCGGACCGTTCCAGCGACCAGGCGATGATCCTGATCCCTGCGTCCTGCGCCGCCCGGGCGTAGTCCGACGCCACCATCTTGCCGCTCTCGTCCAGCGTCAGCAGCATCCACATCGGCGGCGCGATGTAATTCACCCCCATGTCCGCCAGTTCCTGCATGGTCGGCTTGAAGGTGGCGGGATCCATCGGGTCGATCAGCCCCTCGTCATCGTCCTCGGCCTCGTAGCGGTCGTCGAGATAGACCGCCTGCGCGCCGAACTCCGGTTCGTTCTCGATCCAGTAGAGCACGTCCGACAGGTTGAAGGACTGCGCCCAGACGTCTTCCGGCGGCACATCGGCGACCTTGTATTCGTCGATCATCTTCTGCGCATACATCTCTTGCGTGAAGCCGTCGAAGGGCATCTCCACCGACGGGGCCTTGAGCTCGGGCGTGAATTTCACGCCCAGGTCCTTGAGCAACGCGATGGATTGCGCATGGGTGACCAGGCTCGCCCCGGCGGCCGCGTAGAGATCGGTGCGCCAGGGGGCCGTGGCGTTCATGTATCCCTCGACCGTCGTCGCCGTCGCATCGGCGGCGTCCATCTTGGGCGTCAGGCTTTCGAATTGCGACAGGCTCAGGTCCGAGGTCCGGCACTCGGCCGCGGCGGGCGTGTCGCCTTCCGCCGGGGTGAAGGGCGCGGTGCAGGCGCCGGCCAGGTCCGTGGCCAGAATGTCGGTCGTCGTGTGCAGGTCGTTCTGCGCGTGGCGGCAGACAAGTTCCTTGTCGGCGGTGAAGGTCACGTCGCATTCGACGATGCCCGCCCCCATCCGCGCGCCTGCCACATAGCCTTCGGCGGTATGCTCGGGAAACAGCAGCGGCGCGCCGCGATGCGCGATCGAGAAATCGCTGCGCGCGGGCGTCTGGTTGCGGCAGGCCATCAGCGTGTCCTTGAGCGGACCGTCCTGCATCTGTTCGATGAGGTAGAACGGGCGTTGTCCGTAGGTCATCGGCGTGTCGCCGTCATGGCCGCCCGCCAGGACCGGGGACGCGGCCGCCATCAGCCCTGCCGTCAAAAAGTTCGCCGTGTCACGCATGAGAATATCTCCTGATCGGATGCGAAAGAAGTGTCGCGCCGTCCTACAGCGGCCCCTGCGACAAGGATGTGATGGTTGCGTGACAAAACGCTGACAGCCCTGGCAGCCCGCACGGCGTGAAAACGACCAGCCCCCGCGTCGCAAAACGGCAGGCGCAACGTCCATTTCCACAGCAACCTGTCGCGCAGAGACGGAGGCCTGGATGAACACCCATTTCCGCGATACCCGCAAGATCGACCCGACGCGCGGCGCGCTTCTGGGCGACATGACCCCCAACGACGAGAATCGAATCGAGATCGGGCCGACGCAGCTTGCCTTCGGCGAATGGGCCGCCGCGGGGCTCGCCTTGCCCGACCTGCCCGCCATGCGCCGTTATCGTTGGCAGCGGCTGGTGGATCACATCGTGGCGCGCGACTACGCCGGGCTCCTGATGTTCGATCCGCTCAACATCCGCTACGCCACCGACAGCACCAACATGCAGCTCTGGAACACCCACAACCCGTTCCGCGCGGTGCTGGTCTGCGCCGACGGATACATCGTCGTCTGGGATTACAAGAACGCGCCGTTTCTCAGCAGTTTCAATCCGCTGGTGCGCGAGGTGCGCTCCGGCGCGGACCTGTTCTACTTCGACCGCGGCGACCGGATCGACGTGGCGGCGGATGCCTTTTCGAACGAGGTTCGTCTGCTGCTGGCCACGCATGCGCCGGGCAACATGCGGCTCGCGGCCGACAAGCTGATGCTGCACGGGCTGCGCGCGCTCGAGGCGCAGGGGCTGGTGATCCACCCCGGAGAGGAACTCACCGAAAAGGCGCGGTCGATCAAGGGCCCGGACGAGATCAAGGCGATGCGCTGCGCGTCTCATGCCTGCGAAACCGCCGTTGCCGCCATGGAGGCTTTCGCCCGCACCAACGTGCCGCTTGGCCAGACCAGCGAAGACGACATCTGGGCCGTGCTGCATGCCGAGAACATCCGCCGCGGCGGCGAATGGATCGAGACCCGGCTGCTGACCTCGGGACCGCGCACCAACCCGTGGTTCCAGGAATGTGGGCCAAGGATCACAAAGCCTAATGAAATCATTGCCTTCGACACCGATCTTGTCGGATCTTACGGCATCTGCGTGGACATTTCGCGGACCTGGTGGATCGGCCCGAACCGCCCCCGGCCGGACATGGTGGCGACCATGCAGCACGCCCATGAGCACATCCAGCACAACATGGCCCTGCTGCGGCCCGGCGTGACCTTACCGGAGCTGTCCGAACGCTGTCACCAGCTGCGTCCGGACCTGCAAAAGCTGAAATACGGCTGCATGATGCACGGGGTCGGGCTTTGCGACGAATGGCCGCTCGTGGCCTATCCCGACCAAGCGGTGCCCGGCGCCTTCGACTATGCGCTGGAGCCGGGCATGACCCTCTGCGTCGAGGTGCTGGCCTCGCCCGAAGGCGGCGACTTCTCGATCAAGCTCGAGGACCAGGTGCTGATCACCGAGGACGGGTTCGAGAACCTGACCAGGTATCCGTTCGACCCGGCGCTGATGGGACTGACCTGACCAGGCCAAGGCTGAAACGACTCTCACCTTGCCGTGACGCCCCCTGCGTCTCTCTGGCACCGCAGGGGGTGAGCGCCTAGGTTCTGCGGGGCCACCGAAAGGACCCTCATGCCCACCGAACGCCTGACTTTTCCCGGCCATGCCGGCCACGCGCTGGCCGCGCGGCTGGATTTGCCCGAGGGACCGCACCTGGCCACGGCGCTTTTTGCCCATTGCTTCACCTGCGGCAAGGACATCGCCGCGGCGCGGCGCATCTCCGCCCGGCTGGCGGCCATGGGCATCGCCGTGCTGCGCTTTGATTTCACCGGGCTGGGGCATTCCCAGGGCGAATTCGCCAACACCACCTTCACCTCGAACGTCGCCGATCTGCATCTGGCCGCCCAGACGCTGGCGGATCGCGGCATCGCCCCGAGCCTGCTGATCGGCCATTCGCTGGGGGGCGCCGCGATCCTGCGCGCGGCGGCGGACATTCCGTCCGCCCGGGCGGTCGTGACCCTTGGCGCGCCGTTCGATCCGGGCCACGTGACGCACAATTTCGGCGCGGCGCTCGACATCATCGCGGCAGACGGCCGCACCGAGGTGGACCTGGGCGGGCGGCCCTTCACCATCGGACGCGATTTTGTTGAGGATGTGAAAGAATCTGCCCTTAATGAGGCGGTATCATCACTCAAAAAAGCACTTCTGGTGATGCACGCGCCACGCGATGCGGTAGTCGGCATCGACAATGCGACGCGCATTTTCGGCCAGGCGAAGCATCCCAAGAGCTTTGTCACGCTCGACGAGGCCGATCACCTGATCTCGGATCCGAAGGATGCCGAATACGCCGCCAGCGTCATCAGCGCCTGGGCCGGCCGCTACCTCGAGCTCGCGCCGCCTGCCCCGCCCATCGGCGCGCCCGAAGGCGTGGTGCGCGTCTCCGAGGCGGATGCCGACGGGTTCCTGCAGGACGTGCAATCCGGGCCGCATCACCATGCGCTGGCGGACGAACCTCTGGCCTATGGCGGCAGCAACCGCGGCATGTCGCCCTACGGCTTCATCGCCGCGGGGCTCGGCGCCTGCACCTCGATGACCATCCGCATGTACGCACGACGCAAGGGCTGGCCGCTGACCCATGTGCAGGTCGACGTCTGCCACGACAAGGTGCATGCGCAGGATGCCGACAGCGCTGCGGATGCCAAGATCGACGTCTTTCGCCGCCGCATCCGGCTGAGCGGCGACCTGGATGCGGACCAGCGCGCGAAACTGCGCGACATCGCCGATAAATGCCCGGTGCACCGCACGCTCGAACGCAGCTCCACGGTCGAAACCGTGCTTCTGGACGGCTGAGCGCGGGCCAGGCGGACTAAATTTCCGAGTTTTTTCGACAGGTATTGACCCGACTAAAAGAGTCGGTTTTAACAGCGGCATCTCGAAACGCCCCTCAAGGAGCAGACATGACCCTTCGCATCACCACCGCTGTTGCAGCTCTGGTTGCCGCCACCCCCGCTCTGGCCGAAGTGAACATCTATTCGCAGCGCCAGCCCGAACTGATCGCGCCGATCACCGATGCCTTCACCGAAGCCACCGGGATCGAGACCAACGTGGTTCACCTCGACGAGGGTCTGACCGAGCGTCTGACCGCGGAAGGCAGCCGGTCGCCCGCCGATATCATCATGACCGTCGACATCTCGCGCCTGTCGCAGGCGGTCGAGGCCGGCGTGACCCAGGCCGTCGAAAGCGACGTGCTGGCCGAGAACATCCCCGCGGAATTCCGCGACCCCGGCAACCAGTGGTTCGGCGTGACCACCCGCGCGCGCATCGTCTATGCCTCGAAAGAGCGTGTCGAGGACGGCGCCGTCACGACCTACGAAGACCTTGCCGACCCGAAGTGGGAAGGCCGGATCTGCACCCGCTCGGGCACCCACCCCTACAACCTTGCGCTGGTGTCGGCGATGATCCATCACCACGGCTATGACGCCGCTAAGGAATGGGCCGAAGGCGTCAAGGCCAACCTCGCGCGCAAGCCGCAGGGCAACGACCGCGCGCAGGTCAAGGCGATCTGGGCCGGCGAATGCGACATCAGCCTGGGCAACACCTACTACATGGGCAAGATGCTCGAAGACCCGGAACAGACCGAATGGGCCAACTCGGTCAACATCGTCTTCCCGGAGTTCGAAGAGGGCGGCAGCCACATGAACGTGTCGGGCGTGGCGATGACCGCCGCGGCACCGAACCGCGAAGACGCGCTGGCCTTCATGGAGTTCCTGGCCTCGCCGGAAGCGCAGGAAATCTATGCCGAGGTGAACTACGAATTCCCGGTCAAGCCGGATGTCGAGCGGTCCGACCTGGTGCAAAGCTGGGGTGACTTCACCCCCGACAGCGTCAACCTGATGGACCTCGCCACGCTGCGCGCCGACGCGCTGCGGCTGATGGAAGAGGTGAACTTCGACGGCTAAGTCACTGACAGCAAGTCACTTCGAGCAGAAGCGCCGTCCGGCTCCGACCGGGCGGCGTTTTGCATCTGTCCGCGCGGACCGGCCCGAGATGCTGGACGAGGCCTTGAACGCCGCACAGTGATCGCGCGCGCCCCACGCAGTTTCACAGCTTGTCCCGCCTGCCTTTGCATCCTCCCGCGAACTCTTTGCATGCCGGCACGGGACACTCCCGGACTTTGCGTGTAGAGAGCCGCCATGGAACAGCTTTCTCCGATCGCCCTCGGCTTTCTCGGTAGCCTTGTCGCCGGATCGATGACCGCCCTCGGCGCGACGCCGGTGCTGCTCGGGCGCCAGCCCAGCCGCGCCATGCGCGACCTGTCACTCGGCTTTGCCGCCGGCGTGATGCTGGCGGCATCGTTCTTTTCGCTGATCATCCCGGCGCTCGACACCTCGACCGAGACCTATGGCGACGGCCCCCTGCCCGCCGCCATCGTCTGCATCTCGAT
>Ga0114903_1000512_pt1 | contig 21628 bp, 17 predicted proteins | sample MalvirDeepMed_s2_FD_87289 | JGI IMG/M metagenome (GOLD analysis project Ga0114903, IMG submission 87289) | Marine viral communities from the Global Malaspina Expedition - Malaspina viral metaG DeepMed_s2 | ecosystem: Environmental > Aquatic > Marine > Oceanic | place: Mediterranean Sea... | reverse complement strand
CGGCAGCGAATTGTTCGTTGCTGTCGATCCGGTCGTAGAGCGCGCCGACCATGCCGCGCAGCGCGCCCGACAGGCGCCCGATCTCGTCGGGGCGGGCGGTGAGGTCGGGGATGCGGATGCGGCCGGGCGCGACCGAGCGCTTGTTGCGGTCGCGGCCGATCTCGGCGGCGTCGGCGAGGTCGGAGATCGGGTTGGCGATGGTCGAGGCCAGCACGATGCTCAGGCCGATGGACACCAGCGTGGCGATGACGAACATCTGCAGCACCCGTTCCCGTTCGGTGCGCACGGCAGCGTCGATCTCGACCGCGGCGCTTTCCAGCGCGACGATGCCCTGCAGCGTGTCGCCCTGCAGGATCGGGGTGAAGGCGGTAAAGATCGTCTCTCCGCGCGGGCCGCTGCCGGACTCGACGCGCGTCTGCATCGGATCGCCCGCTTCGATCATGCGGCGCAGGCGGTCCTCCTGCGACCGCGGCGCATCCTCTCCAAGCGCGCCGAACACTGCAGAGACCCGGTGCCAGAGACCGGCGAGGAAATCGGTGATGACAGCGTTCCGGTCGTCTTCGGCGGCCTCGGCGGTCTGGAAGACCGGCAGGGTGCCGACGGCCTCTCCGACCAGGAAATTGCCGGCGTCGAAGATCATCAGCTGCGCGCCTTCGCGCAGGTCGATGCCCGCGACCGTGGCCGAGACGTCGATGCCGTCGCTCGATGCCAGGCTGACCGGCGCGCCGCGCGGCAGCTGCGCCTCGAAGATGTCGGCGATCAGTTCCGCTTCGGTCAGCATCGCGTTGGAGCGCTGCACCGCGAGCGTGTCGCGCGAGGAGTTGAGGTAGAGGATTCCGGCGACCAGCACGTTCAGCGCGATGAGGTTGAAGGTGATGATCTTGCGCGTCAGCGGCGAGCGGTTGAGCGAAAACAGGCCGCGCCGCGCCCGGCTGGCCTGCAATTCCTTCTCGACCGTGCTGTCGGGGGCGATCCAGTCATCGCCCAGCACGACATCTGCATCCCGGCGTTCGCCGGGGACGTCATCGCGCATGGTAATCCTCTCGGCCAGCGCCATGGAGATCACTCTTCGTTATAACGGTACCCAATACCATAGAGCGTCTCGATCGCCGAGAAATCATCGTCGGCGCTGCGCATCTTCTTGCGCAGACGCTTGATGTGGCTGTCGATGGTCCGGTCGTCGACATAGACCTGGTCGTCATAGGCCACGTCCATCAGCTGGTCGCGCGACTTGACGAAGCCGGGGCGCTGCGCCAGCGCCTGCAGCAGCAGGAATTCGGTCACGGTCAGCGACACGTCCTGGCCCTTCCAGGTCACCGAATGGCGCAGCGGGTCCATGGTCAGCGACCCGCGGGTCATCAGCTTGGTCTCTTCGGTGTCGCCGACGATGTCGCCCGCCACCGCCTCCTGGCGGCGCAGCAGCGCGCGGATGCGTTCGACCAGCAGACGCTGCGAGAACGGTTTCTTGACGTAGTCGTCGGCGCCCATGCGCAGGCCCAGAACCTCGTCGATCTCGTCGTCCTTGGAGGTCAGGAAGATCACCGGCATCTTGGATTTCTGCCGCACGCGCTGCAGCAGGTCCATGCCGTCCATGCGCGGCATCTTGATGTCGAAGACTGCCATGTCCGGCAGCTTCTTGTTGAACGCATCCAGCGCCGCCTGACCGTCGTTATAGGTTTCGACCTCGAAGCCCTCTGCCTCCAGAGTCATGGACACCGACGTCAGGATATTCCTGTCGTCGTCCACCAGGGCGATTTTCGACATGGTTGATTTCCTTCAACTGCTCTTGTTGCCTGTTTTTTTCCGCACTATGCGTTGTTTTCATCCTTGCAACAATAGCCAAGTGCGAATCAGCCAACGGTCCGCCGGTCATTGCAGCCGAAAATTCTCAAAGAATGACTAAATTGCCTCACCTTTCGCGGCGGGTGCGAAACTTGGTTGCGCTAAACCTTTTCCTGGTATCGCTAACTGTGCGTTTGCGCGCTGTTCACCGTCGAAGACCCCGTGCTAAGACCGATACATTCGGACGTGTCCTGCGCCCGATGGCCCGCCCGAATTGTCGACCGCGGGCCCAGGAAGGATCGCCGCCTCACAGCGGCTACAGGAGCTTGGCAAATGACATTCGGACGGGTGAACCCGCAATTCCGCCTCGAGGATCAAGGTATCGAGGGTCTGGGAAATGTCTATTACAACCTGATGGAGCCGGCATTGATCGCCGAGGCGCTCAAGCGCGACGAAGGCACGCTGGGCAAGGGCGGTGCGTTTTTGGTGTCCACCGGCACCTTTACCGGACGGTCGCCGAAGGACAAGCACATCGTCAAGACCGACAGCGTCGCCGACAACATCTGGTGGGAGAACAATGCCGCGATGTCGCCCGAAGGGTTCGACGCGCTCTACGCGGACATGGTCGCACACATGAAGGGTCGCGACTACTTCGTGCAGGACCTCGTCGGCGGCGCCGATCCGACCCATGCCATCGACGTGCGGGTGATCTCGGAGCTGGCCTGGCACAACCTCTTCATCCGGCACATGCTGCGCCGTCCCGACCGCGAGGACCTCGACGCCTTTACCGCCGACTGGACGATCATCAACTGCCCCAGCTTCAAGGCCGATCCCAAGAAGCACGACTGTCGGTCCGAGACGGTCATCACCATGAACTTCGACCGTAAGATGATCCTGATCGCCAACACCGAATACGCGGGCGAGAACAAGAAATCCGTCTTTACCCTGCTGAACTACCTGTTGCCGGAAAAGGGCATCATGCCGATGCACTGCTCGGCCAACCACGCGGTCGGAAACCCGGTGGACACCGCCGTCTTCTTCGGCCTCTCAGGCACCGGCAAGACCACGCTGTCGGCCGACCCGGGACGCGTCCTGATCGGCGACGACGAACATGGCTGGTCGGACCGCGGCACCTTCAACTTCGAAGGCGGCTGCTATGCCAAGACCATCAGCCTGAGCCGCGAGGCAGAGCCCGAGATCTACGACACCACCACCAAGTTCGGTACGGTGATCGAGAACATGGTCTTCGATCCCGAGACCTTCGAGCTGGATTTCGAGGATGACAGCCTCACCGCCAACATGCGCTGCGCCTACCCGCTGGAATATATCTCCAACGCGTCCAAGTCGGCGCTCGGCGGGCATCCCAAGAACATCATCATGCTGACCTGCGACGCCTTCGGCGTGCTGCCCCCGATCGCGCGGCTGACACCGGCGCAGGCGATGTACCACTTCCTGTCGGGCTTCACCGCCAAGGTGGCCGGCACCGAACGGGGCGTGACCGAACCGCAGCCGACCTTTTCCACCTGCTTCGGCGCGCCGTTCATGCCGCGCCGGCCAGAGGCCTACGGCAATCTGCTCAAGGGGAAGATCGCCAAGCACGGCGCCACCTGCTGGCTGGTGAACACCGGCTGGACTGGCGGCGCCTACGGCCAGGGTCAGCGGATGCCGATCAAGGCCACCCGCACGCTGCTGACCGCGGCGCTGGACGGCACCCTGGCCGAGGCCGAATTCCGCAAGGACCCGAATTTCGGCTTCGACGTGCCGGTGACGGTGCCGGGCGTGCCCGAACTGCTGCTCGACCCGCGCCGGACCTGGGACGACAAGGCGGCCTATGACGCGCAGGCGGAAAAGCTCGTGCAGATGTTCGCCGACAATTTCGAGCAATATGTGCCCTTCATCGACGACGACGTGAAGGCCGCCGCCATCGGCTGAGGACCAAAGACCCGGGCCGCTGGCGCCGAGGCGTGCCAGCGGCCACCGATCCCCTCCCGGCCAAGCGGGAGACATTGCGCTGCGCGCACGGGTCCAAGATGCGTCAACTCTCCCGCGTTGGCCGCGAATGTCCCGGTTTCTCGCTTCGACAGCGGCGCCGCACCGGCGCAACGCCGCCTTCGCCTGTCATGACCCGTTGAAAACCGCCCCCGCCCGGCGCATCATGGTGTCATGATCCGCACCCTCGCCCTCGTCTTCTGCCTCGCCGCCCTCCCCGCTTCGGCCGATCCCGGCACCGCGCGCTTCAGCGACAAGCTCCTGTCGCTGACCCAGGGCGTGTTCTGCGAGGTCGAATCCAGCGAATCCGTCGAGGCCCCCGGAACTGTCGCCGGCCGCATCGAGCTTTACGACGAGGTGCCGGAATTCCAGTGGCTGAGCACGCGGGTGCCGGCGGTGCTCGGTCTCAGCTTCGGCATCAAGACGCAGACCGACGGGCGGCTGCTGCAGGGGGTGGTCATCACGCTCACGCATCCGCCCTTCAAGGATAGCGGCGCCACCGAACAACGCTATGTCACCAGCATGGGCGGCACGGGCGTCTCGATCAACGCCTATACCTTCGACCTGCCCGAAGAGATGGTCCAGGGCACCTGGACCTTCACCGCAACGCAGGGCGGGCGGGAGATCTACAAGGCCAGTTTCGACGTGGTCTCGCCGCTGCAGGAACCCGAAATCGCCGGCTCCTGCGGTTTCGCGGCCATCTCCTGAACCGTAGGGTGGGTTTGCAACCCACCGGCCCGTCAGCCGAAGAAAGCCCGTCGCAGCAGGTTCAGCCCGGCGATCAGCAGCACCGCCAGCGTCGCCTTGCGGAACAACGTCTGGTCGATCCGGTCCTGGATGCGCCCGCCGATCCACATGCCCACCACCGCCGATGGAATAAGCGTCGCCGAGAACACCGCCGTGCGCGCGTCGAGCACGCCCGATCCCACATGCGCCGCCGTCAGCGCCACCGCACCCAGCCCGTAGATCACGCCCTGGATGCGCATCTGTTCGCGCTTTTCCGTGCCGAGCGCGGTGAGATAGGCCACCACCGGCGGTCCCCAGACGCCCGAAAGGCCGCCGATGAAGCCCGCGAAGGCGCCGATGCCAAGCTCCAGCCTGACGCTCGGTCCGCCCGGCAGCTCGCCCTTCCAGCCCAGCAGCTGTGCACAGGCAAAGGCCGCCACCGGCCCGCCGATCAGCGCCAGCATCACGGCGACCGGCAGCACAGTGACCAGCTGCGCCGAAATCAGCAGCATCACCAATCCGACGCCGAGGAACAGGCGGAAGCGATACATCGACCCCAGCGCCGCACCCGCACCCTGGCGCAGTGCCTGCATGCCGTTGGTGACAAGCGTCGGCAGGATCAGGCCGGCCAGGGCCAGTTCCGGCGCGATGACCGAGCCCATGCCCGAGATCATGATCATCGGCATGGCAAAGCCCACCACGCCCTTGACGATGCCCGCCAGCAGGGCAATTCCAAGACATAAGGCGAATGCCGGGGCCGGTACGAGGTCGAAAAGCGTCTCCATCCCGGTCTCATAGCAAAGCCCCGCTGCGCCCACCGCAAAATTCGACCGCGCAAGAATTGAACAATTGGACGCAGGCTGGGGTATTTTTGTTGCGCTGCACCTGCAAAGTAGGTATGCGGGGCGGAACATTGGAAAGGACGTGACTCATGGCCCACGACGGACAAGACCTGACCCTGGAACAGCCTGTGCTGCTGCCCGACCTCCTGACCCTGACCAAGGCCGCCGTCGCCCCGGTGGACACGGTCTACGACACCGCCCGCAGCGCGCTGCGCGACAAGGTCACCGAGAACGGCCGCGTCTCCGGCGCCCTGATCGAAGCGCACCAGACCGCGGCGCACGGGCTGGCGTGGCTCGCCACCTATCGCGAATCGCTTCGGCAGATGCAGAACTGGGCCGAGAAACTGGTCGAAGAGGGCAAGTTCGGCGAGGTCGAACAGCTGATCCTCCAGATCGCCTTCGGCGAATACCTGGGCCAGATCGTAGGCGGCATCCCGATGAGCCAGGGCGAGATCATCCGCCTGCGCGACCTTGGCCTCGGCTCCGACGCGGTGATGACCCTGTGCACCGGCGATGTCACCACCCTGATGACACGCGGCAACACCCAGGCCGCTCGCGAACGGCTGGTGACGCTCATGCAGGAGCGCAATGCCGATGTGACCGTGGGCGCCACCGGGCTCGACGACGAGCTCGAGATGATCCGCGACCAGTTCCGCCGCTTTTCGGTCGAAAAGGTCCTGCCGCATGCCCACGACTGGCACCTCAAGGACGAGCTCATCCCGATGGAGATCATCGAGGAACTGGCCGAGATGGGCGTCTTCGGCCTGACCATCCCCGAGGAATACGGCGGCTTCGGCCTGAGCAAGGCGTCGATGTGCGTGGTCTCCGAGGAACTGTCGCGCGGCTATATCGGCGTGGGGTCGCTCGGCACCCGGTCCGAGATCGCGGCGGAACTGATCATCGCCGGCGGCACCGAGGAGCAGAAACAGAAATGGCTGCCGCAACTGGCCAGCGCCGAGACCCTGCCGACGGCGGTCTTCACCGAACCCAACACCGGTTCCGACCTCGGCAGCCTGCGCACCCGCGCGGTCAAGGACGACAGCGGCGACTACAAGATCACCGGCAACAAGACCTGGATCACCCACGCCGCGCGCACCCATGTGATGACCCTGCTGGCGCGCACCGATCCCGACACGACCGATTACAAGGGCCTGTCGATGTTTCTGGCGGAAAAGACCCCCGGCACCGACGACGCGCCCTTCCCCACCGAGGGCATGACCGGCGGCGAGATCGAGGTTCTGGGCTACCGCGGCATGAAGGAATACGAGCTTGGCTTCGACGGCTTCCACGTAAAGGGCGAGAATTTGCTGGGCGGCGAAGAGGGCAAGGGCTTCAAGCAGCTGATGGAGACGTTTGAGTCGGCCCGCATCCAGACTGCCGCCCGCGCCATCGGCGTGGCGCAATCGGCGCTCGACGTGTCGATGCAATACGCCCAGGACCGCAAGCAGTTCGGCAAATCGCTGATCGCCTTCCCGCGCGTGTCGGGTAAACTCGCCATGATGGCGGTCGAGATCATGGTGGCCCGCCAGCTGACCTATTACTCGGCCTTCGAGAAGGACGAAGGCCACCGCTGCGACATCGAGGCCGGCATGGCCAAGCTGCTCGGCGCGCGGGTCGCCTGGGCGGCGGCCGACAACGGCCTGCAGATCCACGGTGGCAATGGCTTCGCGCTTGAGTATAGCATCAGCCGAATCCTCTGCGACGCCCGGATCCTCAACATCTTCGAGGGCGCGGCAGAGATCCAGGCGCAGGTGATCGCCCGTCGCCTGCTGGGCTAGACAAGACGGAAGAGGTTCCATGATCCGACGTACCCTGACCACCGCCGCGCTCTGCGCGCTGCCCGCCATCGCGCAGGCCGCCGATATCGACGCAATGCTGGAGCGGCTGGAGAACGCGAGCGAAGCCGCGGCAGAAGAGCTCACGGATTTTTACCGTGAGCGCCTGCCGGAATACGAAGACAAGATCCCGGACCTGAGCTGGGGCGAGCCGATGCGCGAGGCCAACCGCTGCATCCTGCGCAATATCGAGGCCGCGGGCGGCGATGCGGCGGTGACCGAATACGTCGAGGCCAACGAAACCTGGGCGGAATACGAGATCACCACCCTGCGCGACATCGGAGAAGAGATGCCGCCGGTGCTGCTGTCGGAACTCGTGGCCCAGCTGGGCCAGAGCTGCGGCGCCAGCGCCATCACCGTGAAAAAGATCGAGTCCTCGGGATTCGGCGAGGTGATGCGCCAGCCCGACATGGCCGAACGGCTGATGTAGCGAACGCGCTTCCGCCCTCGCGGGCGTCCTTGCAAACCAAAGCCCCGCCGGCACTGCCGACGGGGCTTTTTCAGATCAGGGCCAAAGCGCGCGCCCCTTCTTCGGTTTTCAATAACCCTCGGAGAGCACGAGAGGCAGAGCCTCTCGTATCGCGCGGCACGCGCGATTTCTCACCCATCCACCCGGATCACGGCATTCGACGGATCGTAAGGGCTGTCCTCGGTCACCTCGGCGTCCCAGAGCTTGTCGAACATCTTGACCTTCAGCTTCGTGCCCGGCACCGCCAGCTCGGGTTTCACGTAGCCCATGCCGATGCTGTTGCCGAAGGCCACCGAGTAGCCGCCCGAGGTCAGGCGCCCGACGCGGGTGCCGTCCTCTGCATACAGCGCCTCGCGGCCCCAGGGGTCGGCGTCGTCCGGCCCGTCGATCAGCAGCGTGCAGCACTTGCTGCGGATGCCTTTCGCCTCCATCGCCGCCTTGCCCTGGAAGTCCTTGGACAGATCCACGAAGCGCGGCAGGTCGGCCTCGAGCGGCGTGGCGTCGCGGCCGAGCTCGTTGCCGAAGGCGCGGTAGCTCTTCTCCTGCCGCAGCCAGTTCTGCGCCCGTGCGCCGACCAGCTTCATCCCGTGGGCCTCGCCCGCCTTTTCCAGCAGATCGAAGAGGTAGTTCTGCATCTCGATCGGGTGATGCAGCTCCCAGCCCAGCTCGCCGGTATAGGCGACGCGGATGGCGCGCACGGGGCACATGCCCAGCTCGATGTCGCGGCACGACAGCCACGGGAAGCGCTTGTTCGACAGCGCCGTCGCCGGATCGGCATCCTTGATGACCGCGTTCAGCACGTCGCGGGACTTCGGCCCGGCGATGGCGAAGACGCCCCATTGCGTGGTGACGTTCTGGATCTCGATGTAGCCGCACTCGCCCGCCTTGTCGGCGGCGCATTTGCGCAGGAAATCGGCGTCGTAATCGGTCCAGGCGCCGGCGGAGACAAGGTAGTATTCATCCTCGGCCAGCCGCACGATGGTGTATTCGGTGCGCGTGGTGCCCTGCGCGGTCAGCGCATAGGTCAGGTTGATGCGCCCGACCTTGGGCAGCTTGTTGCAGGTGAACCAGTCGAGGAACTGGGTGGCGCCGGGTCCCTTGACCACGTGCTTGGTGAAGGCCGAGGCGTCGATCAGGCCCGCGGCTTCGCGGATCGCCTTGGCCTCGTCCACGGCATATTGCCACCAGCCGCCGCGGCGGAAGCTGCGGGCGTCGTGATCGAAGTTCTCTTCCGCGTCCAGCGGGCCGAAGTAGTTGGGACGTTCCCAGCCGTTGACATGGCCGAACTGCGCGCCGCGCGCCTTCTGGCGGTCGTAGGCCGGCACCGTGCGCAGCGGGCGGCAGGCGGGGCGCTCTTCGTCCGGGTGGTGCAGGATGTAGACGTGTTCGTAGGCTTCCTCGTTCTTGCGCGCGGCGTATTCCGTGGTCATCCAGGAGCCGTAGCGCTTGGGATCGAGCGACGCCATGTCGATCTCGGCCTCGCCGTCGACCATCATCTGGGCCAGGTAATGCCCGGTGCCGCCGGCCGCGGTGATGCCGAACGAAAAGCCCTCGGCCAGCCACATGTTGCGCAGGCCCGGGGCCGGACCCACCAGCGGGTTGCCGTCCGGCGTATAGCAGATCGGGCCGTTGAAATCGTCCTTGAGACCCACGGTTTCCGCGGAGGGAATGCGGTGGATCATGCTCATGTATTCCTCTTCGATCCGCTCCAGATCGAGCGGGAAGAGGTCGGCGCGGAAGCTGTCGGGCACGCCGTATTCGAACCGTGCCGGCGCATTGCGCTCATAGGGGCCGAGGATCCAGCCGCCGCGCTCTTCGCGGACGTACCACTTGGCGTCCGCGTCGCGCAGCACCGGGTGCTGGTCGTGGGTCTTTCGGTACTCGACCAGCGCCGGGTCCGGTTCGGTGACGATGAACTGGTGCTCGACCGGGATGGCGGGGATCTTGATGCCCAGCAGCTTGGCCGTGCGTTGCGCGTGGTTGCCGGTGGCGGTGACGACATGTTCGGCGTGGATCACGCTTTTCTCGTCCGACGGCACGAGGTTGCCGCCCTTTTCGACCATCTTGGTGATGCCCACGTCCCAGTGGTCGCCGGTCCAGGTATAGCTGTCGACCTGCCACTTGCGTTCGATCATCACGCCGCGCTGCCGCGCCCCCTTGGCCATCGCCATGGTGACGTCCGCCGGGTTGATGTAGCCGTCGGTCGGGTGATAGATCGCGCCCTTGAGGCCATCTGTGTTGACCAGCGGCCAACGCTCCTTGATCTGGGCCGGGGTCATCCATTCGAACGGCACCCCGCAGGTTTCCGCGGTGGTGGCATAGACCATGTATTCGTCCATGCGGGCATCGGTCTGCGCCATGCGCAGGTTGCCGACCACGTAGAAGCCGGCGTTGAGGCCGGTCTCTTCCTCGAGCGTCTTGTAGAACTTGATCGAGTAGTCGTGGATGTGCGTGGTGGCGAAGGACATGTTGAAATAGGGCAGCAGTCCCGCCGCGTGCCAGGTGGAGCCGGAGGTCAGCTCGTCGCGTTCCAGCAGCATGACGTCATCCCAGCCCGCACGGGCCAGGTGATAGGCGATGGAGGTGCCGACGGCGCCGCCGCCGACAACGAGAGCTTTGACGTGGGTTTTCATGGGGCGCGACTCCGTTGCGATTTGCCCGTGCATACCCGGTTGCAAACCCCGCCGCGAAACTGTCCCGACACGTCATGTCGGGAAAACGACGCGCCCCGAGAATTTCGGACGAGTCAGCGCGGCGCGATCAGGACGTCGGGCGCGGCGACATTCACAGCCGACAAAGCCCGCGCCACGTCGCTGCGGGGGCGTGTTCGAGATGGCAGGGGCCGACACGGTGCCGCGGCCGGCTGTCCGGCCGAAGAGGTGCTGCGGCATGCGCCGGTCTGGGCGTCCAGGTACGGGTTCGACAGACGACAGCGCGCTTGCGGTCGAACTCCGGCCGCTCCGGCCGCCGGATCGACGCAACAGGCTTCTGCCTCCCCGCCCTCAGGCCGCGTGTCGCGCTTTGCGATACGGTCGGTTCCGACGGAAACCGATACGTGGACCACGCCGGAAAACCGCCATCAATGGGCCGGCGCGCCCGGTCGAAGGGCTGCGCGGCAGCGCAGACTCCAACGCCGCTGCACAGGTTTGCGGCACGGTCCGCGCCCGGATCTGCATCATCCTTCAGCGCCGGAACGGTCGGCGAAAACGGTCCAGCGGTTTCATGCTGATCGCCGCAAGACATACCCTTTCACTACAGTCAATCCATGCCTATAAGGGCCACCGGTCTGCCTCGGGAGAGTCGCGGACCTTCATACCATTGGGGCACGGCAAATGTTTGGACTGGAAAAACTCCTCGGCATGTTCTCGGCGGACATGGCCATCGACCTCGGCACGGCGAACACGCTGATTTACGTCAAGGGCAAGGGTGTGGTGCTGTCCGAACCGTCGGTGGTCGCCTACCACATCAAGGACGGCGTCAAGAAGGTGCTGGCCGTGGGCGAGGATGCCAAGCTCATGCTGGGCCGGACCCCCGGCAGCATCGAGGCAATCCGCCCGATGCGCGAAGGCGTGATCGCCGATTTCGACGTCGCCGAGGAAATGATCAAGCATTTCATCCGCAAGGTGCACAAGCGCTCGACCTTCTCGAAGCCCAAGATCATCGTCTGCGTCCCGCATGGCGCCACCCCGGTCGAGAAACGCGCCATCCGCCAGTCGGTGCTGAGCGCCGGCGCCCGCCGCGCCGGGCTGATCGCCGAACCCATCGCCGCCGCCATCGGGGCCGGCATGCCGATCACCGACCCCACGGGCAACATGGTCGTCGATATTGGGGGCGGCACGACAGAGGTGGCGGTCCTGAGCTTGGGCGACATCGTCTATGCCCGCTCGGTCCGCGTCGGCGGCGACCGCATGGACGAGGCCATCGTCAACTACCTGCGCCGCCAGCAGAACCTCCTGGTGGGCGAATCGACCGCCGAGCGGATCAAGACCAGCATCGGTACGGCGCGGATGCCCGACGACGGGCGCGGCTCTTCCATGCAGATCCGTGGCCGCGACCTCTTGAACGGCGTGCCCAAGGAAACCGAGATCAGCCAGGCACAGGTGGCCGAGGCGCTGTCCGAACCGGTGCAGTCGATCTGCGAGGCGGTGATGACCGCGCTCGAAGCGACCCCGCCGGACCTTGCCGCCGACATCGTCGACCGCGGCGTGATGCTCACCGGCGGAGGCGCCCTGCTGGGCGAGCTCGACCTCGCGCTGCGCGAACAGACCGGGCTTGCGGTCAGCATCGCCGACGAGTCGCTCAATTGCGTGGCCCTCGGCACCGGCAAGGCGCTGGAATACGAGAAGCAGCTCCGCCACGCGATTGACTACGACAGCTGATCCGCGCACCTTTGATGTAAAGGGGCTCAATTGGCACGCGACCGCATCAACGGCGAAGACTATACCGGCCCGCTGAAGCGCCTGCTTTTGGCGGTTCTGATCCTGTGCCTTGTCGGTCTGTTTCTGTTCTGGCGCATCGACAGCCCGCGGGTCGAACGGTTCCGCGCGCAGGTGATCGACACGGTGGTCCCGAGCTTCGACTGGGCGATGGCGCCGGTCACGGCCTCGGTCAAGCTCTTGCGCGACTTCCGCAGCTACCAGAACATCTACGAACAGAACCAGGAGTTGAGGCGCGAACTGCGGCAGATGACCTCGTGGAAAGAGGCGGCGCTACAGCTCGAGCAGGAGAACGCCCGGCTGCGCGACCTGAACAACGTGCGGCTCGATCCGCGGCTGACCTATATCACCGGCGTGGTTCTGGCGGATTCCGGCTCGGCCTTCCGGCAGACGGTACTGATCAACGTCGGATCCCGCGACGGCATCGTCGACGGCTGGGCGACGATGGACGGGATCGGGCTGGTGGGCCGCATCTCGGGGGTCGGCGACAACACCAGCCGGGTGATCCTGCTGACCGATTCCACCAGCCGCATCCCGGCGACGATTCAGCCCTCGGGCCAGCGCGCGCTGATCATCGGCGACAACACCGCGGCACCGCCCATCGACTTCCTCGAGAACCCCGACATGGTGCGCCCCGGCGACCGCATCGTGACCAGCGGCGACGGCGACGTCTTCCCACCCGGCCTGCTGATCGGCCAGGTGGCGCAGGACCCGGGCGGACGGCTGCGCACGCGGCTGGCGGCGGATTACGAGCGGCTCGAATTCCTGCGGGTGCTGCGCGACCACGGCGCGCGCAAGGTCAGCCAGCCCAGCGCGCTGATCCTGCCGGACGAACCGCCCGGCACCAACGCGCCCCCGCCCGAGGCGGCGCCCGACACCGCGGAGGCCGCCGATGGTTGACCAAGGCGCCGCCCGAACCTGGACCATGCGCGCGGCCTTCGTGCTGGTCTGCCTGGTGATCGTGTTCTTCCACCTGCTGCCGCTCGAGACGACGCCGCGCCGCTGGGCCGCGCCGGACCTGATCGTGGCGCTCTGCTTTGCCTGGGCGCTGCGCCGGCCCGACTACGTGCCGACCTTTGCGGTGGCCGGGGTGATGCTGCTGGCCGACCTGGTGTTCCAGCGTCCGCCGGGCCTCTGGGCGGCGCTGGTGGTGCTGGCGGTGGAATGGCTGAAATCCCGCGAACGGCGGCACCGCGATAACACATTCGTGCTGGAGTGGATCACCGTCGCGGGGTGCCTGCTGGCCATCACATTGGTATACCGCCTTATCCTTCTCTTGCTCATCGTGGCACCCGGCACCATGTTCCTCACGCTGATCCAGTATGTCATGACACTCGCCTTCTACCCGGTGGTGGTGCTGCTGTCGCACCTTCTCTTCGGCGTGCGCCGTTCCACCCCCGGAGAGGTCGACCGGCTGGGGCATTCGTTATGAGACGCACCCCGAGAGACAGCGCAGAAAGCGTGCGCAAGATCTCCCGCCGCGGCCTGATCCTGGGTGGTGCGCAGCTGGGCTTTGCCGGAATCCTGGGCCTGCGCATGCGCTTCATGCAGGTCGATCAGGCCGACGAATTCCGCCTGCTGGCGGAAGAGAACCGGATCAACATCCGCTTGATCCCGCCGTCGCGCGGGCAGATCTTCGACCGCAACGGCGTGGTGATCGCCGAGAACGCGCCCAGCTACCGCATCACCATGGTGCGCGAGGATGCCGGCAACGTCGAGGACGTGATCGCGCGCCTGTCGACCCTGGTCGAGCTTGACGAGGACGAGCTGAACCGCGCGCTGACCGAGATGGACCGTTCGGCGCCGTTCCTGCCAATCACCGTCGCCGACCGGGTCAGCTGGGAAGACATCAGCCGCGTCGCCGTCAACGCCCCGGCCCTGCCCGGCGTGACCCCCGAGGTCGGCCTGTCGCGCTTCTATCCGCATCACGAGACCTTCGCCCATGTCGTCGGCTACGTCGGCCCGGTCAGCGAGCGCGACCTCGCGCGGTACGAGGACCCCGAACCGGTGCTGCGCATCCCCCGCTTCCAGATCGGCAAGGTCGGGGTCGAGGCCAAGTACGAGGAACAGCTGCGTGGCGATGCCGGGGCCAAGCGGGTCGAGGTCAACGCCGTGGGCCGGGTGATGCGCGAGCTCGACCGCCGCGAGGGCGACGCCGGCACCGACATCCAGTTGACGCTGGACAGCGGGCTGCAGGAATACTGCAAGGCGCGGCTCGGCCAGGAATCCGCCTCTTGCGTGGTCATGGACCTCGAACACGGCGACATCCTCGCCATCGCATCGTCGCCCTCCTACGACCCCAACAAGTTCGTGCGCGGCATCTCGGTCGCGGATTATTCCGTGCTGCGCGACAACAACCACCGGCCGCTGGCCTCCAAGACCGTGCAGGACGCCTATCCGCCGGGCTCGACCTTCAAGATGATCTGCGCGCTGGCGGCGCTGGAATCGGGGATCATGTCCGCCGATGACACCGCCTATTGCCCCGGCCATCTCGAGGTCGGATCGCGGCGCTTCCACTGCTGGAAACGCGCCGGACATGGCTGGGTCAACCTCGAGGAAAGCATCCGCGAAAGCTGCGACGTCTATTATTACGAACTGGCGCTCAAGGTCGGGATCGAACGCATCGCCGAGATGGCCCGCCGCCTGGGCCTGGGCGAAGCGCCCGACGTGCCGATGTCGGCGGTGACGGCGGGGCTGGTCCCCGACAAGGAATGGAAGCTGCGCGAACGCGGCGCGTCCTGGCTGATCGGGGATTCGGTCAATGCCTCCATCGGGCAGGGTTTCGTGCTCTCCTCGCCGTTGCAGCAGGCGATCATGACCGCGCGCATCGCCACTGGGCGCAACATCGGCCCGCGGCTGGTCAAGCGCATTGACGGCGTGGACACGCCGTCGCGCGGCGGCGAGAGCATGGGCATGAACGAAAACCACCTGCGCCAGGTGCGCAAGGCGATGCATGCGGTGTCCAACAACCGGCGCGGCACCGGCTACCGGTCGCGCATCGTCTCCGAAGGCTACGAGATGGCCGGCAAGTCCGGGACCAGCCAGGTGCGCAACCAGGTCGTGCGCAACGAGGACGTGCCGTGGGAACAGCGCGACCACGCGCTTTTCGTCAACTTCGCGCCCTACAACAATCCCCGCATCGCCGTGTCGGTCGTGGTCGAACACGGCGGCGGCGGTTCTGCCGCCGCGGCGCCGATCAACCGCGACGTGACCCTGCAGGCGCTCTACGGCGGGACCCCGCCGCTCGAAGCCTATCCCTCCGCCGACCGCAGCCGCATCAAGGCGCAGCAGGAACGCTTTGCCCGCGAACGCGAAGAGCGGCTCAGCAACGCGTCGAGCCGCGCATGAGTTATCTCGAATATACCGTCAAGACGGTGCCCGCGGGTTTCCGCAAGGTGCTGTATCTCAACTGGCCGCTGGTCATCCTGCTAACGGCGGTGGCGGGCGTCGGGTTCCTGATGCTCTACTCGGTGGCCGGCGGGTCCTTCAGCCCCTGGGCCGAACCGCAGATGAAGCGCTATGTCCTCGGGCTCATCGCGATGTTCGTGGTCGCCATGGTCCCGATCTGGTTCTGGCGCAACATGGCGGTGGTGGCATATATCGTGTCGGTGCTGCTGCTGGTGGTGGTCGAATTTTTCGGCTCCGTCGGCATGGGCGCTCAGCGCTGGATCGACCTCGGCTTCATGCGGCTGCAGCCGTCAGAGCTGATGAAGGTCACCATGGTGATGCTGCTCGCGGCCTATTACGACTGGCTGCCGATCAAGAAGACCTCGCGCCCGCTCTGGGTCCTGTTGCCGGTGGTGCTGATCCTGCTGCCTACGGGGCTGGTGCTCACCCAGCCCGACCTCGGCACGGCGCTGCTGCTGATCATCGGCGGCGGGCTGATGATGTTCATCGCCGGCGTTCACTGGGCCTATTTCGGCATGGTGATCGCCGCCGGATCTGGCTTTGTCGCGATGGTGTTCCGCAGCCGCGGCACAGACTGGCAGATGCTGAAGGACTACCAGTTCCGCCGGATCGACACCTTCCTCGACCCAAGCTCGGACCCTCTGGGCGCGGGGTATCACATCACCCAGGCCAAGATCGCCATGGGCTCCGGCGGATGGACAGGGCGCGGCTTCATGCAGGGCACGCAAAGCCGGCTGAACTTCCTGCCTGAAAAGCACACCGATTTCATCTTCAACACCCTGGCCGAGGAATTCGGCTTCGTCGGCGCCGTCTCGCTGCTGATCCTCTACGTGCTGATCCTCGTTTTCTGCATCTTCTCCGCCCTGCAGAACCGCGACCGGTTCTCGTCGCTGCTGACGCTCGGGATCGGGCTCACGTTCTTCCTGTTCTTTGCCGTGAACATGTCGATGGTCATGGGCCTGGCGCCGGTCGTCGGCGTGCCGCTTCCGCTGGTCAGCTACGGCGGCTCGGCCATGCTGGTGCTCATGGTCGCCTTCGGCCTCGTGCAAAGCGCCCATATCCACAGACCGAGGTGACCATGCCCGTAACCGTCCTCTTTGCCGCCCGGCCCGACCGCTGGGCGCATTACGAAGCCCCGCTGCGCAGTGCGCTGGACGCCACCGGACTCGATTACGACCTGCGCACCGAGGCCGCGCCCGAAACCGTCGACTACATCGTCTACGCGCCCAACAGCGCGGTGCGGGACTTCACCCCCTACACGCGGCTCAAGGCGGTGCTGAACCTCTGGGCCGGGGTCGAAGGCGTGGTCGGCAACGACACCTTGACCGTGCCGCTGACGCGGATGGTCGACGACGAGGGGCTGGGCCAGGGCATGGTCGAATACGTGACCGGCCACGTGCTGCGCCATCACCTCGGCATGGACGCGCATATCGTCAACCCCGAGAACCGCTGGGACGCCAGCCCGCCGCCGCTGTCGCGTGACCGCCCGGTGGCGATCCTCGGCTTCGGTGCGCTGGGGCAGGCCTGCGCGCGGCAACTCGTCTCCCTGGGCTTTCCGGTCCGCGGCTGGAGCCGGTCGGGCCACGAACAGGACGGCGTCGAGAGCTTTTCGGGCGCCGACGGCATCGACGCTGCCCTGAGCGGCGCGCAGATCGTCGTGCTGCTGCTGCCCGACACACCCGCCACCCGCGGCGTGTTGAACGCCCGCACCCTGGCCCTGACGGCGCGGGGGGCGGCGATCGTCAACCCCGGCCGCGGTCCCCTGATCGACGACGCCGCCCTGATCGCGGCGCTCGACAGCGGCCAGATCGGCCATGCCACGCTCGATGTCTTCCGCACCGAACCCCTGCCGCAGGACGATCCCTACTGGACCCATCCCAAGGTCACGGTGACCCCGCACATCGCCTCGGAAACCCGCCCCGACAGCGCCAGCCGCGTCATCGCGGAAAACGTGCGCCGCGGCGAGGCCGGAGAGCCGCTCCTGCACCTCGTGGACCGCGGCGCCGGCTACTGACCCCGCTCCGGACACGAACCCGCGATGTGCGCGACGGCAAGGCCGGAGGCGCGCGCCCACCGTCCCGGCGCGGAACGCCCGACACGGCGCCCCCTTCATCTTGCCGATAAACCTCCAGAGAGCACGAGAGACAGCGTCTCTCGTATCGTCCCGGAGGGGCGATTTTGGGGAGGCGGTTCTTGAGGCGCGCTCACCCGCCCTTGCGATAGCGGAACACGCCCGACCCCTTGGCGATCACCTCCCCGGTCTCGTCGACCACGGTCGCCTCGGCAAAGAAGGTGCTGCGCCCGCCGCCGGTCTGCCAGCCCTCGCCGATCAGCACCCGGCCTTTGGGCCGCGACAGGTACTGCACGTTGAGTGACAGGGTCAGCGCCATCTGCCGCGCCTCCGGGTCGCCGGTCCAGCAGCCGGCGTAGCCCATCACCGTGTCCAGCAGCGACGCATGCACGCCGCCATGCGGATTGCCGTGGCGGTTCTGCGTGAAGGTCTCCAGCGGCAGTTCGAACCGCGCCCAGCCCTGCCGCCAGCCGGTCATGCGCATGCCCAGATGTGCCGCGAAAGGATAGGCGGCCTCGTCGAACCGGGGATCGAGATCGCTCATGCCTGCGCCGCCTCCAGACCCAAAGCGGCAAAGCGCGGCACGAAGGCCCCGAGGCGCGCCGCCTTTTCCGGGTTGGACGCATTGCCGTCCAGCCCACGTCTCTTGACCCCCTGCAGGATCGCCGCCATGCGGAAGAAGGCAAAGGCCACGTAGAAGCCGAAGCCGTCGATCCGGTCCAGCCCGCGCCGGGCGCAGTAGTCGGCGACAAAGGCCTCGTCCGAGGGCAGGCCCAGCGCCACGCGGTCGAGCCCCGCGAGCCCCCGCCCCTCGGGCCCCGGTGGCAGCTGCCATTGCATGATGACACCCGCGAGGTCGGCATAGGGATGGCCGATGGTCGACAACTCCCAGTCCAGAACCGCACGGCACGCCGGTCCGTCCTCGGCAAAGAGCATGTTGTCGATGCGATAGTCGCCGTGTACCAGCGTGCGCCGGCCGTCCTCCGGCGGCAGGTGCCTGCCCAGCCAGTCGATGAGCCGGTCCATGTCGGGCACGGCGCTGGTTTCCGAGGCGCGGTACTGCTTGGTCCAGCGGCCAAGCTGGCGTTCGTAGTAATTGCCGGGCGGGCCGTAGTCCGACAGGCCCGCGGCTTCGATATCGACATCATGGATCGCCGCCAGAACCCGGTTCATCTCGGCCATGATGGCGGCGCGCTCTTCTGGCGTGGCCTCGGGCATGGAGGGATCGCCGATGTTGCGCCCCGGCACATGGTCCATGACGTAGAAGGCCGACCCGATCACCGTGTCGTCCTCGCAAAGCGCCAGCATCTCCGGCACCGGCACCGCTGTATCCCTCAAGGCCCGCTGCACGCGGAATTCGCGGTCGACCGCATGGGCGGATTTCAGCAGCACGCCGGGCGGCTTGCGCCGCAGCACGTAAGCGCCTGAGGAACTGTCCAGCCGGTAGGTCGGGTTGGACTGGCCGACGTCGAATTTCCGCGCCGTCAGCGGCCCGCCAAAGCCCGGCACGTGCTCCGCCATCCAGTCGGCCACCGCGTCAAGCTGCGCCTTGTCCATGGCTCAGCCCTTGTTGCCGGCGTATTTGCGCAGCTCGGCGCGGGCGACCTGCCGGCGGTGCACCGCATCCGGGCCGTCGGCAAAGCGCAGGGTGCGCACGTGGGTCCACATATGCGCCAGGTCGAAATCCTGGCTGATGCCGCCCGCGCCGTGCAGCTGCATCGCCTCGTCGATGACCTTGCCGGCCATCAGCGGCGCCACGACTTTGATCTTGGAAATCCACGGCTGCGCCGCGCGCACACCTTGGGTGTCCATCATCCAGGCGGCCTTGAGGCACAGCAGCCGCGCCATCTCGATCTCCATCCGGGCGTTGGCGATGATGTCGTAATTGGCGCCGAGCTCGACCAGCTTCTTGCCGAAGGCTTCGCGCGAAAGGCCACGTTCGCACATCATCTGCAGGGCCTTCTCGGCCTGCCCGATGGCGCGCATGCAATGGTGGATGCGCCCCGGCCCCAGCCGGCCCTGCGCCACTTCGAAACCGCGGCCTTCGCCCAGCACGACGTTTTCCGCCAGCACCCGCACATCGGTGAAGCGCAGGTGCAGGTGGCCGTGCGGCGCGTCGTCCTGGCCGAAGACCTGCATCGGGCGGAGCTTTTCCACGCCGGGCGTGTCCGGGTCCATGACGAACATCGTGTGCCGCGCGTGTTTGGCAGCATCGGGGTCGGTCATCGCCATGACGATATACAGACCGCAGCGCGGGTCGCCCGCGCCGGAAATCCACCACTTCTCGCCGTTGAGAACGTAAGCATCCCCGTCCCGCACCGCGCGGAATTTCAGCTGCGCCGCATCGGAGGAGGCGATATCGGGCTCGGTCATCACATAGGCCGAGCGGATCTCGCCCTCGAGCAGCCGGCCCAGCCAGCGGTCCTTGTGGGCCTGCGTTCCGTAGCGTTCCAGCACCTCCATGTTGCCGGTGTCGGGCGCGTTGCAGTTGAAGACCTCGGCGGCGATGCCGACCTTGCCCATTTCCTCGGCAAGATAGGCGTATTCCACCGTGCTGAGGCCATAGCCGCGCTCCGACTCCGTCAGCCAGAAATTCCACAATCCCCGCTCTTTCGCCTTGGCCTTCAGCCCATCGAGGATCTCCAGCTGCCGGTCGGTGTGGCGGAACCGGTCGCCCGAGGGATGCTTGCCCACCTCGGCGTGAAATTCCGCGTCCAGCGGCGCGATCTCGTCCTCGACCATGCGCCGCACCTTGTCGATCAGCGGGCGGACTTTGTCCGTGATTCCCAGGTCCATGCTCAGTCCTCCAATGCGATGCGGGTGATCCAGGCGGCGACCAGCGCCGGCCTGTCCGATCCCTCGCGTTCCATGCTCACGTCCCAGTGCACCGTCAACTGCCCAGGCGCCTCGTCCACGGCCGAGACGGTAAAATGCCCGCGCACCCGCGATCCCACCGGCACCGGCGAGACAAAGCGGATGCGGTCGAAGCCGTAGTTGATGCTGGCGGTCATGCCCGGCAGGTTGGGCGTCACCTGGTAGGACATGGCCGAGAGCATCGACAGCGTCAGGAACCCATGCGCCACGCAGCCGCCGAAGGGCGTCTCCGCCGCCGCGCGCTCTGCGTCGAGGTGGATGAACTGCCAGTCCTCGGTGGCATCGGCAAAGGCGCGCACGCGGGCCGCGTCCAGCGTCACCCAGTCCGAGGTCTGCGGCGGCAAAAGCCGCAAATCGTCAGCCAGCATCTGGCAGCGTGTAATCCGCGAAGCGCTCGCGCAGGGTCAATTTCGACACCTTGCCGGTGGCGGTCAGCGGCAGATCCTCGACAAAGGCGATGTCGTCGGGCAGCTGCCATTTCGCCATGCTTTCCAGCATCATCTCGTGAATCTCCGCCAGCGCCGGCGGGTCGTTGGCATCCTTGGGCACCACCACCAGAAGGGGCCGTTCGTCCCACTTGGGATGGGCGATGGCGATGACCGCGCAATTGGCGACCTTGGGATGTGCCATGGCGATGTTCTCCAAGTCGATTGAGCTGATCCATTCGCCGCCCGACTTGATCAGGTCCTTGCTGCGGTCCTGGATCGACAGGAATCCGCGTTCGTCGATATGGGCCACGTCGCCGGTGCCGAACCAGCCTTCGGCGTCGATGGCCTGGGCGCTGGCCTCTTCGTTGTTGAAATAGCCCGAGACGATGGCGTTGCCGCGCACGTAAAGCTCGCCCACGGCCTTGCCGTCATGCGGCAGGCGGTTGCCCTCTTCGTCGACGATCTTGAGCTCGACACCGAACATGCGGCGGCCCTGCTTGCACTTGAGCCGGAGCTGTTCCTCTTGCGGCAATTCCCGGTGCGGCGCGGAGAGAAACCCGTGCGTGCCGATGGGCGACATCTCGGTCATGCCCCAGGCGTGGCAGACATCGACGCCGGAATTCTCGAAGCCTTCGATCATGCTGCGCGGCGCCGCCGACCCGCCGACGACGACCTGGGCGAATTTGCCCGGGTTGCGCCCGCGCTTGTCGATCTCGGCGCGCAGGCCCAGCCAGACCGTCGGCACGCCCCAGGCCGAGGTGACATTCT